>MTKY01051892.1_pt1 | contig 22002 bp, 22 predicted proteins | sample 1042731 | NCBI WGS metagenome assembly MTKY01 (sample SAMN06212206, study PRJNA360538) | anaerobic digester metagenome | biome: Wastewater treatment plant; material: sludge; isolation source: anaerobic digester fed with sludge from wastewater treatment plant | place: Denmark: WWTP Soeholt ... | reverse complement strand
GCCACCGCATGAAGCGGAAAACAAGGGCGGAAAGGCGCGCGCGCCGAGGCAAAAAAACGGCCACCGAAGTGCGAAAACGATGCATTGTACACAGCAATATCCACAGCTGTTGAAAACCCCCTCCGCAGAGCCTGCGTCAGATGCCATAAGCACAACTCGCTATTATAGTAGCATGTGGACGGCCGGTTAAGGGGGAACGGGCAAGCTGTCCCGGTGGAAAGTAGACCGAGCACGGGGACGGGCAAGGCCGGGCCAGGAACCCGGCACACCCGAGGCGGGAAGACGGCCGGCCGGAGGGAGATGCCGCCGGGAGCACGGCGAGCACCATGGATATGGAACTAGCTGGAGCTTTCCTTGACACCCCCGGGGGGCACGGATATAATTTTGATGCTTTTTTGGAGGTAAAGCCATGAAAAGAACGTATCAACCGAATACCAGAAAAAGGAAGAAAAACCACGGCTTCCGCAAGAGGATGAGCACGAGGTCCGGAAGGGCTATTCTTAAAAGGAGGAGGCAAAAGGGCAGAAAGAGGCTGAGTGCCTGAAAGCCCGATGGAAACCCTGAAGAACAGCCGCGATTTCAGGAGGGTGGTAGAAGGCGGTCACAGGAAATATCTGGAAACCATCATCACCTACAGGCTCCCCAATCAGGAAGGTAAAACCCGCATCGGTATCTCTGTTGCCAGAAAAACGGGTGGCGGCAGCGTTAGGCGCAATCGTATCAAGAGAAGGATAAGAGAAGCGATAAGAAGGAACGCGGCGCTCGTGCCTGCCGGCGAGGACATCGTGATCGTAGCGAGGCGCGGCATAGAGACGGCGGCCTTCGGGCAGATAGAGAAAGATATCATCAGGTCTTGTGGGGGAAATCCAGGTGAAAAAGGCGATTGACGGGATCCTGCGGAAGGCCATAAAGACAGCCGTCAGGGGCTATCAGATATTTTTATCGAGCTGGATGCCGCCGACCTGCCGCTTCTACCCCAGCTGCTCGCAGTATATGATACAGGCGGTCGAGAGGTTCGGACCCCTCAGGGGGACATGGATGGGAATCAGGAGGCTGGCGAGGTGCCACCCCTGGAACCCCGGAGGATATGACCCCCTGCCGGAGGGATAAGGGATTATGAACATCTTCGGTGATATATGGAACGGGATAGTAGCGGGGCTTAATTTCCTGCTGCAGGCATTCAACGACTTCACCGGCAACTACGGCGTCTCCATCATCCTGCTCACTGTCCTCGTCAAGCTGGTTCTCCTGCCCCTCACCATCAAGCAGACGCGATCGATGGTCGCCATGCAGAAGATCCAGCCGGAGATAAAGAAGCTGCAGGACAAGTACAAGGACGACAAGGAGCGGCTTTCACAGGAGATGATGAAGTTCTACAAGGAGAACAAGGTGAATCCCCTCGGGGGATGCCTGCCGCTCCTCCTGCAGATGCCGATATTCTTCGCCCTGTTCACGGTGCTCAGGAAGTACCTCTTGACCCCTCCGATGAACATCATCGGCAATACCTTCGCGGTGATCCAGAAGCTTCCCATGTACGCGGAGGGCGCACCAGTGCTGGGCAATGCCCTCTACAACATCCCCTTTACGAAGCGGGCGGGCTTCCTGTGGATAAGCAACCTCGCCGACTCAACCCGCATCGCGGACCCGACCTTTATTTTCATCATCCTGCTGGCCGCGACCACGTGGTTCTCGCAGAAGCAGGTGATGACCGACCCCAGGCAGAAGAACATGCTGATAATAATGCCCCTTGTCACGGCATTCATCGGTTGGAGCCTGCCGGCGGGCGTGTCCCTTTACTGGCTGACGACCAACTTTCTGCAGATAATCCAGCAGTTCGCGATGGAGTGGTACGAGAAGAGGCACCCCAAGGAGGCGCCGAAGCCGGGAGACGACAGGAAAACAGCCTCGGAAAAGGAGCCGGCGGCCAGGGGCTCGAAGGGGCCTCCCGCGAAGGCGCAGGCCGGCGCGCAGACCAGAAGGAGCGCGGCGGCAAAAGGCCAAGCCAAGCCCGCCGGCGAGAAGCAGAAAGCCGCGGCGCGGAAAGGCGCGCCACCACAGAAAAGCAAGGCAGCCGCCCAGAAGGGAGGAAAGAAGCCTTCCTCCCAGGTGAGAAGGCCAAAGGGGCCGCCGCCGCAGCAGAAGAAGCCCCAGAAGGGAGCCGGCGGCAAGGGCGGTACGCGCAAGCGATAGAAGAAGGAGATGCTGCAATGGAACCGGTGGAGAGGGACGTGACGCCGAAGAGCGTCGTCGTGGACATCGTAAACCTCATGGACCTCAGGACGCGGATTACCAGCTGGGAAGACGAGGAGGAGATCCACGTCGACGTATGGGGCGACGACCTGGGAATACTGATCGGAAGAGGAGGCTCAACCCTGCAGGCCTTGCAGGATCTGGTGACCACCATCGTACGCAGGACGTGCCCGGAAACGAGAAGGATCGTCGTCGACGTAGAGAGGTACAAGGAGAGGCGCAGGCAGAAGCTGCGGGAATATGCGGAGAGGATGGCAGACAAAGCCCTGAGCACAAGGAAGGCGATCAGGCTGGAGCCCATGACGCCGCGGGAGAGAAAGATCGTGCACGATGCGCTGAAGGACTACGCGGGCGTTGAAAGCAAGAGCGAGGGCGAGGACCCGCAGAGAAGAATAGTGATCTCACCTGCATAAAGGGAGAACGGGTTTACATAACATTCATCGGATAGCAGGTTAAAACACGCAAAACGCGCACTCCGCCCGGCACAGCTCGCCACACTCCATCGCGCCCGCACGGTTGCCTGCAAGAGGCCTGCGCGGGGCGAGGCACGAACGCCAATCAGGCCATGCCGTTTCACGTGAAACGCAAACTTTTCATGAAGAAGAGGGGTTAACGTAGCACAGCCGCGCCTGCGAGCGCATTCATGCGGTGGCGGATGAGCAGGGAACCGGCATAGCGGTGTGCCGGCAATAAGGGCCGGGACACCCTCTCGCTGCCGATAAGCGCGCAGCCAGGCCTACCCTGAAACCGGGAGAGCGCATACCTTGCGGGCATGCTGCGTGGAAGAGCCGGAGAGAACTTCACCAGCGACAGTGTCCTGCAAGGTGCATGAACCCAGGTTTTAGCTCGTGTCCAGAGAAAATCCCTAAAACGCCACAAAAACGCTCCTTTGCGTCGAAACACCCCTCGTTTAAGGGAAATTATTAACGCCGGTCAGTGCCAAAGACGATCTTTCCGAAGGGATCTAAGCGTATATCGGGCAAAAAACGCCTTGGCCGTGACCCGGCCACAGGGAGGCGAACCCCAATATCCAGCAGAAACAGCGCCAGCGGGGCAATATTCTAAACGGCTACTTTAGGTTTATGCTTGCCATATGGTTCTATCCGGGTGAATCCGGCGGAATCATACAATGAAGCAATTGGCAAAAGGGTATCAGGTTGCATCTAGAGCATGGAGAACAGGCGGCATAGGCAAATTTACGGAATTATCGTGTAAACATCGGAACCGGCATGGTGAAAACGGGAGAAAGCAAGAGGGAGGGAAATGCTGGTAGGAAAAGGGCAAGAGGCTGGAATAAAAAGTGCGGGAACGGCATAATCGCGATGTTTTTGATCCAGTACGTGTACATGCTGGGCGAGAATGGAGGGGAAAAAGGAGAAAACGGAGGAAACAGGCTTGTTTCACGTGAAACAATAAAACACAATTTCGTTTGTGGGTATTTTGGCGGGGGCAGGAAAACAGCGAAACCCCATGCAGTCGAAAACGAGGAGAGAGTAAAGGCGTGATTATATGAGCCGACCGGCAGTGATCGGCGAGGATGTTTCACGTGAAACATCCCAAACCCTGGGCACCGGAGGCCTTAATGGGAATTATTCAAGGAAATGGTTAAAGGACAGTGGGATTATGCAAAGAAACTTTATGCAGGGGAGAACGATCTATAAAACAGGAATATCAATGCGTAAGGACGGCATGGCAGCGGAAAAAGGGGAATTCGCGGAACGATTGAGGCGCGCCGCAGAAAGGGCGGCCGCGAAAGCGGGCATCGAAGCGAGCGAAGATAATCTGACGAAAATGACGGTTTACGTCGAAGAGCTGCGAAAATGGAACAATGCTTATAACCTGGTGGGGAGAAAGGTGGGTGAGGAAGGGCTGGAGAGCCTGTTGAGGGATGCCCTGTCGCCCCTTATCATAAAGGGCCTGTTCGCGGAGGGGAAGGAGGTGCTTGATATAGGGAGTGGCGCGGGAATGCCCGGAATACCTCTTTACCTTGTTGCGGGGCCCTTTCCGCTCACGCTAGTTGAGTCCCAGAGAAAAAGGATCACATTTCTAAAGCACATATGCCGCAAGCTGGAGCTGGAGGAGGCAAGGGTCTACGGCGGAAGGCTTGAGGAAATGGCCAGGACGGAAGACCACCTCAATGCATATGAAGTGGGCATGGCGCGAGCGGTTATGGACCCGATGCGGCTTGTGAGGCTGGCGCGGCCGCTTCTGTGCGAAAAAGGAAGACTAGTGCTCTTTCTTGGCAAGAAAGATGCCGAAAACATAAGAAAAGCGGCGCTTGGATTGGCGGAAAAGGGATTTGAGCTGGAAGTCTTGAGATCAACGCAGCGAATCGCCGGCAAAGAGAATTACCTGGCGGTTCTGAGAAAGGCGGGCCGCTGAACAAGTGGCGCACAACCTGAGGGCGGAAGCGATTCAGGAGATGTCAGTCGCGAGGTGAGGACCATGGAAACGGAAGAGACAATGGAAGAGGCCGGAAGGGGAGAGACGGCATGGGACATGGAAACGGAGGGAAACGAAGCCGTGGGGCAGGGAGCGGCCGGGATCGGCGGGGAGTCGAGCGAAACAAGACGGGAGACGGTGGCACCAGCGGTGCCTGCGCCTGACTACGCGAGGATCGTGGCGATAGCCAACCAGAAGGGCGGAGTCGGCAAGAGCACCACGGCGATAAACCTGGGTGCGTATCTAGCCATGGAAGGCAAAAGGGTACTCGTGGTGGACCTCGACCCCCAAAGCAACGCAACAAGCGGGCTGGGGATAGGCCCGGGGGTGGGAGACCTGCAGATATACGATGTTCTGGTTAACGAGGTCTCCCTTGAAGAGATAATAGTCCGAACCTCGACGGAGGGTTTAGACCTGGCTCCGTCGTCTCTGCGCCTGGCGGGCGCGGAGGTGGAGCTGGTGTCGTTATATTCGCGGGAAGGACGTTTGAAGAAGAGCCTGGAGCCAGTCAGGGACCGTTATGACATAATCCTGGTGGACTGCCCGCCGTCGCTCGGCCTGCTGACCGTCAACGCACTTGCGGCAGCGGACGAGGTGATGATCCCCATACAGTGCGAGTATTACGCCCTGGAGGGCCTGGTCCTGCTGCTGCGCACCATTGAGAAAATAAGAGTGTATCTCAACCCCGACCTGCGCATAGGCGGCATACTGCTTACCATGCATGATGCGCGGACGAATATATCCAAGCAGGTCATGGAGGAAGTGAGGAAGCAGTATCCAAACGAGACATTCGTCACGGTCATACCGCGTAACGTACGCCTCAGCGAGGCCCCGAGTTACGGACAGCCCATATCCCAGTATGATCCGCAATCGAGGGGCGCGCAGGCATACCAGGATCTGGCAAAGGAAGTGATATCCCATGGCTAAGAAAGGCTTGGGCAAAGGACTCGGCGCGCTGATAACCACGAGCACCGCAGCGGAACAGCCCAGACACGAGATGATACCCATCGACAGCATATCCCCGAACCCCATGCAGCCGAGGAGAAGGTTCAACGAGGAGAGCCTCGAGGAACTGGCGGCCTCGCTGAAGGAGCACGGGCTGGTGCAGCCCATAATCGTCAGGCCAAAAGGGACCGGCTACGAGATCCTCGTGGGCGAACGCAGGTGGAGGGCCGCCCAGTTGGCGGGAGCGAAGTCCATACCGGCCGTGATAAGGGACGCAGAAGCCTCTGAATGCCTGCAGATCGCGCTCGTGGAGAACCTCCATCGCGACGACCTCAACGGCATAGAGGAGGCAACGGCGTTCAGGCAGCTTATCGAGGACTTCGGTCTCTCCCAGGATGAAGTTGCGCAAAAAGTGGGCAAGAGCCGCTCGGCCGTGGCCAATTCCCTGAGGCTTCTTCAACTTCCAGTAGAGGTTCAGGCAACGATAGTCGCAGAGGAGATCACGCCGGGACATGCCCGCGCCCTCCTGGCCCTGCAGGGCGACCCCTATCAGGCGGCGCTGCTGCAGCGAATCATCGAGGAAGACCTGTCCGTACGGCAGACGGAGGAGGTCGCGAGGGCGCGACTCGTCGGCAGCGGCGACGCCACGCAGAGGGAAAAGCCGCAGTCCCTGGGAGAATACGCGGAGCTCATATCCGCGAGCCTCGGCACGAAGGTGAAGGTCATGCAGGGAAAGCGCAAAGGGAAGATCATCATCGAGTTCAAGGGCGAGAAGGACCTGCGCCGCCTGATGGCCGAGCTAGGCGTGGGCGCCGGGGGGGCGGAGTGAGCGGCGCCACGCTCCCCATCAGGCATATTTTTCCATGGCTAGCCTGACCAGCACACGGACCAGCTCCTTGAACTCCATGCCGGCCGCTTCCGCCGCCATGGGGAGAAGGCTGGTCTCGGTCATACCAGGGCTGATGTTCAACTCCAGGACCTGGGGTACGCCCTCGGCGTCTATTATTATGTCCACGCGCGAGACGTTGAGGCAGCCGAGAGCCCGGTGCGCGCGCAGCGCCATCTCGACGACGAGGCGGGAAACTCCCTCGTCGAGCCGGGCCGGGCAGTAATACTCGGTAAGGCCGGGGGTGTAGCGGGAATCGAAGTCGAAGAAACCACTTTGGGGAACGGTCTCCACGAGGGGAAGGGCCTTGAGTTCGTCGTTGCCGAGAATGCTGACGGCCACCTCGGTGCCTTTAACATATTTTTCCAGCAACACCCGGTCATCGTAATGCAGGGCCGTGCGGACCGCCTCCGGCACTTCCTCGTTTGAGGCGGCGATCCTTATCCCCAGGGCAGATCCCTGGGCCGCGGGCTTGACCACCAGGGGGAATCCGAGCTTCTCTCCCGCCGCCTCGAGCGCGTGCAGCGCCCCCATCTCGTGGAAAGTCGCCTCGCTCAAGACGAAAAAGGGCGGGGTGGGGATTCCCTCGCGCAGGAATATCTCCTTGGACACGGCCTTGTTAAAGCCGATGGTGCTGGAGAAAACGCCGGGCCCCGTGTAAGGGATGTCCAGTATCTCGAGGAGCTCCTGCACGGTGCCGTCTTCCCCGAACTTGCCGTGCAGCGCTATGTACACCAGGTCGAGGTGCTCCCTGCGCAGAACGGGAACGAGGTTCTCGTTGACGTCGAGATCGAGGACCTCGTGTCCGAGCATGTCGAGCGCGCGGGACACCCTGCGCCCCGAACGAAGGGAGATGTCGCGTTCGAGCGATCTCCCGCCCATAAGAACCCCTATACGCATGCCGTTCAACCCCCTATTGTTCATCATGCGGCGGCGCTTCCCCGGGGCGCGGCACCTTGAACCCCAGGGACCCCGCCAGCGAGATCTCCCGTTTGACAACTTTTGCCAACCGCTTGATGCCCTCGTGGATCGTCTCGATGTCCGAATAGCTGAAATTAAGGCGCATGCAGTTTTCGCCGCCCCGGTGCGGGTAGAACCCGTCTCCCGGTACGTAAGCGACCTTCGCGTCCAGGGCCGCCGCGAGCATCTCAGACGCCTTGATGAAATCGGGAAGGATCACCCATACGAACAGGCCGCCCTCCGGGTGTGTCCACTCCGCTATCCCCGAGAGGTGCTCCTCCAGGGCGGAGAGCATAGCGTCGCGCCTGCTGCGATATATCTCCAAGAGCTGTCCCACCTGCCCCCTCCAGTCCTCAGAGGTGAAATAGCTGTGCGCCACCATCTGGGTGAAGGTTGAGGTGGCGAGGTCGGCCGATTGCTTGGCCAGCACCACCTTGTCCAGTATGGCATGGGGCGCGGCCACCCAGCCGATGCGCATGCCCGCGGAGAATATCTTCGACATCGTACCCAGGTATATCACCCGGCTCTCGTCCAGGCTGCGCAGTGTCGGTGCGGCCGTCCCCCCGAAGCGCAGCATGCCGTAGGGGTTGTCCTCGACGATCAGGCAGTCGTAGTCGTTGGCAAGCTCCAGCAGCCCGAAGCGCCGCTCGCTGCTCAGGGTTATTCCTGCCGGATTCTGGAAATTCGGGATGGTATAGATGAACTTCGCCATCGCTCCTTCCGCGCTAAGCCCGGACAGCACCTCGCGCAGCCCGTCCAGGATCATGCCGTTCTCGTCCATGGGGATCGTATGCACCCTGGGCTGATAGCTCAGAAAGCTGTTGAGGGCGCCCACGTAGGTCGGTGCCTCGGTGATGATGTGGTCTCCGGGGTTGATGAATATCTTGGAGATCATCTCCAGGCCCTGCTGTGCGCCGTTGGTGATGATGAGGTCCTCGGGATAGCACGGGGTGCCCTCCTCGCGCATCACCTCGATGATGCAGTGCTTCAGGGGAGCGAAACCGTCGGTGGGCCCATACTGCAGGGCTGCCGCATGGTCCTCCGCGAGCACCCTGCGCACCGACCTCATGATGGTCTCGGGGTCCAGTGCCTGCGTGAAGGGCAGGCCGCCGGCCAGGGAGATGATATCCGGCCGCGCAGTGACCGCGAGCAGGTCCCTGATCTCCGAAGAGAGCATGCTCTGCGTGCGTTGCGCGTACCGGTCTATGAATGGATCGAGGGTGAATCTCGGGGACATGCCCAAACACCTCTTTGCCGCGGCTTGCTTCCCGCCGGCGCCGTCCCAGTATATGAGATGTAGTATAAAGCATTACACTGGGGCTTTACAGCGGGAAAGCTCAGCCCCCCGGCGCAGGTTAAGAAAGGTTCTGGCTGCGTCGATAACTGCAGTGCAGGAGGCGGGGAAGCGCCCGAGAGGGAACGGACTTGCCGGGAGCGGGAACAACAGGCGGAAGACGACCCGCGGGCCGCAGGGCCGGGGGGTGGACGACCGCGCTTTCCCGCATCCCGGAACGACCGCGGAGAAGCGATGAACGGCTCTGACCTCAAAGACAAGCGAGAGGCGGCAGGCGCCGGCGACGCCGGCCTGGACATGTTGCTGCGCCAGCTGCACGAAGACATCGGCCTAAACCTGAAGCAGTACAAGCCGAACTACCTCAAGCGGCGCATAGGGGTCCGCATGCGGGCCACCGGATGCAGCGACTACCTTCAGTACCGCCGGTTCGTGAAGGAGCACCGCGAGGAAGGCAAGCGCCTGATAAACGACCTGACCATAAACGTCACCGAGTTCTTTCGCGACCCGGACGTCTACGAGGCGATAAGGAAACAGGTGATCCCGGCGATCATGCAATATAAGAGAGAGAGCCGGACAAGCAGCCTTCGTGCCTGGAGCGCGGGGTGCGCCACCGGGGAGGAGCCCTACTCGCTGGCGATCCTCTTTCAGCACGCACTGGAGTCTGAGCCGGATCCGCGGTCATGGACGCTCCGCATCACCGCCACGGACCTCGACGACAAAGCCCTCGAAAAAGCCAGGGAAGGCCGTTACGAATCGGCGAAGGTACCGACCGGGCTGGCGATCGAAGACTACTTCGACAGGGAGGGAGACGAATATGTGGTCAAAGAAAGGGTCAAGCGGCCGGTAAGGTTCCTGCTCATGGACATCGTGAGACAACCACCCCTGCGCCACCTGGACCTCATTCTCTGCCGCAACGTGCTCATCTACTTCGAGCGGGAAAAGCAGCAACGCATCCTGGATATATTCCGTCAGTGCCTGAGGCCTGGCGGCTTTCTCGTGCTGGGAAAGAGCGAGGCGATATTGGGACCGAGCGAGGGAGGCCTGGTCCCTTTCAGCCGGAAAGAAAGGGTGTATCGCAAGGAGGGATACCAGCTCATGGACAACGGCTCCAGGCGGCAGGGGGCAAGATGACGGCATGCCGCGTCGCGTGTGCTAAGGTCCCGATGTCTGCATGCCATTCAGCAGAAAGGCGTGAGCGTCGAAATATATTTAGAGCGCGGCGAACGGGCGGAGGCGGCACGAAAGCCCCGGGGAAGGGAGAACGGTTCGCCGAGGATAAAACTAATACGTGCGATTAATGTGTGCGATGACGCCGGAAAGCAAGGAGGAGGCGTTTTCGGCCGGGCTCTGCCCGGAGCCGAAGAGAGCTGCCGCGGCGGCTTGGAGATAGTGGAGGGATAATCCATGAAAAAAAGCGTTGACGCGGTCGAACTGGACCCCGAGAGCAGGCTCAACATACGCACGCTTGCTTATACGGCCGGCGCCCTGTTCCTCGCTCTCGTTCTGGTGTTCGGCATAGTCACCGTGGTGCTGCTGGCCACGGCGTCCTCCAGGACCGGCGATGCCGCCGTGACGACTGAACCGGGGGAGCGACAGGACCTCATCGATTCCGCCGACGGACTCATCAGCGGCGCCCTGGTCACCGCCATCGTCATCTTCGTGTTGGTGATCATCCTGGCGGGGATGGCTACATTCCTCTTCTTCCGCTGGCTTTACGGGTCCATGCAGGAGATGACCTGGCAGGTGCAGCAGGTCGCTGCGGGAGACGGGGACCTCACGCGCCAGATCGTGGTAAGGGACAAGCAGACCTTCGGAGGCCTGGCGGACTCCATCAACGTGATGATCAGTGCCCTGCGCGGCTCGGTGGCGGAGATCGGAAAGATAGCCGGAGAACTGAACAATAGCGCGGAACAGATGTCGGCGGTGATCCAGCAGATGAACGCCTCCAGCCAGGACATATCCAGCACCATATCCCATATAGCGAAGGGGGGAGAGGAGCAGGCGCACCGCGTACTGGACACCTCGCATACCATGGAGATGATGAGCACCTCCATGCAGGAGATGGCGGAAAAGGCGGACCTTTCCAATCAGGCGGCCATGGAAGCGATAGAGACCGCCCAGAGAGGAGCGGAGGCCGCGGTGGATACGGCCAGCGCCATGGACGTCATCCGCGGCGCGGCCGAGGCGGTGGTGGAGGCGAGCACCGGGCTCGAGGAACGCTTCATGCAGATCGGCATCATCGTCGACGTCATCACCAGCGTGGCCGACCAGACCAACCTGCTTGCGCTCAACGCCGCAATCGAGGCGGCGCGCGCGGGAGAGCAGGGACGTGGCTTCGCGGTGGTGGCGGAGGAAGTCCGCAGCCTGGCGGAGAACTCGCGCAAATCAGCGGAGCAGATATCCAACCTCATCCGCGAGATACAGACGGGCGTGAACAAGATGAGGGGGAGCATAGACTCGGCCATCGACCAGGTCAAAGGAGGTACGGAGGTGGTTGAGAAGGCCGGAAGGGCCCTGCAGGAGATAGCCATCTCCATCGAGAGCACCTCGCGCTACGCCAGCGAGATCGCCGATACAACCCGCGAGCAGGTCCTCGGCAACGAGGAAGCCCTGAAGGCGATAACCGAGATCGCCAGCATCGCGGACGAGACGGCGGCCTCCTCCGAGGAAGCATCGGCGACGGTGCAGGAGCAGACGGCGTCCATGCAGGAGATGGCGGCGGCGGCGGCGGAGCTGGCGGCGATGGCGGAGAAGCTCAACCAGCTGGTAAGAGGGTTCAGGGTTTAGACGGGAGAGCGAATGCAGACAGGAGATTCACAATACAGGCGGGAAGTCCTGAAGATACTGGCGATCGCGGCGGTCATAGCGCTCCCGCTCGGCGTGGGCGGGTGTATCGGCATCGCCTATGCGGCGGCGGGGCTGAACTGGTCACCCGTCCTGACGGGATTGCTGTTCGGCACCATCATGGTAGCGTCGATCATCTTCGTCGCGGTCTACTATATTACCCGCATCTACCTCCTGCCCCTCCGCGACCTGGAAAGCGCCCTGAGAAGGATGAACGACAGGGACTTCACGGTCAGCCTGGATGAGCCGTTCAAGGAGGGGATGTTCAAGGACCTCTTCGACGGGATGAACGAGCTGTCGGAGTCCATGCGCAGCATGCTCAGGGAACAGGCCTCCACCGCGGACCAGCTCGCTTCCGCCAGCGAGATGATGTCCAGCGTGTCGCGGGAGACCACCATGACGGCACAGGACACGGCGAATACCGTTTCGCAGCTTGCCCGCGGTTCCGAGGAGCAGGTGCACGCCATAGTCCAGGCGCAGGGAACGGTCAACGAGATCGTGGATGACATAAGGAGGGCTTCCGAGAGAAGCCAGGAAGCCGAGAAGTTCAGCGCCCAGACCAGGGAGACGGTGGAGAAGGGAGTCATGGCCGCCCGCAAGGCGACCAGCAAGATGCAGCAGATAAAGGAGACCGTCGACAACTCCGCCAAGGCCGTCAGGGAGCTGGGCGAACATTCCGCCCAGATCGGGCTTATCGTCGACGTGATAACCTCCATAGCCGACCAGACCAACCTGCTGGCGCTCAACGCCGCCATCGAGGCGGCGCGCGCGGGAGAGCAGGGGCGGGGATTCGCGGTCGTCGCCGGAGAGGTGCGGACCCTGGCGGAGGGCTCCGCCAAGGCGGCCTCGCAGATCGCCAACCTGGTGAGAGAGATACAGCGCGGCATCGAGCACACCATAGAAGGCATGGAGGGAGGCACGCAGGAGGCGGAGGAGGGGAACCTCGTCGTGGCCGAAGCCCAGGCGATGTTGAGGGAGATCGACGAAGCTTCCCGCAGCATCGCGGAGAGGGTCTCGGCCATCTACGAGGCGACCCAGCAGGCCTCGGAAAAGAGCGGCCGGGTGGTGGATGTCATGAGCTCCATCGCCGGCATATCCCAGGAGTCTGCTGCGTCCACGCAGGAGGTCTCGGCCTCCATACAGGAACAGACCGCGGCCATGCAGGAAGTGACGGCGGCGGCGCAGGAACTGGATGAAATTGCTAATCGTCTGCGCGAGATACAGCGCTTATACAGGATATGATCCCGACACCCGCTTCGTTGTGGGCGGGTAGGAGTTGGGATATATTGAGCTTGGGATGACGGCCTCACGCGGAAGGGGAGGATCATGGCGGACGACACCAGGAGCGCGGATGAGATCCAGCTGGTAGTGTTCAGCCTGGGCCGCGAGGAATTCGCGGTGGAGGTGACCCAGGTACGCGAGATAATGCGCATGGAAGAGATCACGCGCATGCCGAAGAGCCCCGATTTCGTAGAGGGCATCATCAACCTGCGCGGCCAGATAATCGCCGTGGTGGAGCTCGCGAAGCGCCTGAACCTCGAGGCGGGCGAGAGAAGCGGCGACACCCGCATCATCGTGGTGGAGGCGGAGGATATCAAGGTAGGCATGATCGTGGACTCGGTGTCCGAGGTGCTGCGCGTGAGCGCGGACGCGGTAGAGCCGAGCCCGACACTTGCCACCGACGTGGCGGCCGCCTACCTGCGGGGGGTGGTGAAGCAGGACAACAGGCTTATCATCCTGCTCGACCTGACCAAGGTGCTCTCCCTGCAGGAGATGGCGGGGCTCGAGTTCTGACAAGAACGAGAGCCGTGATATAACGTAAGGGACAAGGAAAGGAGGAAAGGATGGCGCCGACCGTGCTGATCGTCGACGACGCCCTCTTCATGCGCATGATGATCAGGGACATCCTGTCCAAGGACGGCTTTGAAGTGGTTGGCGAGGCCGAGAACGGCGTTGAAGCGGTGGAGCGTTTCAAGGAGATGAGGCCGGACCTGGTGACCATGGACATCGTCATGCCGGAAATGGACGGCATCGAGGCGGTCAAGCAGATCATGAAAATAGACCCCGATGCCAAGATCCTGATGTGCAGCGCGATGGGGCAGCAACCCCTTGTGGTAGAGGCTCTGGAGGCCGGCGCGAAGGACTTCATCATCAAGCCCTTTCAGCCGTCGAAAGTAATCGAGGCCGTGGAGAAAGCCCTCAAGGAATGATCTGCTCTCCCCTGTGCGGGGAGGAGGTGAGCCTTTTGCCACAAAGAATCCGGGTACTTATCGTTGACGATTCCGCCCTGGTACGCAAGCTGCTGAGGGACGTCATCACCGGGGATCCCCATATGGAGGTCATCGGCACCGCTTCCAACGGCGTGGAAGCCATCCGCGCCGTGGCCGAACTCGAGCCGGACGTGGTGACCATGGATATAAACATGCCGGAGATGGACGGCATAACCGCCCTGGAGTACATCATGCGCAAGCACCCCCTGCCGGTGGTGATGCTCAGCGCGTTGGCGCAGAAGGGGGCCGCGGCCACCCTCAAGGCGCTCGAATTGGGAGCCGTGGACTTCATAACCAAGCCCTCCCACTACCCCTCCGCCGTAAAGGAATTGCGTGAGGAGGTGCTGCTGAAGATAAGGACAGCGTCCCAGGCCCGTTCCCATATCACGAGGAAACACGCGCGCGGCAGGCCAGGAAAGAAGATAGCCGTCCCGGGGACGATGTCGGCGGGCGAGAAGCTCGTGGTGATCGGCTCCTCGGCCGGCGGGCCGAAGGCCCTGGCGGAGATAATGCCCCGCTTTCCGGTGGACACGCCGGCCGCCATCATCATCGTTCAGCATATGCCCGGCGTCTTCACCCGGTCGTTCGCGGGGAGGCTGAACAGCGTGAGCGCGCTTGCGGTGAAGGAGGCGGAAGAGAACGAAAAGCTGCAGAAAGGCTCCGTCCTGATCGCGCCCGGGGACAAGGACCTCGTGGTGGTCTCGGACGGAGGCGGGGCGGGCCGGATCGAGCTGATGGACTCGCAGCACCGGGTGGGTGCCTCTCCTCATATAGATACGGCCATGGTCACCGCCGCGGAGGTATACGGGGACAAGGCCATCGGCGTGATCATGACCGGGATGGGATCGGACGGCGCGGCCGGCATGGAGAGGATCAAGAAGAGCAAGGGACACACGGTAGCCCAGGACGAGGAAAGCTGCCTGGTCTTCGGCATGCCGAAGGTGGCCATAAAGAGAGGTTGCGTGGATTGGGTCGTTTCCCTGGACTTGATACCGGAAAAGATAATGGAGCTGCTATAAAGACCTCGGGCGGAGCTGCGTGAAAGGGATGCTGCGATATGGACATGGACATATCCCAATACAAGGAGCTCTTCATAAACGAAGCGCAGGAGCACCTGGAGGCGCTCAACCAGTCCATGGTGGACCTGGAGAAGGATCCCGGCAACCCCGACGTGCTGACTGAGATCTTCCGTTCCGCCCATACGCTCAAGGGCATGTCGGCCACCATGGGCTTCGACCAGCTGACGGAGCTGTCCCACGAGATGGAGAACGTCCTGGACGGCCTGCGCAGCGGGGATATCGAGGTAACCACGGATATCGTCGACCTTCTCTTCGGCTGTTTCGATATGCTGGGCGCGATGGTCGCGGACATCGCCGAGGGAAGCGGGAAGATACTCGACACCAGGACCTTGACGGAGGCGTTGAGGGCGGTTTACGTGGGCGAGAAGAGCGTCGCGGCGGGAAGCGAGGCGCAGACCAGGCCCGCCAGGAAAGAAAGGGTGAAGAAGAAATCAAAGAAGGCGCCTGCCGCCCGGGAGAGGCATGCAGCGGAGCCGCCGTCTCGGGAAGAAGCGGGAGAAGAGGAAAAACGAGGATCCGAGGAGGAGACCGGGGCGGAGGGCGGCGAGGGCGCAGCCGCGGTGGATCACGAGGCGGAGGAGGTCGCGGGAGAGCGCGCCATCCGCCTGAGGATAATCCTGGACAAGGACTGTGTCCTGAAGTCCGTGCGGGTTTTCATGATCTTCAAGAAACTCGCCCAGATCGGCCGCGTGGTGAGCTCGCGCCCCTCCATCGAGGATCTGGAGGACGAGAAGTTCGACCGCGCCTTCGAGGTGCTCTTCGCCACGGCGCAGACGACGGAGGCGGTACGCGGTGCGCTCATGACCATCGCCGAGGTACAAGGGGTGGAACTGCTTACGGCCGAGGCTGCCGCGGATATCGTGGTGGAGGAGGAAACGGCCGGCGACCTCATCTATGAAGAGACCGAGAGGCCCGAGGCGGCGGAGGTCAGGCTGGCCGACGATCTCGGTTCGTCGACGGCCCCGGTGCGCACCCAGAGCGTGCGCGTGAATATATCACGCCTGGACAACCTGATGAACCTCATTGGGGAGCTGGTCATCAACCGCACCAGGCTGCAGGAGATCGCGTCCTCCCAGAGCAGCCCCGAGCTCAAGGAAGCACTGGCCCAGACCGCCCGGCTTACCGCGGACCTCCAGGACGAGGTGATGAAGACGCGCATGGTGCCGGTCGAGAACATCTTCAACCGCTTTCCACGCATGGTCAGGGACCTGGCCAAGAGCAGGGGCAAGGAAGTGGATTTCGTGATGGAGGGAAAGGATATAGAGCTGGACCGCACCATCCTTGACGAGATAAGCGATCCCCTCATGCACCTGCTGCGCAACGCGGTGGACCACGGCATCGACGATCCCGATGCGCGGGAGGCAAGGGGCAAGCCCCGGCGGGGAAGCATAAGGCTCGTGGCCAGGCGCGACCGCAACTATGTCTCCGTAGAGGTCTCCGACGACGGGCAGGGCATTGACACCAGGAAGGTATTCGACCTCGCCGCGGAAAAAGGGCTCATGTCACCGGAGGAGAAGAAGGCTTTTGGCGACGAGGACGCCCTCCGCCTCCTGGCCACGCCCGGCTTTTCCACCGCCGAGGAGGTAAGCGGCGTGTCGGGGAGGGGCGTGGGGCTCGACGTGGTGAAGAACAAGGTGGAATCACTCGGCGGCATGCTTGTCATGCAGAGCGTCAGCGGCGAAGGCACCAGTTTCGCATTGAAATTGCCCTTGACCCTGGCCATAATCCAGGCGCTGCTGGTCAAGGTGTCGGGCGAGATATACGCCATCCCCCTGGGCGTGGTGGCGGAGACGGCGGTCATATCCACCCACGAGGTCAAATACGTCTCCAACCAGGAGGTCATCTTTCTCAGGGACGAGACGCTGCCCCTGATGCGCCTGGGCAGGTATCTCGGCCTGCAGGAGGAGAACGGGCAGGGGAGCTTCCCCGTTGTCGTGGTGGAGGTCGCCATGAAGAACGTGGCCATCGCCGTGGATGAGCTGATGGGGCAGCAGGAGATAGTCATTACCAGCCTGGATCGTTATCTGAAAAGGATCCGCGGCTTTGGAGGGGCCACCATCCTGGGAACGGGAGAAGTGGCGCTTATACTGGATATCCCTACTCTGTTATCCTGATAGGGATCCGAATCGGTCTGACCCTCGAAAGGAGGAGCGATGGCAGAGAGGAAAGGGCTCAGTCCGCTGCAGCTCGATGCCCTCAGAGAGGTGGGCAACATCGGTTCTGGAAACGCCGCCGTAGCCCTTTCCACCATGGTGGACAAGAAGGTCCTCCTGAGCGTGCCCCGGGCTTCCCTGGTGCCGCTCGTTAAAGTCTCGGACCTCGTTGGCGGGGCGGAGACACCCGTGGTCGGGATCTACCTGCATATCAGCGGTGACGCATCAGGAAGCATGCTCCTTCTGCTGGCGGAAACCAGCGCCACCGAGCTGGCCCACCTCATGGTGGCGGGGAGCGATGCGGGGGACCTGACCACGGTGGAGCAGTCCGCCCTGCAGGAGACGGGGAGCATCCTGGCGGGGTCATACCTCAACGCGCTGTCGCAGATGACCGGGATACTCCTGCGCCCCTCGGTGCCCGGCTTCGCCATGGACATGGCCGGGGCGATAGTGGACTTCATCCTGGTGGAGATAAGCCAGTCGGACGATTACGTTCTTGTGATAGAGACCGAGTTCGATATACTGGAGCACGTGATCAGAGGGCATCTCATCCTCTTCCCGGATCTGGGGTCGCTGGACCTCATACTCGGGAGATTGGGAGTGAGCGACTGACATCAGGCTAAGCCGGCGTCCGGTTTGTGCGGGGAGCAGATCATATGCAGAACGAACGGGGGTCGTCTATGATGCTCAACGGAGCCGAAGCTCCCGGTAACGGACGCGAGAAAACACGGGGTGAGCTATCGGTGTTCGAGGAGGTCGTGAACGTAGGAGTGGCGGAGTATTTCGTCACCCACGACCCGCACGTATTGGCCAGCTTCGGGCTGGGGAGCTGCGTGGGGGTTGCCCTTTATGACCAAAAGCGCAAGATCGGCGGCCTCGCGCATATAATGTTGCCCGATTCGAGCTCCATGAGCAGGAAGGGCAACCCGGGAAAGTTCGCCGATACCGCCATCGAGGCCATGGTCAGCGAGATGGAGCGGCTGGGCTCGAAGCGGACGGACATCAGAGCCAGGATCGCGGGCGGGGCGTGCATGTTCACCATCCCGGGAGCGGTCAATCCGCGCAACGTCCCCGGTCCATGCCTCGGGATGCAGATAGGTGAGCGCAACGTCGAAGCGGCCAAGGCCGTGCTTAAGGAAATGGGCATTCAGCTGGTAGACGAGGACACGGGCGGAAACCACGGAAGGACGATGCGCTTCGACGTCTCGAGCGGCAGCGTGACCATAAACTCGATCAAACACGGGGTGAGGGAGCTGTGAAAGAGGACGTGAGGAGCGAGGGGATAGAGGTCTCCAGCGAGGCCATCGCGACGCTTGCCGCGCAAGCGGCGAATGAGGTGGAGGGCGCGACGGTCTATGTCGCACGGCCATCGAGCAGCATTACCTCGCGCGTAAAAAGGGAGTTCATGCACAAGGGGATCAAGGTCAGCCGCGAAGAGGATACCTGCCGCCTCGGCGTCTACCTCAAGGTCGATTACGGGACGAACATACCCGCCCTCGCCGAGGAGGTAAGGGCGAAGGTGAAGGAATACGTCGAGGGCCTCACCGAGCTGAAGGTCGAGGACATCGAGATAGTCATCGAGGACATCGAACCTCCTGCATAACCCCATCTTTGCGTCTGCCCGCCCCGGCTCGTTCTTTTCCCCGTAGGGTGGGGTCTGGTCTTGCGTTTTGCGCCGCAGGCGGAGCCGGAGGCGTGAAACGCAAGACCAGACAACAGTCGCCATTACCTCAGACAAGGGTATCGATACATAGCTACCCCCATCGTTTGAGACCACCTTCCCTCCCGGGGCAACGCCGGGAGAACAAGAGCCGCTCGGACACAAGCCATGGGGGTCACGTCTTGCATGTACGCGATAAAACCCCAGTTGCCAACAGGCAACATACCGCGGTATGCAAAAAACAAGACCTGACCCCAGGATTACACAGGATTACAGGATTATTCGGTTGGGTTGAAGTAGGTAACGACCGACTTCGCAAGGGCGGGGACCAGGACGCCGAGGGCGTCCATCTCGGGGGGAGTTTCCACTATCACGCAGGGCATGCGGGTCTCCCGCAGCAGGGGATGGCTCCTCGCCTCGGGGGAGGGCAGCTCCCTTCCCGCCCGCGACTCTGTCTCGCGGTGTATGAGTTCCGCAAGGCGCCTGCCCCGGGGCGAGGAGTATCCCCTGCTTCCGAAGAAGAACACGCGCAGCCCCGGCTCGGCCGTTTCCCTCAGGCCCAGGACCAGGTCGGCGCCCAGGTCGTTGGCCAGGCGCGCCCGCCTGCTTTCGGACAGGGAGCCGCTGACCCCACCCGTTATCGACGCGGAAAGCCCGAGGGAAAGCAGTTCTACCGACACCAGGCGCAGCATCTCCTCCGCGCCGGCGTCCCCCTCGGCCGCGTCGAGGACCACGCTCTTGCCCTCCAGACCCCTGGGGGTCGCCAGGTCCTGCAGCGCCTCATGCACCTCGGCCACGCTGGTGTCCTTCATGGCGTGCTTCAGTCTCTGCAGGCACGAGATGGTCGAAGAGCCGGCGATGCCGTCCACGGGCAGGGCCATGTTGTGCTGAAAGGCACGGAGCGCAAGATCGGTATCCCGCCCGAAAATGCCGTCCTCCCGGCCCGCGTTGAACCCCAGGCGGTTCAGGTATCGTTGCACTTCGCGCACGTCGTCGCCGCGGAAAGGGGGCACGCGCAGATAGAGAAACCTGTCCCCTAGACGGAAGGAGGCTTCAACCAGCTCCTGCCAGGTGGTCTCGTCGACCTCGCCCTCGGCGCGGAGGCCTCTCTCCTCCTGGAAGGCGCGCACGGCCCGGGCGGTGCTCTCCCCGAAACGGGCCTCCTTCATCTCGGCATCGAAGCCCGGGGGGGTGTAGCCCAGATCGAACAGCTTTTTCTGCACGTCGCTCACGGCGAGGCCGCTGTCACCCGGGCGGATGGTCTGCATCGCTCACTCCCCCCTGCTTATGGGAATGGTGAACTTGAACGACGAGCCGCGTCCGGCCTCGCTCTCCACCCAGATGCGCCCCCCGTGGCCCTCGATGATACCCTTGGAGATCACCAGGCCGAGACCGAGGCCGCCAACGGAACGGGCGGAATCGGTCTCGGCCTGGTAGAACATGGTGAACAACTTCCCCTGCTCCTGCAGGGGGATCCCGGGACCGGTGTCGCGCACCTCTATCTCCACCATGTCCGGGTCCCCCGAACTCCTCGCTACCACCTCTATCGTACCCCCTTCCGGGGTGAACTTTATGGCGTTGCCGATGAGGTTTTCCATGACCTGGTGCACCCTCCAGACGTCGACGCTCACCGGAGGCAGGTTATTCTCCACGGAGAACAACAGTTCCTGCCCGCACTGCGCGGCACGGCCCTTGTACTCGGAGACGGCATTGGTGACCAGGCCGTCCACGGGCGCAGGCCACCTCTCGCCCACCAGGCGTCCTTCCTCCAGGCGCGTCACGTCCAGCAGATCGTTGATGATCTTGGTCATCTGGTCGGCGCGCGCGTTCATTATCTTCACCTTGTCCATCTGGAACTCGGAAAGCTCACCGAGTTCCCCGTACTGGAAGGCGTCGGCATAACCCTTGATGATGGACAGGGGCGTGCGCAGTTCGTGCGAGGCGATGGCGATGAAGTCGGACTTCATCCTATCCAGGACCGAGAGTTCCTCGTAGGCCTTCTCCAGGTCCTGGTGGCTCCGCTCCACCATCTCCTCGAGCCTGCGGCGCTCGCTGAGGTTGTGGGCGATGCCCACGATGCCCGAGAATTTGCCGGCGCGGAAGAGGGGGGCCGAGCTCATCTGCACCGGCAGGGGGATGTCGCCGCGGCACCTGAGCAAGGTCTCGAAGAAGACCTTCTCGCCCCGCTCGTGCCGCTCCAGCATGCGCTCTATTTTCCGGCGCTCCTCGGGCATCACGATATCAATGGCGTTTCTGCGGAAGAGTTCGGCCGAGTCGCTGATGCCCAGCATGTCCAGGAACGCCTGGTTGCAGAAGGTGAACCCGCCCTCGGCGTCCATGGCGTAGAAGCCGTCGTTGAGGCTCTCGATGAGCAGGTTCAGGTAATCGGTGGTCTCGGCCAGGCGTCGCTCCAGCCTCACGTATTCGGTGACGTCCTCGTAGAGGAGCAGAGCCTCCCTCACGTTGCCGGACTCGTCCGTAAGCGGATGGATGCGCACGCGGTGGAAATAGTCGATCCCCGCCACCGTCTGGTGAACGCGCGGCTGTTCAAAGGAACGGCCCTCCACCAGCACGCGCCGGAGTATTCGTTTCCAGTCCGCGCGGAATTCCTTGGGCATTATGTCCAGGGCGGGCGTCCCGATGAGCGCCCCTTCCTCGAGGTTGCAGGTGTCGTGGACCCACTGCATCATCAGCCGGTTACAGCGCGCCAGGCGGAAATTCCGGTCCAGGACGGCGATCTTCACGGGCACTCCCTCGAATACCCCCGCCTCCCGCTCCGATGCCTCGAGCAGGGCCACGTGCTCAGTCGCCTCGAGCGTGATGTCCTTGATCATGACGAGAAAGCGGTTATGCTCGCCCGGTCCCCCCTCGAGCAGGGAGGTCCAGACCTCGCAGAAACCCGTTTTTCCCTTGAGGAAATACTGCTCGCCGCGGCGGTCCAGCGGCCCCCTTCCGCCCCGGACCTCTTTGAGCAGGGGGCTCCAGTTCCCGAAGTAAGGGGGCAGGAAAGCCTCGTCCAGCGGCTTACCCAGGAAGTCCGAGGGCTCGCGCTCCATGCCTGGCACGAGCTTGCACGCGAGAAGGTTTATCTCCAGGATCGCGCCATCCTCGCTCACCAGCAGCGCTGGCGAGGGGAAAGACTCCAGTACGGTGTCGATCCGCAGGCGCGGCTGCGCGGCGGCGCGGGGAGCGCGCGGCCGTGCCAAGGCCGCCGCAAGG
>MTKY01055482.1_pt1 | contig 22007 bp, 28 predicted proteins | sample 1042731 | NCBI WGS metagenome assembly MTKY01 (sample SAMN06212206, study PRJNA360538) | anaerobic digester metagenome | biome: Wastewater treatment plant; material: sludge; isolation source: anaerobic digester fed with sludge from wastewater treatment plant | place: Denmark: WWTP Soeholt ... | reverse complement strand
TGCCAAGGTGAGGGTCGCGAGTTCGAATCTCGTCATCCGCTCCAAGAAACACCAGGTCAGCGGCCCTGCAAGGGCCGCTGGCTTGCGTTTTCGGCTTGCCGGTATACCATCGCGCGATACCATCGGGTTCGTTTCGCCCCTCAATCACCCCCCGCAAGCAGGTGAAAATGGCCGAAAAGTCGATTTCTCAGAAATCCTCCGACGACTCAGCGAGCAAGGCAGTCGTGTCGGGTCCGCGGGCCAAGGGGAGTGGTGGGGTCTTCGCGATTCGCCCCGGAGTTTGGCGGGTCGACATCGAACTTCCCCGCGACAAGGTGACCGGCAAGCGGCGTCGAGTGAGCCGCTACATCGAGGGCGCTCGCAGCGTGGCGGAGGTCGAGTTGTCACGGTTACGGGTCGCCGACAACGAGAAGCGACTTCCAACCGGCGGCACGTCGGCACGTTCTGTCCGTGCTGCGCTCGATCTGTACCTCGATGCGGCTGACACCGGGCTGATCGAATTGGCTCCTCGGACCATCCTGACAACACGATCGGCCGCGAACACGATGTGTGCGGTCACCCTGCTCGGTGGACGCCAGTTCGGTCAGTTGAAGCTCAATCGGCTGTCTTGGCAGGAGATTGAAGAGATGTACGCAGTGATGCGGACCAACGGGAGCGGCACAGACTGGGTGCGTCGGTGCGCCACGGTGCTGTCACGGGCACTGGAGTTCTCGCGCAAGCGCGGGCTGATCGATAGCAATCCAACCAAGGACGCCACCCGCCCGAGGTCGACGCGTTCGAAGCCACACTCGCCGACGGCCGACGAGGTCAGAGCGACACTCAAGCGTGTTCGGGGCCAGGACCCGGAGTTTGCCGACGCAGTCACGGTGCTCGCAAGCACGGGCATGCGCAAGGCCGAACTACTCGGTCTGCAATGGGACGACGTTGACATGGCCAGCGGCGAGGTGCACATCTCGGCTGCAATCACCGATGCCGGACCGGGAAAGAAGATCCAACGCAAGGCAACCAAGCGCAGCGATTGGCGCGACGTCCCGCTGACGTCCAACGCACTCACGGCGATGCGGGCGCAGCGCGACCGGGCCGCCGCTCGATCTCCGCACAGCGTTCCTGGCACCGACTACGTGTTCTCGAACCCGGCGGATGGCGCCATCCCGTACCGGCCCGACACGTTTTCCGATCGGTGGTTCGCGATGCGCGGCGAATCGGACATCACGTTGTTGCAACTGCGCCACTTCGCGGCAACCGTCATGCTCGACGCCGGCGAGTCGTACCGCACGGTTGCCGACATTCTCGGCAACAGCGAAAACACTCTCCGGATGCACTACGACGGGCGCATGGACGTTGGCAAGCGCCGGGCGATAGCCGCGCTCGAGCTATAGCAGCCGTCACCGTTGGGTGGCGGCGATCAGGGCTTGCAGCGCGACCACAGGCACGACGATTCTGCCGCGCAGTCGGAGTGAAGGAAGCTCTCCGGTGCGCACGCATTCGTAGGCGGTGGTTCGTGAGATCCCCAGAATGTTTGCGGCCTCGGTCACGCTGTGCGTGGCCCGACACCCATCGTCCGAAAGCTCAGTGTTGTCGATTCTGATCGTCACGATCCCCTCCACTCCCTCGCGCCACGCTGGCAGTGATTCCAGTGCGAACTCTTTCGAACGAACGGGCTCTGCGAAGGAGAGATGGGGAAAGGTTGCCGCCGCAGGGGACGCTCGATTGAATACCCAACGGGAGATTGGACAATTGTCAGCGGACGGCAGCCGCGCCTTCGCTGGGAGGGGCCAACTCGAACTCGGCGTTGAACTCAGAGGATGAGATCACTCTAAATCCGACTTGGTCAGCGAACTGGTTGAAGGTCGAGAGAAGCCCACCATCATCGGACACGATCACGTCAACGTAGGGTCCGCACGACACGTGGTGCGCATCCGCCAGATCGGACGATCGGATCTTGCTGCCTGGGCCCGAGGCGAGCACCGCCTTGAGGCGGGCGAGGCGGTACGCGGTGAAGGTCCACGCCGACGGATAGCGCGCCCACCGGATGGTGGACCCGGCAGAATTTGCGGCTGCCATCGTCGATCCCAACACCGTCACAATCAACGTCCACGTTCCCGCAGCTGACATTCAGCTCGATGGCACGGAGATGACCATGCCGTTCGACAACCTGGACGCGGGCATGCTCCCAGCGGACCGAGCCACACCGCTCGCGGTGTATTGCCGATCAGGGTCGATGTCGGCGATTGCCGTGGAGCGACTGTTGGCGCTCGGCTATACCGACATCATTGAGCTCGACGGTGGTACCGACGCTTGGGCCGCGGCCGGCAGATAGACCGACCGACAGGTTGAAAAGCAGAGGGTGACTTGTTACGACACGATGTAGGAGTTAATCTCCTTTGTCATGAGATTGAAACATTCACGGCGCGACGGAGCGGCTCGCCGGCACTTGGGGAGCGTCGTCAGCGCGGCCCTCTTTGTGTCGATTGTGCCGGTTCGTGCTGTGGAGGCCACTGATTCTGGCCTCACGTCGGCTCAGGTCGCCGCTGAAATTCTCAGGGTGCAGGCAAGCGCAGACGACGTTGCACGCCGATGGTCGGACGCCGAACTGCGTTCGGAAGCCCTTGCTGTCGAAATTCTGGCCGCCAGCGAGTCGGTCTCCGCGACCTCGGCCGAGTACGACCGGCTCATGGCCACGATGGCTCAGGTTGCGATCGACAGATTCACGGGTCGGTCAAATGAGACGATCCTGGTTCTCGGTGGAAACGCGGTGGAGGCCATGCAGCGGGATGCGTTGCTGGCTGTTGCGCTGGACGTTGGGGCCGCTGATCTGGACACTGTTGCCGCAGTGCAAAAGGACCTCGTGAGTGACCAGGCGCACCTCGACGAGCTCAATACTGAGAACGACGAACTTGTCGCTGTTCTCGCCGAGAGCCAGGAGTCCATCAACGCTCAACTCGCGGAGCTTGCTCGCTTGGAGACACACCTCAAGGATGAGGAAGTCAAACGAGAGTACGAAGCGCAATTGGCGGCCCAGCGACAGGAGGCGGACCGTCTTGCCGTAGAGCAAGCAGCAGCTTTGGTTGCGCAGCAGGCTCAGGCGGCCGCAGCGGTTGCTCCAGCCAGAGGCGGAGGATCGTCTGTGATGGCGCCAGCCTCGCCGACTCCGGCGGAGCCAACCCCGATAGCGGCCCCTGAGCCCGTTGGGCCAGCCCCCGCAATCGGCAAGAGCTCCTGGGCGTGTCCAATTGCGGGGCTCAATGCATTCGGTGACACCTGGGGGGCGCCGCGGCCTGGTGGGCGCAAGCACGAGGGCGTCGACATGATGAGTCCGTCTGGAACTCCGATCGTCGCGGTGGTCGCTGGAGCCGTCAAGTTCAGTACCAGTGAGCGCGGCGGCAACCTAGCGTCGCTGGTGGGAGTCGACGGGAATCGGTACTTCTACGGACATCTGTCGGCGTGGGAAGGGTCGTCGCGCGGTGTCTCTGCAGGCGAAGTCATCGGGTACGTCGGGAAAACGGGGCAAACCGACGCCAACCATCTTCATTTCGAAATTCATCCAAACGGTGGAGCAGCCGTAAACCCGTATTCGGCGGTGCGACAGGCCTGCTGACCGCCAACTCGAGACGTAGTCGGGGCCTTTGCTTCGACGCGCCCGAAATCACCACGACCGATCACCGCACGCGCCCGACGTGCCTACGCAAGGAGCACTGACACATGACCACAGCACCTTCAAGCCGCAGAGCATTTCTTCAAGCCGCTGGGCTTGCGTCGGCCGGCGTCCTAGGCCTGCTCGCATATCCTGCAGAGTATGCCGGAGCTGAGAACACAAGCATTCGGTCGGCTGCGGCCCCCGACTTGCTAGCCGGCCAGGCCGACGCGGCGCTATCCGAGTTGGCAACAAGCGGGGTCGACTCGGCCGCCTATTCGGCATTGAGAAACCAATTGGCAGAATCAACATCTCTCCGTCTTGGCGTCGATGCCGACGTGTTGGCGTCGGCCTGGGCGGCCGCGGACGCCGAACATCAGGTAGCGATGTTGACGGGTTTTACGCAATTAGGCGTTCCCTACCGGCGCTACAAGAGCCTGCCCGGAGTTGGTTTCGACTGTTCCGGAATCACAATGTACGCCTGGGCTGGCGCAGGCTACGCACTCGCCCATCAGAGCACGTCGCAGATCCGCCAGGCCTCACCCAGTCCGTTCGAGACAGCGCAGGCGGGCGACCTGGTGCAATACCCCGGTCACATCATGATGTGGATAGGAACTGGCCGTGCAGTGCTCCAGTCGCCGCGACCCGGAAAGTACGTGGAGCTTGTCAACTTTAGATACGGCCGGACGGTCAAGGTTGGAGACCCCACTGGGTGACCGAACAGCGCTCGCGCGTGCGCTGAGCGTGGCAGCCGCGCTGGACCGCGTTGCGGGTGGCGATCACCGGCCCGCGCTTGAACAGATTGGTCGACTTCAGCGAACCCACGGACCGGCGGGCATCACTTCTGATGGTGTTAGCCCGAACACCTCCTTGAACACTCGACTGAAGTGGGCGCCGTCTGCGAGGAGGGCATCGTGCGACGCCTCGGTGATCGATGCACCCACAAAGCATTCCCGATGGTGCGGGCAGGTCACGTCGATTCCATACTCTTACAGAATGTAGTAGGAAGTTGTGTGAGGTGCTACGTTGGCACCCAATGACAGCGATAGGACGACGCCAGTTCTTCGGCACACTCGGCGCGGGGTTCGCGGCCGTGTTGATCGCCGGATGCTCACGCTCCGATGGCGGCACCGCATCGACCGTTTCCTCCGCCGGCGGGGCGCTGGCAGGCGTGTCGCTCGCGGTGCGACGCGACCCCGGTTGAGGCTGCTGCGAAGCGTGGGTGGTTCACCTGCGGTCCAACGGAGCGACGGTCGAGCTGACTGAAGATCCCGATCGCTCGTCGTTCAGATCGTCGCGCGGAATCCCCGACGGCGCCGCTTCATGCCACACAGGTGTGGTCGACGGCTATGCGATCGAGGGTCACGTTCCCGCAGCTGCGATCCAACGGCTGCTCACCGATCGTCCCGACGCCGTTGGCCTGGCCTTGCCGGGAATGCCGGGCGACTCACCCGGGATGGGCGGCGACGAGCGAACATGGCGTGACCAATCGGTGAGTCTCATCAACCGTGACGGTTCACTCACCTCGTTCAGCTACTGACGAAGCCCGGAATTGTGGGCCCACCCGACGGATGCGGGTCGCCGACGGGCCTCGGCGGGACATGGCCGACCCTAGGTATATATCAACACAGATGAACATATATAGTGAAGCAATGGATCTTTCGAAGCAACGGAACGTGGTCGATCTGGATGTCTGTCCAGTGCATTGTGATGTGAAGGACGAGCCGGTTGATTCGATCCGGAATCGTGTGACGGGCCGTGAGGCGCAGGTCGAGGCCGCGGAGTTGTTTCGGCTGCTGGGGGACCCGACGCGACTGTCGATTTTGCATGCGCTGCTGGAAGGCGGCGAGCTGTGCGTCTGCGATCTGGCGCTGGTCGCGGGAGCGGCGGAGAACGTGGTGAGTCAGGGGCTGCGTTTGCTGCGTGCAGCTGATGTCGTGCGGACGCGCCGTGATGGTCGCCGGATTTACTATCGACTGGCGGATGCTCACGTCCGGATGTTGCTCGACGTCTCCGTGGATCATGTTCGTCATCAGCAGCCGGCGACGACGGCGACAGCCCCGAGCCTGCCGGGAGGTCGCCGTGTCGGCTGACTCGCACGATCACTCCACGACTTCAGCTACACAGACCGCCGCCGCTGTGCCGTCGTCTGAGTTGGTGAATCCGCACGACCATCCGCATGACCACTCGGTACCGGTGGAGGAGGACGACTGCTGTGCTGCGCCAACTTTGGTCAAGCCTATGTCGGGCCCGATGTCGGCGGCTGGGGTGACGACGTATCGGGTGGAGGAGCTGGATTGTGCGACGGAGGAGAACGATCTTCGCGGCGTGTTGAAGCCATTGCCCGGAGTTCGCTCGTTGGAATTCGATCTCGTTGCCCGTCGCGTTCGTGTCCGTCACGACCTGGCTGACCCGGCCCCGATCGAGGCCGCCATCCGCAAGTTGGGAATGCGCCCCACGGTTGTTGTGGAAGTCGAGGGTGAGGAACCAGCTCGAAGCCTTTCGAACCGCGCTATTGCGATCACCGTCGTTGCTGGTGCTTTGGCGATCGGCTCTGAAGTCGCCGTGATCGCCGGGGCCGAGGAGCAGTCGGTTCTCGTCGGTGCGATGGCGCTCGCCGCTATCTTGCTTGGCGGGCGTGACACCCTCCGCAAAGGGTTTCAGGCGCTGCGATCTTTGCGAATGACGATGAGCTTGCTGATGAGCGTCGCCGTCGTCGGTGCTGTTGCGATCGGGCAATGGCCCGAGGCTGCCGTGGTGATCTGGTTGTTCGGCGTCGCGGAGTTGATTGAGGCACTCAGCCTTGAGCGTGCGCGTAACGCCATTCGCTCGCTCGTCGATCTTGCCCCGGAGGTTGCGAGCGTCCGCCGCGACGGTGGGTGGGTGGAGGTTGCGACTGCTGACGTCGCGCTGGATGCAGTCATTCTGGTCAAGCCCGGATCTCGGATCGCCCTTGACGGTCGGGTGTCGTCGGGTGCTAGTTCGGTGAACCAGGCGCCTATCACGGGCGAGTCGATTCCCGTGAGCAAAGCGATCGGTGATTCAGTGTTCGCCGGCACGATCAACGAGCGCGGCACGTTGGAAGTCACCGTCACCGCCGCGAAGGGGGAGGGCACCTTGGACCGGATCGCCCGTTCGATCCAAGAGGCTCAAGCGGACAAGGCGCCCGCGCAACGGTTCGTCGACAAGTTCGCTTCGATCTACACGCCACTGGTGTTCGTGATGGCGATCGTCGTCGCTGCGGTGCCACCGCTCACTGGACACGGCAGTTTCGCTGACTGGTTCTACAAGGCGCTGGTGCTGTTGGTTCTCGCGTGCCCGTGTGCACTGGTGATCTCCACGCCGGTGACGGTCGTGTCTGGGCTCGGCGGCGCGGCCCGGCGCGGCATCTTGATCAAGGGTGGCGTGCATCTTGAGAACGCCCGCAAATTGCGTACGGTGGCTCTCGACAAGACAGGGACACTGACGCATGGAAAGCCCGTTCTGACCGATCTGATCAACCTGGGAACGATGTCGGAGGATGACGTACTTCGGGTCGCAGCGTCGATCGAGGCGGTGTCGGAACATCCGGTGGCCCACGCTGTCGTCACGGCGTACACCGGGACGCCAGACCCGGTCGAGGACTTCGAAGCAATCACCGGGCGGGGTGTACGTGCCAGCATTGCGGGCGTTGCGTACACCCTCGGCAACCACCGTCTCGCCGAAGAGGTGGGATTGTGCAACCCAGAGCTCGAAGCAACACTGGAGCGTCTCGAGAACGAGGCGAAGACCGCGATCGTCCTGATGAACGAGTCAGGCCCGGTTGCGGTGCTCGCTGTTGCGGACACGCTGCGACCCTCGAGCCGTCAAGCGATCGCAGATCTGAAAGCACTCGGGGTCACCACGATCATGCTGACCGGCGACAACCAACGCACGGCGACGGCAGTCGCAAACCAAGCCGGGATCGACGACGCACGCGGGGACCTGTTGCCCGACGACAAGCTGCGAATCGTGACCGAACTCGTTGCCACACGCGGGCCGGTGGGGATGATCGGTGACGGCGTCAACGACGCGCCAGCGCTCGCCAAAGCCGACCTTGGAATCGCGATGGGCGCCGCTGGCACTGACACTGCGATCGAGACAGCCGACATTGCGCTGATGGATGACGACCCGCGCAAGCTCGCCGAGACCATTCGGATTTCGCAACACACCGCCCATGTCCTGTGGCAGAACATCACCATCGCGCTGGGCGTCAAGGTCGTGTTCTTTGCGCTGACCCTCACCGGTACGGCGTCGTTGTGGATCGCTGTGCTCGCTGACATGGGTGCGAGCCTGATCGTGATCGCCAACGGGCTCCGCCTGTTACGCCGCCCAGCGCACGGGACCATTGCACGCAGCAACCAGATCGGCGTGAAGCGCGAGGCCGTCAATGCATGATCATCGAGACCGGACTATCCGATGAGCAGTGAAAGCGCGATTGCCCTCTCCGCCGCTGGTCGGCATCAACGGCCACTCCTGATCGCGTTCGGGCTGACTGCGACCTTCATGATTGTCGAGGTGATCGCCGGCCTCGCTTCAGGCTCGGTTGCGTTGCTGTCCGACGCGCTACACATGGGCACTGATGTGCTCGGCCTCGGCATGGCGCTCGCCGCCGTCAAACTTGCCAAACGAACAGCGCCGGCGCACCGCACCTTCGGCACCTATCGCCTCGAGATTCTCGCGGCGCTTGCGAACGGAGTGTTGTTGTTCGCCGTCGCTATTTACATCCTCATCGAAGCGTGGCAACGCGTCCGCAACCCCGAAGGTGTGACCAGCGGAACGATGTTGATCGTGGCGATCGTCGGACTGATCATCAACCTGATCAGCTTCAAGTTGCTGACGGCCGGCGCGAAGGAGAGCATCAACGTCAAGGGCGCGTTCTTCGAAGTGCTTTCAGATTTGCTCGGATCCATCGGCGTCATCATCGCCGCGATCATCGTGGCGCTCACTGGATGGACCTACGCCGATCCGCTGATCGGCGCGGCGATTGGACTGTTTATCCTTCCTCGGACTTGGCGCCTGACTGGTCAAGCGGTCCGCATTCTGATGGAAGCCGCCCCTCCCGGGATGGACATCGACGAAGTCCGCTCGACGATTGCCGCCATCGAAGGTGTTTCGTCAGTACATGATGTGCACGTGTGGACCCTGACGTCCGGTCTCGACGCCGCAGCTGTTCATGTCATCATCGAACAGGGCGCCGACCTCGGGTCGGTGTTGACCGACGTTCACACGATCCTGGCCGCGCGTTACAACGTCGTGCACGCAACCATTCAGGTGGAGCCCGAAGGTTTCCAACACCCGACGGCATCCATTTGAAGTCGGCACACCGTCGCGGTGCACTCGCTGAATGCTGCCGGAAACGGTCCATCTGTGCCCAGACTGATGCAATGGATATCTCTCCTTCGTTGTCGGTGTCCCGTAGAACCCTTCTCGCAGGAACGGTCGCTGCAGTGGCGCTCGCGGCGTGTGGCGACGCGGACAACGAAGGGAACGCTGCGACTGGACCGTCATCGGCGCCTGGTAGCGGTTCAGAACCCGACGATGGGAAGGGCTTGGCGTTGGTCCGATTCTTCGACGACCCGAGCTTGATAACCGGGAACAGCCGCCGATTGGTGTTCGGCCTCGCCCAGGCCGACGGGACACTCCGAGCAGAAGGTCCCGACACGGTGAACGGTGAGCTGATCGACCCGACGGGCACCTCAGCGGGCGCCGTGGTCGGCACCCGCCGGGCAAAGGCCCTGTTTCGTCAGTACTACCAGTTCCGTGTCGACGTGCCTACGGAGGGGATCTACACGCTGCGGGTGACCGCCGCCGGTGAGACCGCCGACTCGTCCTTCACGGTCGCTGCGCCCGGCGCACTTGCGTTTCCCTCACCCGGCGACTCAATGGAACCGTTCGACACCCCAACAATGGCAGACCCCCGCGGTGTCGACCCGGTCTGCACTCGCGATCCGGTGTGCAGTTTCCACGACCGGACCCTCGCCGAGTTGCTTGAAGAGGGCGCACTGATTGCGTACCTAGTCGGCACACCGGCGCATTGCCAAACGGGCGTGTGTGGTCCGATGCTGGACGTGATGCTCTCGGTGCGCGACCAGTACCCGACGATTTCGTTCCTGCACGCTGAAGTGTTCGCCGACAACGCTGCAACAAAGGTGGCTCCCGCTGTCGAGGCCTTGGGACTCAGCTTCGAGCCGGTGCTCTACCTGATTGGTCGTGATGGGGTGGTGGTGGACCGGCTCGACGTAATTTTCGATGCAACCGAACTCGCCGAACAACTCGACGCGCTTGTCGTGTGAGGGGCGGCGAGCTGTTGGCTGGGTCTTGGTGTGGCGGTTTCCAGCAGCGCTGCAAGGTTTGCCTCGAGCTGCATTGTTTCATCGCTGACACACGGGCCCGACCCGAGTTCCCCACCGGGTAGCGCCTGCCGGTGGCGACCTGCAAGGTGAGTGGAGCGAGAATCGTGCGACTGTAGCGGACAAAGGTCACACTGGTCAGAGTCAGTACAGCGGGACGTACAGCCGATGACGATACGTGTACCGCAGATGAACGATTCCTGAAGGGGAGATGGGTGACCGAAGCGAAACTGTTCCGGCCGTTAGCGTTGCAGGCGATGCGACGTGCTGTGGCCTTCCTCGTTGGAATGTGCGTGCTGATGGCTGTCGTACCGGGCGACGTGGTCCGCGCCGAGGACACGCCGGCGGAGCAGGCGGCAAAGGAGATCGCCGACGCACGCGAGCAAGCCAACGCTGCCGCGGACGCGTACTTCGACGCCGAGTCACGACTCGACTCACTGGGCATTGAGGCCCAAGCGCTGGAGGCCGAAGTCGCCGACCTCGAAGGTCAGGTGGCAGCGCTGCAGGAAAAGGTGCAGCGTGTCGCGATCAATCGTTTCACGCGCTCGGACACCACCACCTCGCCGCTGCTCAACGGGTTCTCGACGCCTGAGGAGCAGATGCAGTTAGAGGCGTTGTCGGAAGTCATCACCGACACCTCGGCGCGCGACTTCGACCTGTTTGAGTCCTTGAATCGCCAGCTGACCAAGCAGCAGCGGGCGTTGGTCGACAAGCGTGACGAGACGGAGCAACAGAAGGCGACGGCTGCGGCGCTTCGAGACACAGCAACCGCGGAGGTTGAGCAATTGAAGGATGTGGAGGCCGGTCGATTGAAGGATGAGGCCGTCAAGAAGGCGTTGCAGGCCGAGGAGCGCGCTCGAGCAGCTGATGCCGCCGAGGCGGCTTCGATGACCTCCACGACGGACGACGCCGATAGGTCGACTGACGTTGACGTTGACGGCGGCAGCGCCGCGCCGCAGACTACAGCGCTGAACTCGCTAGCCAGTGGCGGCCAGACTGGGGCCGGCGGCGCCGGTGGGCGCCCCGGTGGCGCTGGTGGCAACGTGTACGGTGGCGTCGATTGGGTGTGCCCGACGGGCGACTGGCCCGTGTCCTTTGGTGATACGTGGGGTGCACCGCGCAGCGGTGGCCGGCGCCACGAGGGCGTCGACATGATCGGACCAATTGGTGTTCCGATTCTCGCGGTGGTGGATGGTTTCGCCACAGCGCGCAGCGCCGAGCTGGGCGGTTTGGTCTTGACGCTGGTTGGCAACGACGGCAATCGGTACTTCATGGGCCACCTTGACAGCTACGGCAAGCTTGGCGCTGTGCAGGCGGGCGACGTCATCGCGTACATGGGTCAGACGGGAAATGCACGCTTCAGTGTGTCCCACCTTCACATTGAGATTCACCCGGCGGGCGGGCCGGCCGTCAACCTCTACCCGACCGTTCGCGCTTACTGCTGAGTGCCTCGGTTCGGGCCGCAACCAGTACCGGGACGGGCTCGATGAGTTGGGGCAACCGCACCCGCGCATCTGGTCGGCACTCCAGTGCATTGCCAAACGGGCGTGTGTGGTCCGATGCTGGACGTGATGCCGTCGGTGCGCGACCAGTACCCAACGATTGCGTTTTTGCGCGCTGAGGTGTTTGCGGACAACGCTGCGACCAAGGTGGCTCCGGCTCTCGAGGCCTTGGGACTCAGCCTCGAGCGGGTGCTCTATCTGGTTGGTGCTGACGGGGTGGCGGTGGAACGCCTGGACGTGATCCTCGATGCAAGCGAACTCGCCGAACAGCTCGCCGCGCTCGTGGGGTGATGTCTGCGCGTCATCGGTTGGGTCTTTGCTTCGCGGATTCCAACAGCGCTGCGAGGTCTTCCTCGAGCGGCATTGGTTTCATCGCCGACACTCGCGCCCGACCCGAGTTCCCCTCTGGATAGCGGCCAAGAAGAGAGCCCGGTCCAGCGACGATGATGCGGACCAACTGGCCAGCGACTTCTGTGCGGTCGCGGAACTTGAAACCTTGGCGAAGCATCACACTGTGGACTCTGATGTGAGGCATCGCCCATGGTTGGGACAGCACGTGGGCGCGTTCGAGATGGAGCCAGCCGCTCTCGGCGTCGCGCTGGTCGAACGCGGCCTGCGATGCGGCGAGTTCGTCGGTCAGTGCGGTTTGGATTGCACGCGGTGGACGTGACACGTTCGGAATCGTAGATGACTAGCTTCCATCATTCGGGTGCTTCGCCTCTTGTTGCGAGCATGGAGTTCATGACGTCGATCTCGTTGGTCTGGCTGATCTGCACGGCTTTGGCGGCACCGAGAACCTCGGGTCGATCAGTGAGTTTCACGACAGCTTCGGCCATTTGGACACCGCCTCGGTGGTGACGGATCAGCAGACGAAGAAACGCGACTTCCGCATCAGCTATTGGGAGCGTCGACAGCTCAGCGACTTCGGTGCGCGTCGCCATGCCAGGCATGGCCATGACCATGGCGCCCTGACCGTCGTTCATCCACGCCATTGGAGATGGGTTCGTCGCTGGAAGGTTCCATTGGTCGAGCCACCCGTAGAACCGGCCGCTCTGGTTTTGCTGGGTGAGAACAATGTCGGTACACAAGCTCATCAGTTCTGCGTCGGTGGTGCGCGTGCGCATCACGTCCGCCATCTCTACCGCTTGGGAGTGGTGCACCGCCATATCGCGTGCGAAACCGGCTTCGGCGGACGCCTCGGTGGGAACCGCAGGACGAGCCGTGTCGTGGGTTGGGGCCTTGACGTACACCCAGACTGTGGCCGCGCAGATGCCTGCGAGGGCGGCGAGGGCGGCGATAGACGCCGTGCGTCGGCTCATGCAGGTTCGCCGACGCCTCGCGAGCACGGCGCGCCTGGCTCCGGGGATTGAGCGCTGAGTTGATACTGCTGGATGAATGCTGCGATGCCACCGTCATCGGCAGTTTCGAACCGTGCTTGCGCTCCCCACGCGCTCGCCACGATCGGGGCTGGCAGGCCTTCGAATGGTGACACCAGCACATGTGTCTGGTTGGTGGTGTAGCCGGCCAGGGTCTTGACCTGCGCGCTATCGAGTGCCGGCTGGAACGTGATCCACACCGCCCCGTGTTCCATTGAGTGCACAGCTGTTTCGTTGGGCACGGGTTGGGTGTACGCCCCGCAGTTCTGCCACACAGGGTTGTGGTCGCCTCCAGCGGGCGGCGTTTGAGCGTAGACCACCGGTCCGTCGACATGCACGCCACCTTCGACAACGAAGGTCGTCGACGGCGCACGGGCGGCTGTCGAATCCGAGGTTTTCGCAGTTTCAGAATCGTTGCCGCATGCGGTTGCGACGACGAGAAGACCTCCGGCTGCGATTGCGATTCGGAGCCAGTGAGTCGGATTACGGGTCATGCTGGAGCCTCTTCTGCAGTGGCGGGTGTGGGTGGGAGATGATCGTACGGCGCATCGAGCGGCCGCCGAAGCAACGGGACGAGAAACGCAAGGAAACGGGTGATCAGCGCAACGCCAGCGCCGAGACAGATGATGACGGCGACGCGCGGAAGCCATCCAGGGCCGGTGGCGAACACGTGACTGTTCGTCAGCACGTCGAACCGGTCGACCCCGCCGATCAGGAGCAACACAAGTCCGGCCAGCATCATCGCAAGGGTCGGATGAGGAGTTGCGTGTCGCGCGTGAACCCACAGTCGGGCTGATGCGAACACGGCGACCAGCGGCCAGGCCATCATGAAGAGCCGGTTCGACAGCGTGTCGGTAGAAGACAGGTAGTAGCCGAGCGTGTCGGTCACGAGCGCCATCGACCCGATCGAAGCAACGAGTGCCGCAACAGTTCTCCACGCCGTGCCAAAGAGCCCCCAGCATGCGACAAGCGTGATGAAGACTGCACCGCCAAGCCATCGCAGCGTCCGCGGCGGCGGGACCCATGTCAGCTCGCCAGCGATCGTTGCGTCGCGGCCGTCAATCGAGACAGCGATCTCCCACCGCTCGAAAATCACATGCGTGCTCCCGCGGTCGTTGGTTACCTGTGTCGGCGGGATCGTGGTCATCCAGTGGTTGCGATGATCGTGCCACTGGACAACCGGGTCAGACCCGAGGAATGCCCATTCAGGCTCGGCTTTGGCGTCGGCGGACGCGGGAACCGCAACGTTCGCGTACCGATCCTGATTCAGGTATGTCGCTGGAGAGCGGCTGTTGCGCTCGACGCCCGACGGGCTGAGGCGAAGGTACGGCTCACCTTCATAACCGAAAATGACGAGCTGTCCTTCGCCGTGCCAGCCGACGCGCACGGTGCCAGTGATATCGACAATCTCGACGTCGAGTCCGGGCTCGGCCGGTACTTCGGTCAGCCGCGTCCGGTAGTTCGAAGTGACCTCGACGTCGCTGCCACCATGCGCGTACGTCGCTGATGGTGGGGTGAACGCGAATGCCGCTGCAACGCCGACGATGACACGCAGAAGCGGCTTCATCTCACCTCCAACTGCGCAGTGAACACGACCTGGTCGAAATCGCCATAGCGCACAGTGATGGTGAACGTCCACAACCCGGCGAGTGGAATGTTTGCCGTGTTCGTGGTGACGTGATCGGGTCCAGCGGTCAGCATTGGAATCAAGAGCGACCCGATCTGTTGCGCGGGCAGGCTCGCCTCGACGGTGATCTGGTCGGGTTGGTCCAGAACTCCGCTGGTACTGCTGATGTAGACGTGCATCGTGGTGCCACCAGTGACTGCAGGATCCAGAATGACCTGCGCGATCCTTTCGCCCTCAACGACACTGACCGAAACCGGGCCCGTTGTCGTCACCACCTTCGGGGGTGACGCGTTGACGAGTCCGGCCGTTGCCGCAAGGATCAGCACCACGCCCACAAGCTCGACGACGACGCATCGCCGCAAGCCCGCACTCGCATCGACACCCGGTTCCGGCAAAGCGCCGTCAACACTGGTGCCAACTTCTGCCTCAGACGAAGCTTCCGAAGCGGTTGCCCTTTTGGTCGACACGCGTACCAACCAGCGGCTTGCACCCGCAACGGAGACCACCACGACAACCAACACCAACTTGACGAGCAACCAACGACCGTACGTACTGTCGGTGAACCCGGAAAGCGTGCCGAGCTGCCGCCACCCGTTGACCGCACCCGTTGTGGCGAGCAGGACCACCGACCCAAGGGCGAGCGGCGAGAACCTGGTTGCAGCCGACCAAAACTCTGCACGGCCTACAACGACGACGAGAACGACCAGCCCGCCGAACCAGATCGACATCGCCGCCAGGTGCCCGACGGTCGCAACGAACCCGAGACCACGTGCGCGGCCCGACACAGCATGTCCGCCAGCGGCGTACACAGCGAACGTCCCGAGCCCGATTGCAGCACCTGCCGCTCTCCACAGGCCACTCGTCGCGTCACGTCGAGTGACGACAAGCACGAGCAGCAATGCAACCGCGCCAAGCCGCGCGAACCACCACCGGCCAGCGTTGCTGTCGAACACGCTCGCCCAACCTGAACTCGACAGAGCGCCGTTGGTCGTCACCGCAGACTGAGCGCCGATCATCACCAGCGTTCCGACGGCGGCGACCGCCCCAGCGGTCAGCAGTGTGTTTCGGGCACGACGACCGCCGAGCAGATGGGGGGCACCCGCGACAAGAACGAGCAACCCTCCAATCAAGGTCGCGATACCGCCGAAGCTCATCCAACGCCCGAAACCGAGCCACAATTCTGGGGCTACCCGTGTTGCTTGCTCATCGACCAAACCGTCGACCAGACCGGGCGCCACATCGGTCGCAGCGCCGACAGAGAAAATGAACGTCCCGCTGATCGGATGCGAGTCCGCAGACACGGCCTTCCACGCAACCACATAGGTACCATCAGCAAGATCGGGCAGTTCCGCGGTCAGCGAACCCGGCCCCAGGTTTTGGTTCACCGATCCAATATCGACGACCGTTCCGTCAGCAGCAATCAGTCGGATGCTGTTGGGGACTACGTCGACCGCCTCGGTAAACGTCAACGAAATCTCCGGTGGCGCCTCGTCAATCACCGCTCCCGCGGCGGGATCCGAATCCGTTAACGACGCATGAGCGCTGACGGGGCCCACAGCCACAAACACGGACGCGACTATCGCTCCCGCAGCGACGATCAGTTGACGGGGCGTCAACGGCGCCGCCTCGCCTGCCACGTCAGTCCACCAGCGCCGAGGATCACCACGCCGATCACGACGACGAAAATGGCCGTGCCGGCTCCGCCCTTGGAGGTGTCCGCGCTGCCGAATGGGTCCGAACCCGTCGGAGGCGATGTGGGCAGGGACGACGAGCCCGACAGATCCGTGGATACCGGCGCTTCGGTCGACGCAGGATTCGAAGACGACGTGGCGGGCGGCGAGGTCGTCGTCGGAGCGATCGGTGGCGCGGTCGTGGATGTGGACGTCGGAGGTTCGGTGGTACCAGGCAGAGCAGCAGTCAGCAGCATCGCCGGTGCAGGCTCGTCGAGCTCCTCACCTGAGCCGTCCTGCGGGATATCAATCCAACGGATCTCACCGAGTTGGCAACGCTGCACAAACGGGAAGAAAATGGTCGTGCCAGGCAACATCGGCAAGATCATCGACACCCGGAAGGTCAGCTCGACGTCGTCAGCGAGCGGGCCACCAACGAACGTGACAACGTTGCCGTCGATGGTTCCGGTCCACCCGTCGGGTGGCTGCGGTACGGCGGACGAAACTCCCTCGGGAAGTCGCATGTCGAGCTGGATCGTGGGGGAGCCATCACAGCCATGCTGAACGGTGAAACCCACCGACTGCTCGCTGCCAGCGGGCGCTTCCACCGGATCGGGGTCGATGTGAGCGAACGCAGGAGACGCCAACGCGACGATGGCGCAAGTGGTGACAACGACGGCCGTGGCCACGCGACGAAATGATGACATGAGTGGTAGTCCGCCGATCAAAGGGGGTGAATCTGGTGTGGACGAGACGATCGCAGAGCTCCAGGACGCGTTTCACGATCGAGATGGGCGGGACAACAGAATCCGGGCGGTTCACGATCCACTTCGTATGAGTGACCTCGGACGCACCAGAAGTTCCATCGACGCCACGCAGAAGCCACTCGAGGCTCTACTGATTCACGATCGAGATGATCACCAACGCCACAGACACGGCGATGAGCACCAGCGCCGCAATAGTGATGACTTGCCGCGGTCGATCCGCCGGTCTTGGGCTTGCGATGGCCGTCTCTTCCAACGACGTCTCGACCCCTAGGTCCGATGTCAACGCCGAGTCGTCAGCCGCTGGTGGTGTTGGAGATTCCTGCTCGTCGAGTTCAGCTGCCGGGTTCGAGTCCACTGGTTCATCGGTCATACCGAATGAGTGATCAGTGACCGGTCGCGAGTTCCATTTGACCTTCTCGGGGTGGCGGGGAACTCGCCTGGTATGTGGCGCAACTAGTTAGCCATGCTTCGAACCTTCGTCCTGACGGCGACTATTGCGGTGTTCCTTTCCGCCTGCGGAGGTGGCGGATCGAGTTCGACGCCCGCGAGCGGGCCAGACCGGGGCAAGGAGATCGCACAGAACTCTGGCTGCGCGAGTTGCCACGGCAGCGCTTTTCGGGGCGGCGTGGGTCCAAGCTGGGTCGGGCTTGCGGGATCTGAGGTCAAGTTGTCGGACGGTTCGACGGTCATCGCCGATGATCGCTACCTGTTCAACGCGATTCGCGATCCGGGAGCGGAAATCGTCGCAGGCTTTGGTGCGCAGATGCCGCGCAACTCGTTGAGCGACGAGGAGATCAACGAGATCGTTGCATTCATCAGGTCATTGTCGGATTGAAGGTGTTCATGCGGGCGTGCAAACTCAGCACGGTGACGGCCGCAACCGCACTGGTGCTGGTGAGTTGTGGGTCGACGTCTGCGCGTTCCTTGCTCAGTCAGGCCGCGTCGGTGGAGTATCCGGCGCGTTTCGTGTTCGTTGATCGTCCCGACGCAGCGAGCCTGTTGGAGTGCCTGGGTACTGCTGAGACACTCGTGGTCGCCGTCGATTCTGACCAGGATGCGATGTTCGTCGCAAGAGATGGCGAGCCTGCTCCACTTGTCATTTGGACCCAGAATGCATCGTTCGTTGATTCGTCTCTTTTGACGAGTGGGAGCGGTTGGGTGCGGATTGAGCGCGAGTTAGCGGAACCAGCCAGATCGGATGTCGAGTCGGCTGTTGGTGCGTCGTTGTCGGAGTACGTGTTCGCTGAGCGAATCCCGCCGACCCCTGTGGCCGTGGCGATCAGTGCATTGGCAGCGGCGGGAGAGATCAGCGAATCGACGTCGTCGTCCGGCGAGGTGACCATCGCTGTCAAAGTCGACGAATCCATCGAAGTTGTTGAAGGACTGGAAGTCGGGTCTCTCCCGGATTTGGAGTTCAGGCTGGATGGCGAGCAGATCGTTGCCATCGTGGCGCGCCAGGCGTCGGCTGGCGAGGAGCCGTTCGGCTTCGTCTGGGAGTACGAACAGACTTCCGTGGTGCCACAAGTCAGCGCTCCTCAGCGGTTCACAGAGCTTGCAGACCTGGCGGGCACTATCGGTACAGGCAACCGTGGGTCAGCCGATTGCAGGATGGGGGCGTGAGCACTGTCTGACGATCATGCGTGGTGAAAGTGGTGTCTGTCGTTGGGTTGGTGGATCAACGAACGAAACCGCCGCGGCACCGGCCGACCGGCGAGCATCCACACCAGCCCCAATCCTGCGATCTCGAGCACGTGATGAGCCTCACTCAGAGAGGTGGTACGGCCTTGAGTGACATCTACCACCGAGGACACGAGCATCGTTACGGCCAGCGCGACGACTATCGGCAGAATTCCAAAAGCTCTCGCTGGTCGCCACGCGACGTAGATGAGTCCGATGGACATCGCCACTCCGAAGGAACCGAGATGGCGGGCATCGTGGACCGAGGCGGCGCCTTCGCCGAGCAGCAGGCCGGGCGCTGCCAGCACCAGCTCGGTGGCCGCAACGGCGGCGAGGGAGAGCCGAACCCACTGGCGGCGGCCCACTGTTGGCGGGTGCGCCCGGGCAAGAACGCTGGTCGCGAGATCCGGGATGATCTCAGCGAGCCGCACCCTCAGGACCCGGTTGACCTGACCGATCTCGGACCACCATGCCTGGCACTGCGCACATCGTCCCAGGTGCGCGTTGGCCAGCGCCTCTTCGTCGGTGGTGGTCTCTTGGTCGAGTTGCGCCGACAACAGCTCACGTATTGCTGCACAGTCCATATGTGACGTGTGTCGCGGGTGAGTGGCAAAGTTCCCAGCCCACCCGGCAGACTGATGCAGATGCACGACCTCGACCGTCTCGCCACAGCAGCCGCCGAGGGCGACCGGGCAGCGCTCGATCGATTCGTCAGGTCGATCCAGGCTGACGTGTGGAGGTTCTGCGCCCATCTCACCCGTCCATCTGACGCCGATGACCTCGCCCAGGAATCGCTTGTCAGGGTCGTGACTCACCTGCAGCGTTGGGAACGTGGACCGGTGATGACGTGGGTCTTGGGTGTCAGCCGAAACGTCTGCTTCGAGCACCTCCGCAAACGGACCCGCCGACGCACCGACCCAGTCGCGGACTTCCCAACGCGGGCCGCCCCCGATGCCCATAGCGCAGTGGAGACGACGCAGCTACTCGCCGCGCTGCCGCTCGACCAGCGCGAAGCGATAGTGCTCACGCAGCTCATCGGTCTGCCATATGCGCATGCCGCGGAGGTCATCGGGTGCCCTATCGGCACCATCCGGTCGCGAGTCGCCCGCGGTCGCACCTCGCTCGCCGAAGCCTTGCACCAGGCCCGAACTGGTACCGGCGAGTCCTGACTGACTTGAGTCGCCGCTCGCGTCGCCCGTGCGCCCGTCCTGAAACCCGGTCCGATGACGGTTGGGGTCACGTAATGGTGAGGGTGGTCTCCATGCCGGCTTCTTTGTGGCCGACGATCGCACAGATGACGGTGTAGGTGCCGGGCGCAAGGCTGCTGATGTCGAGGTTGGCGGTTTCGTCGGGTAGCAGATCTGGCGTGGCCAAACCTTCCACGCTGAGATTGTGCGCGACGGAGCCGTTGTTGAGGACGGCAAGCGTTGCACCGGCGGGTGCCGTTAGTGATTCGGGCGTGATAGCGAACTCGGTGAGCGACACGTCGACCGTAGCGGCGGCAGCTCCGCCGCCGGCCCTGCCGGTAGCGAGGACGGCTTCGTGCTCATCGATTGCCCTGCTTGCCAGGCCGATGGCGAAGATCGCGGCGGCGAAGGAGAAGAGGGCGATGAAGATGGCGCCGAGCGCGAGGGTCTCAGTGTTGAGGCCCGGGCGCTTGTTCCGGCCAGCGCCGGAAGTGACGACCGTGGCCGTGCTGGCCGCAGGCGTTGACATTGGAGCGGCTTCTTCGGCGGTTGTTTCAGTGGCGGTCATGACGGTTCCTATTCGACGACGAAGACGGTGACCATGCCGAACATGCCTTGTGGGCTTTCGGCGTGGGTGAGGATGTGGCAGTGGAAGGGCCAAGTGCCCGGGTTGTCGGCGACGACTGTGACGTCCCAGCGCTCGCCGGGCGCAACGGTGATGGTGTCGCACAGGAACGGTTGCGGGAGCGGGTAACCGTCGCGGGCAAACACTTCAAAGGTCAGGCCGTGCAGGTGGATGGGGTGCACCATCACGCCTTCGTTCATGAAGCGGAAGCGCACTCGTTGACCGAGCTTGGCGGTGTAGGCATCGGTGGCAGGGAAGCCCTTGCCGTTGATGGTGAAGCCGCCCAGCGCGTCGTTGAGGATGTAGAGGTAGTCGAGGTCGTGCTCTGGCTCGTCGGCGAGGTTCTTCGGGGTGACGATGAACGCCCCCAGCAAACCCGCAGACACTTGCTCGGCGGCGTTGTGGTGTGAGTGGTACATATGACTACCGAAGGGCCCGGCCGTGAACTCGTACACGAACCGTTCGCCCGGCTTGATCGGGGGCTGGGTGATGAACGGCACACCGTCCATCGCGTTGGGCACACGCTGGCCGTGCCAGTGCACGCCTGTGCTTTGCGTCAGTTCGTTGAGCACGTTGATGCGAATCTTTTCACCTTGTACGCATCTGATGGTGGGGCCGGGAACGATGCCGTTGTAGGCCATCGCCTTCTCGATCTGGCCGGGCGTTACCTCCCAGTCGACTTCTGAGCAGGTGAGCTCGAAGACTTTGACGTCGCCCTCCATCGTCCACTCGAGGTCGACGGCCCCCTTTCCGGCGGTGATCGGTTCGGTGATATTGGCGAGGAACTGGTCGATGCTTTTCGAATGCATCTCGTCCATCGCGTCGGCGTCGCCGTGGTCCGAACCGGCCATGCCTCCCATGGCGGTCGTGGCCGTGGGGCTCTCAGGCGCGGGCGCGGCTACGCCGCCGCCCACCGTGTGGTTGCTGCTGGGCCAGGCGGCCATGGCGGGGATGGCCACCATCGCTGCGCCGCCGACCCCACCGGCAATCATCCCAAGGAAGAGGCGACGATCCACGCCTTCCGGTTCTGTTGTCGGGTCGATCTCTTCAGACATTTCAGTCCCTCTTCTTCGCGAGCCAATGGTTTCGTGGCCGACGTCGATTCTGTGGAGTTGAGGTCAATCCATTTAGGGTCTTTGGTCCTATTCTCCTGGGCAAACGTGCCCAGGCCGGCAACGGCGTAGGGGATTTACCCACTGGTGATGGGAGCCGTGATGTGGCTCCTGATGCGCCAGTCTCAAACCAACCCGCAACGAAATGAGGCGAAGCCGCTCGACGATCACGCCTCAACGGGTCGGCAATGAACGTCCGACGCTGGGCGAAGATCGTCGGGTTCGAGCTCGCAGTCCTTCGCGCTGACCGCACTCGGGATCGTCGGTTTGATCCGTCGTGCGAGCGGCCCGAGGCACAGAGCGCGTGTGTGATGGTAGACCGGTATACGAACTGGACGGACCAGACGGATTTCCCGGACGGTTTTGCGGACTGTGGAGTACTGCGCAGCAGTAGACGGACTGTCCGGACGGTGACCACAACCTTGCCAAGGTGAGGGTCGCGAGTTCGAATCTCGTCAT
>MTKY01054836.1_pt1 | contig 22012 bp, 20 predicted proteins | sample 1042731 | NCBI WGS metagenome assembly MTKY01 (sample SAMN06212206, study PRJNA360538) | anaerobic digester metagenome | biome: Wastewater treatment plant; material: sludge; isolation source: anaerobic digester fed with sludge from wastewater treatment plant | place: Denmark: WWTP Soeholt ... | reverse complement strand
GGTGTTGGCGGCACGCTGCTCGCCGTTCCAGCAAACGCTGCGCGGCGTTGCCGCGGGCACATCCGCCAGCGCCGCGCCGAGCCCGGCATCCGCCAGCCCGCGCAACACCCGTTCGGAAACACCCTCGCAGGCCGCAAACGCACGTGGCACGGCGATTACCGTCACCGCATGCCCGAGATGCGTCAACGCCAGCGCCACGGCGGCGCCGGCCGGCCCCGCGCCAACCACCGCGATATCGATTGGGGAAATTCCGGCCATCGACGCGCTCCGCTGTCTCACTGTCCGCAAGCGGATCGCGCGTCACCACGCACTGGCCACGCTCAGCTGCGTTTGCTGCGTCGCTTCGCGCGGCGCGGTACCGTCGTGGCTTTTCTGGCCGCGGGTTTGCGCGCATGCATTGCTGCCGCCGCGCGCAATTCCTCGAACGAGGAGTATATACACTCGGCATAGAACGCCGGGTCAGGCATCATTTCACGGCAGGAGTTGATCGCGATCGATAGCTGGCCGTCGTAACTGATCACCGCGTGGAACAGCCCCATGCTGTCCATGATCGGGCCGAACCCGGTCATGCTGACCAGCCGCGCACCGGCCAGGTACAACGGAATCCTGGGCCCCGGTACGTTGGTGATCACGGTATTCACCGGTGTCGCGATGCCGGTCGAGGTGAGCAGGCGCGTACCGAGCGACAGGAAACCGAGTGCCGCGAGTTGCGGCGGAATCGCCTCGAACAGGTCGAGCGCGGTGCGCGGCCCCAGGGCCTTTGCCGTTTCCTTGGCCACCGCCGAGTCACGCCGCACCGCATGCAAACGCTCGAGCGGATCCTCGATCACGGTATGGATCGGAAACGCCACTGCGCTCACCAGGTTGCCACCGAACTCGCGCTCCCCGGCCTCGCGGAAACTCAGCGGTGCGATGGTCACGGGCGAGCTGTCGCCAAGCTCTCCGCGCGACTGCAGGTAGCGCCGCATCGCCCCGCCGATGATCGTGACCACCACGTCGTTCACGGTCGCGCCGCTCTCGGCCTTGCGCATGAGCTGCAGTTCGTCGAGCGCAAAAAACGCGGATTCGACCACGCGGTACGAGGAAATGCGCGTGTTGAAGCGCGTATTGACACGCGGCGATGCGGTGCCGAAGCGACCCTCGCGCACCCCCGTGCCTATAAAGCGCACCGCCGGTACCAGCTCCTTCGCAAGGCGCCACCAGCGCGCCGGAGAACGCAACGCATTCAGGCCCGCATTGCCCAGCATCCGGTTGGTTCCCGGACCCGGCTCGTCGTCCTCGAGTTGTGGCACCACCCGCTGTGCCGGGCGCGGATGCTCGTCGTGCAAGACCTCCAGCGCAGTCAACGCAGCCATGCCGTCCACCGCCGCATGATGCATCTTCAGGAACAGGGCAAAACTGCCCTTGGGGAGGAAGTCGATGCCATCGAGCCCCTCGATCACCACGAGTTCCCACAGTGGCCGGCTGCGGTCCACGCCGCGCGCGTGCAGGCGTGCGGCGAGAATGCACAGCTGGCGCCAATCGCCCGGATGTGGCAGGGCAACATGGCTGATGTGCGACTCGACGTTCAGATCGGGATCGGCAACCCAGTAAGGATTGTCGAGACCAAGGGGCACTTCCTGCACCTTCTCGTGGAGCATTGGCACCAGGTGTGCGCGCTCGCGAAACACCTTCACGATGTCACGCAGCCGCACCGCGCCGTCCGGCGCCGAGCGTTGCGTGTAGAACATCAGCAGGCTGATGTGCATCGGTGCACCCGGACTCTCCTGAGTCAGGAACATCCGGTCCAGTGCCGTCAGTTGTCGCATGGCTGTCATCCCGCGTGATTGCCCGAATGGCAGAACAGGAAATCGTCCGGCCTACCAGGGTCGCGCCGGGTTGATCCGGGTCAGGAGAACGGCTATTCGTTCACCCGGTATCCGGGCAGGAACTCCACCGACTCGCCGTGCTCGCGCAGCTTGCCGTAGAGCGAGTTGAGATGGGTGCGCAGGGTCGCCCGGGAAATCGTCAACTGTTCGCAGATCTGGGCATTGGTCTTGCCGCGGATCAACCAGGAGACGACTTCCAGCTCGCGCCTGGTCAGGCCCTTGTCGCGGTAATGGGCCAGCGCAAGCTGGTAGATTTCATCGAGCGGTTGCAGGAAAGTGACGATGCGCTCATCGCTGCAGATCAATGTCACATCATAGTGCCCATCGTGGATGTGGCTGTTGCGGTAAACGCTGCAGCCCCAGTTCTTCCACTGCCTGCTGCTGTCGTCGGCATGCAACATCATGCATCCGTCGGTGCACACGCTCCCTTCCCGCAGACCACAGACATCGCGACAGATATCGTTCTGCAGCAGCACCCGCGCGTCGCGATCCTTTACGCAAACACCCACCTTCGCGGAATCCAGCGCCTCGTCCAGCATAGGCCTCACACCCATTACGGTAGACAAGACACTACTGTACGCCAGAATCAGCCCGCGCGGGCCAGCGAAAAACGCGCATTTTCCACATGATTGCTTTGCGGCCAGGGTACCGCCGGGGCGCCTGCGCGGCCCTGATCCACGTGATAAACATGATCGGCGATACCGGCCAGCGCGTCGCGATGCGAAACCGCGATGATCGTGAGCTGCCCGCGCAGCCCGCGCAGGGTATCGCAGATCGCGGCCTCGCCTTCCTGGTCGAGCGCACTGGTTGCCTCGTCGAGAATCAGCAGACGCGGGCGATGCAGCATCGCGCGGGCGATCATGAGCCGCTGGCGTTGCCCGCCCGAGAGCATGCCGCCGCGCTCGCCCACCACGTGATGCACACCCTCGGGAAATGCCGCCACGAATTCGCCCGCACCGGCAATTTGCAGCGCATACTCCACATCGCCTGCATCGAACTGCGGGTCTCCCAGCGTGATGTTGTTCAGGATCGTATCGTGCAGCAGCACGGTCTCCTGCGCCACGTAGCCGATACTGCGTCGCCACGCTCCGATATCGAGTTGCTCCAGGGGAACGCCGTCGACCAGAACCCGTCCGGCGGATGGCTCCACCAGCCCCGTTATCAGGTCCAGGATCGTCGTCTTGCCGCAACCGGAGGCGCCCATCAGGGTGACCAGCGCGCACGCGGGAATTTCCAGGTCCAGATTCTCGAGCACCGGCATCGCTCCACGCCTCAGGCACACCGACTCCAGCCGTATCCCCTCGTCCAGCGAGGGTAACAGCTGACCGCCCTGCGTATCGCGGGCCATCCGCGCCTGTGCAATGGTCTTTTCCAGCGCGAGCCAGGCGCTCTCGCCCACCGCGACTTTCTGGTACTCCTTCTGCACCTTGCCGAACTGCGCCAGCATTCTCCCGAGTATCAGCACCAGGACCATCACCGTGGCGACCGGCATGTCGAACCAGACCAGTGCGATGAACATGCCACCGGTAATGGCGATTGCAAACATCTGCTCCTGGGCCGCCACCAGCGCGGCCGCGCTGAAAATCTGCTGCCGCAAGGCGGTGTCCAGGCGCGCGGTATCGCTCGCCAGCACCGCACTGACCAGGTGCTCCTTTGACATGGACTTCAGCGATTTGAGCGATTGCAATGCATCGGCGAGCCGCGCGCTCAACGAGCGCAGGTACCGCGTCTGCGTTCTCCCCGCCCTGCGCGCCATGTGTACCAGGGTGCCCGACAGGCCGATGATGATCACTCCGAGCGCCAGGCACGCCAGGGTTGCTTTCCACGAGATGGCGAGCGCCACCGCGGCGTAGATGAGCGCCTGCACCAGGAAGGTCGCGGCATTGATACCGTTGACGAACGCCGCCGCGCTGCGTTGCGTTTCGTTGCTCAGCGCATTGCAAAGATTTCCCAGCGGCTGGTGCAGGAAGTACTCCCAGCGACTGCCGAGGACACAGCGCAGCAAGTTCATCCGGAGGTCGGTGGCAAAACGCGCCGAGGTATATCCGACCAGCCGGTTCGCATACAGCAGCAGCAGGCTCTTGAGCGTGATGCCGAGCAACATCACCGCCAGCAGGATGCCGATATCGGGCTCGAGGCCGAACCTGTCCAGCCATGCGCCGACGAGTTGCTCCAGCCCGGCTTGCTGCCGCGGCTCGGCGCCGACCGGCCCATCCCTGACCACGGCCATGCTCAACATGGGCAACAGGCTGCTCAGGCTCAGGCCTTCGGCAAAACCCGCGCACACCAGCGCCAGCAACATCAGCACGGTCTGCCAGGGGTAGCGTCGGGCAATATCGATGATCAGGCGCATGCTCGATGAGCCTCCGCTATGCCAGGGTTCGCGGCGAGTGCGCGGCCAGTGCCAGGGAGTCCCGCCGGATGATTCCGGGCCAGCGACGCCGCATGCACAACCACTGCTCCGGACGCTGCCTTATCCAGGACTCGAACATCGCGTTCAGTTCGCTCGTAAGCCGCAGCGCACTCTCGCGCGTGCCGTACTGCCCCTGCGGCAGCAGCGGCTCGTGGACCCGCACGACGTAGCGCGCCGCTCCGAGACGCTCGATCTGCACCGGTATCAGCGGGCGACCCAGCTTCAGTGCCAGCCACGCCGGGCTGATCGAGGTCTGGGAAGGCGTGCCGAAAAACGGTAAAAATTCACCAACATCAGCCCGCTGATCGGGCAACATTCCGACCGAACGCCCGTCCCGAAGCTCGCCCAGCAGACGCCGGATGCAGTTCTTCTTGCCGATGAACCGGCAATCGGAGAACTGCCGCCTGGCCTGGATCAGCTCGTTGACGAGAGGGTTGCCCTGCGGCGCGTACACGACGCTCAAGGGTATGCCGAGACCGGATATGGCGGCCACCGCAAGTTCCCAGTTGGCGATGTGTGCCGACACATAGACCGCGGGCTCGCGGGCCTCCAGGATTGATCGGGACTGGGGCGCGATTTCGAGCTCCGTGACGAGTTGCCGCCAGTGCTGCAAATGCGGGTATTCAGCGAGAACCGCGCCGAAATTGCCCCATGTTTCGCCCGCCCGCCGCACCAGCGCGCCGGCATCCAGGTCGGGAAAAGCCAGCTGCAGATTGGCACGCACGAAGCGCTGCTTGCCGAGCTTCGGTCCCAGCCAGCGGAACAGCCTGTTGCCCATGTGCGCGGCACGCACCGGAGACAGGCAACGGCTGAACCACCAGAAGGCACGCAACAGCATCGCTTCGGCTTGCCAAGCGAGGCGGCTGTGCGCGGATTTTCCAGGTGCGGCGAGCGAGGGAATCATCAATTCACTTTCCGGGATCGGGCGCTGATTGCACTCAACATTAGCAAGCCCCCCAGAGCCCCGCACTAGACTCCCCGGGTTGATACCGCCGGCAAAAAACCCTGACTAACCTTCACGCATCCAGACTACCGCGGTATCACGATGAACGCGCCCGAAAGCCCGATTGCCCTTGCCCCGACCGCACCGCGGGTGTGGTTGCTGACGGGTCCCAGACCCGGGGACAACAACCAGGTCCTGGGGCTGGGCGAAATGCTTGGATGGCCGTTCCAGATCAAGCGGCTGGTGTATCACGCCGCAACCCCGGTGCCGAAAATGATCTCCAGCCGGCTCGCGAACACCAGCATCGCGGGGCTCAACCGGCGCGCCTCCAGCCCCCTGATGGCGCCCTGGCCCGATGTCGTGATCAGCGCCGGCAGGGATGTCGAGCCGATCGCACGCTGGATCAAGAAACAGTCGGGCAATCGCACGCGGCTGGTGCACATGGGACGCCCGTGGTCACCACTCGACCGCTTCGACCTGATCATCAGCACGCCCCAGTATTTTCTCCCGGAACGGCCCAACGTCCTGACCAACCAGTTGCCGCTGCACCGGGTGACGCAACAGCGGCTCACCAGCGCCGCCGCGAAATGGCAGCCGCTGCTCGAGCATCTCCCGCGACCCTACACCACGGTGCTGGTAGGCGGTAACAGCGGCTCCTTCGTGTTTACCCCGGAGAAGGGCCGACGGCTCGGCAGGCTGGTGGACGAACTGGTGCACAACGCCGGCGGGTCGGTGCTGATCACCAATAGTGCGCGCACCGCCGACAGCGCTTTCGACGCATTGCTCAACCAGCTGAGCATGCCGCGACACGTCTACCGCTGGGCCAACCAGTCGGATGAAAATCCGTATTTCGGTTATCTCGCCCTTGCCGACCGGGTCGTGATCACCGGGGAAAGCGTGTCGATGCTGGCCGAAGCCGGAGTGACCGCCAAACCACTGCACATATTCGACCTGGCCGAGCGCAACGAGCCTGGTGATCCCGCCTGGAAACGGCTGAGCCGCAAGCTCGACTACCGCTCGCTGCGCGATTGGTGCGCAGTCAATTTCGGCGCGCCACACATGCAACGCGATATCGGCGCGATCCAGCGTCTGCTGGTCAGCAACGGACGCGCCACCTGGCTCGGCAAGGAGCCGGCGTGCCGCGAGGCGGCGACGGTCAGCGATGCGCCTGCGCTGGATTTCGATCGCTCGGTTTCACGGGTTCATCAACTCGTCTACGGGGCGCTGTCATGCTGAGCGTACGCCTGCTGGGGTTTTTGCTGCCCGCGCTGGTGCTGGCATTCAGCCTGCTGTTCGCGGTGCTCATGCACGCTCCAGGGGCAGAGCCCCTCTACCAGGAGCACAACCTGCTCGAAAATGCGCAACTGGCGGCACTGGCCTGCAGTTTCGCCGCCTTTGCCGCGCACTTTCTCGCCAGCCGGGAACACTGGGAGCGCTGGCTCCATTCGCTGCTTTGCCTGATCACCCTGGCGATGCTGTGTCGCGAAAGTGATCTGAAACAACTGCTCGCCATTGGCACCTCGGCACAATTTGCCGCCGTGCTGTTCAGCGGGATCCTGTATCCCGCCCTGATCGTCTACGCCCTGACGAGTGCCGTTCGTCTGGATGCGACGGACCGGCGCACGGTCCGCAAATTCCTGGCTTCCACGCCCGGCCTGCTGCTTTCCTCCAGCGCCCTGCTGCTCCTGTTTGCGCTGCTTCTGGACAAGAGCATCCTGCGTCTCATCGAACCGAACCGCCTGATCGAGGAAATTGCCGAACTGGGCGCTTACCTCTTCATGCTGATTGCCGGGTTCCTCAGCCTCGATGCGCGCCAGCGCATCCTGTCGCTGTAGCGAGTTGCCTGCCTCGAGCGCCCACCCCCGATTTCCCAGGACCCACAGATGCACGCGACATGCGAGTTCGAGTCGCTGATCCCGGCGCGCGATCTGCGCATCGGTGTGATCAGCAATGCCAACAGCGGTCACAACCGGAGCATGCTGACGAGCGTGGACAGGATCCTGTCCCGGCATGCCTGCGTGCACCACGTGATTACCCGTGGCGATGAGCAGGTCCTGCCGGCACTGCTCGAAATGGCACGCCGCGACATCGATGTGCTGGCGATCAATGGCGGTGACGGAACCGCGGCAGGTGTGCTCGGCAGGATCCTCGATCACCAGCCCTTCCGCAAGTGTCCGGCGATCGTGCTGCTGCCGGGGGGCACGATCAACCTGAACGCAAGCAGCATCGGCATGGGCAGCGGTCTGCTTGGGGCAGCAACCCGTTTCGGCAAGTGGATCGGCACCGGTCGCCATCCCTGCGAGCGCAGCAGGCATTCGATCCTGCGGGTACAACCCGGCGGCACCGCGCGGGCTGCCTACGGCATGTTTCTGGGGGCAGGAGCGGTGATCCAGGGTACCGACTACGCCCATCGCCAGATACATTCACGAGGATTGCGCGGCTCGACCAGTCTCGGCCTCACCATGGCGCGCACACTCTGGGGCATGCGGCGCCGGGATCCGCGCTTCCGCCAGCCGGTCACCGTATCGATGGCGATGAACGACGCGGGTCCGCTGGTGCAGCATCAGGCGCTGGTCCTGATCGCGAGCAGCCTGCAACGCTTATCGCTCGGCATGAACCCGTTCTGGGGCACCGAACCCGCACCGGTCCGGTTGACGCTGGTCGCCGATCACGCCGAGCGCTTCATGCGCAGCCTGCCCTCGGTGCTCAGGGGACGTCCCAACGGGCACGTGCGTGGGCATGCCGGCTACCTCAGCCACAATGCACACCGGATTCGCCTGGCGATGGATGGAGCGATCAACCTGGACGGCGAAATCCATCATGTGCGCCACGATGACGGCCCACTGAGAATTTCCCGCGGTGGAGAGTTCACGTTTTTGCGGGTATGAAACCGCGCCGCACTCAGTAACTCACCGGCAAGGCAGCAGGACCGCGCAGCACCGTGCCGATCGGTAACGCGGCCGCGGGTTCCACCAGCTGCAATCGTGGCAGGCGCTCGACCAGCACATCGAGTGCCACCGCCATCTGCTTTCGCGCCAGGTGCATCCCCGGACACAGTCGCGGCCCCGGTCCGAAACTCAACAATTTGTTGTCGCTATGGCGACCGAGGTCGAAGCGATTGGCATCGACGTACACTTTCGGGTCGCGATTCGCGGCGGCAATCGCAAACAGGCAGAACGTATTGGGCGGAATTTCCACGCCGGCAAACTCGATCGGAGCGGTAGCGGAGATGCGCGGCAAAACCGCCACCGGCGACTCCCAGCGCAGCAATTCCTCGATGGCATTGGACCGCAGTCCGGGCTCGGTCCGCAACGTCGCCCAGGCACCCGGCACGGTGAGCAACGCATGGAGCAGGTTCCCCATCGCGTCCGTGGTGGTCGACGCACCGGCCGCGAACAGCAGCCGTATATTGGCGAGGATCTCCTCGTCGTCGAGGCGGTGTCCATCAGCGTCGGCAAGGATCAGACCGGAAATGACGTCATCGCGTGGCTGCCGACGGCGTTGCCCGAGAATCGGCACCAGGTAGGCGGTTATTTGCCGGGCACACTCCCTCGCATATCGCTCGTTGCGACGGAACTCCAGGAAGCCCCTCGCCCACTCGCGAAACTCCTCCTCGCGATCGAAGGGTATGCCGAGCATGCGACTGATCACCAGGAAGGAATAACGGTGGGTGAAATAGCGTGCCAGATCGCAGCCACCGTCGGGCATTGCATCGATCAGCCCGTGTGCGAGCTGCGCCAGTCCCTCGACCTCCATCCGCTCGACCGCTGCGGAGCGAAACGCCGGCGTGGCGAGGCGCCGGTACACGCGGTGCGCCTCGTCTTCCATGGTCTGGAACGTCACTCCGACCACCGGTTCGAAGGTGAGGCGATAGGCATTGGCGGGCGGGAAACGCTGGTTGTCGCGAAAGGCTTCAGCCAGCTCCGCGTGCCCGCTGATCACGAAAGCCGGCAGGCCCGCAAACCGGGCCGGGCTGACCGGATGCTGTTCGCGCAAGCGGCGCAGGGTCTGGTGCAGATGCGGCCCGGGCATCTGCTCCGTTGCAAAATCGATGCTGGCCAGTGAGTTGCTCATGGATTGCCGGATTACTCGCTCGTCTCGCTCCCGAATTCCGGAGCATGGGTGTACCACATCTTGCTTGCCGCGGATCAATGCTGAACCAATCGCAAGAAAAAGTCCGCTTTACCCCCGCACCGACCAATCGTAGGATATGCTATTGAGACTACAATCCGTTAGTATCCCTGCAGTTTACCGGAGCCCACTTTATGAGCAGTTGCCCGTTTGCCAATCTCATCGACCCGGACGTCTATGCCAATGGCATGCCCTACCAGGAGCTCAAGCGCATTCGCGACGACGGCCCCGTGCATTACATGGAAGACCCGACACGCGGCGTTCCGTACTGGCTGATTACCGGACGCGAGGAGATCGACTTCATTTCCAAGAACCCGCGGTTGTTCTCGTCCGAAGCCCGCTCGGCGCTCGCCGACGAATACACCGAAGCGGAAATGGACACTATCCATCGCCATATGACGATCAACCAGGATCCGCCGCGGCAACTCAAGTCGCGGCGCATCGTGCGCGCCACTTTCACGCCGGCCGCGGTGGATTCCTACGAACCGCAATTCCGTGCCCACGCCAGGCGTATCGTCGATGCGGTCGCGAGCCGCGGCGAGTGCGAGTTCGTGGAAGAGGTCGCGGCCGAACTGCCGCTGCTGGCCATTCTCGAGCTGTGCGGAATCCCGGCCGAAGACCGCAAGGATTTCTTCGAATGGACCAACACGATGATGTTCAACCAGGATCCGGAGATGGCCATCAGCGAGGAACAGGCGCAGCTTGCCTCGATCAACGTGATCACCTACGCGATGAAGCTGGCCGAAGAGCACAAGAAGAATCCGAAGAACGACATCATCGGCGCGCTGCTGAACGGCAAGGGCAAGGAAGCCGGACTTTCCGATGACGAGTTCGTGTGGTTCTTCCTGATGCTGATCGCCGCCGGCAACGAGTCGACACGTACCGTCACCAGCCACGGCATGCGCCTGCTGATGGAGCATCCCGAGCAGTTGCAGTACCTGGTCGATCACCCCGAGAAAATCCCCGACGCCTGCGAGGAAATGCTGCGCTACAACACGGCTTTCATCCTGATGCGCCGCACCGCGATGGAAGATGTCGAAGTCGCGGGTCATACCATCAGGAAGGGCGACAAGGTGATCCTGCACTACCACACGGTCAACCACGATGAGCGCCTCTTTGGCGAGGATTCGATGAAATTCGATGTGCGCCGCGCCGAGCGCATACCGGATCTGTACAACCAGCACCGCGCGTTCGGGATCGGCCAGCACTTCTGCCTCGGCACGCACCTGGCGCGCCTGGAGCTGCGGGTGATTCTCGAGGAGGTGATTCCGCGCCTGCGCAACCCGCGCCTGGCCGGCGAGATCCGCTATACGCGCTCGAGCCTGGTGAATGGCATCAAGAGCATGCCCATCACCTTCGATCCGGAGCTCAAGCGGGCCGCAGTCGAGGCGGCCTGAAGCGCCACGCAATGCGCGCCGGTCAACGGACGGCGCGCTTGCCGGCGATATCGTCGTCCACCAGTTCCGCGAGAATCGGCAGCGGCACGCTGCCGTTCTTCAGCACCGCATCGTGGAACTCGCGGATATCGAATCGCTCACCGGGTGCGTCGTTATAACCCTTCGACTGATCGAGACAGGCCCGGCGCAAACGATCAATAGATGGCCGGCACACCCACCTGTGCGGCAACCGCGCTGCGCGCGCCCTGCACATCGATCAGGGGCCGCAGGCGCAGCAAACCTACCTCCGTGGTGCCATAGGCAACGAAGTCGGATGGCACATCCGTGGCACAGAATTCCGCCAGCATCCAGTTCAGCAACTCGGCCAGCCGCTCGTCATCGAGCACCGAGATCGCGGCTCCCGGCACCCGCACCAGGAATTCACGACCACCATCGGCGGCCAGGAACCGGCCCATGGAATGGCGGATATCGGGCACCTTTCCGGGGTAGCCGCTGCCGTCCGGCAGATGGCAACCCTGGCAGTTGACCATGTAATTCGAGCGTGCGCGCACTGCGTCAACAGCAAATGCAGCGGGGTGAATCAGCAATGCAGCGAGGAACAGCCAGCGCGCCATGATGGCTATTTCTGATCCATCGCGATGCCGATGATGATCGCGGTCGAGCAGTTGTAGACCGCGCTGGTGGTACCCAGACACCAGTTGATATCGTTGGCGCTCTGCGGGCGATAGATCGGACGGTCGCTTTCGTTGCGATTGCACAGGCAGGCGCCGCAGGAACTCTTGCCACAGCAATCGTTGTAGGAAATGATGTAGTTCTTGCCATCGGCCGGATTGCGGCAGGTACCGATCCAGGTGATCGGCGACATCTCCGTACCCGGCGGACACTCGTTCTGGCTGCCGCCGCAGCAACTGCAGAGAAAGCCGTCGATGGCACAGTAGCGCCAGTAATCGCAGCTGTCCGGATCACCTGGATCGGCCGGCATTGCCGGGCTTGCATCCGCCGCGCTGGCGCGTGCGACCGGCAGCAGGGGCATCGCGGCCGAACCCACCAGCAGGGTACCGATGCCACGCAGCCAGCTGCGCCGCGAGCTGTGTTGCGCCACGCGACGCGAACCCGTTTCGGTCAGTCTGTCGAGCCAGTTCATGTTCCCGATCTCCCCATGTACTCCTGGATTGATGCCACCTCGAGCTCCTTGGCCTCGAACAGGCTGTCGAGGTGTTCGCGCGAATTCACGATACCCATCGCGGCGACCCGCCCGTTTTCATCGATCAGCACGCCGTAGGGCAGCTTCGAAATGCCGTAGCTCATGCCGAGGACTTCCGACATCACGTAACGAAAGCCCTCGAGCCCGTAGCGCGTCACCAGCGCACGATGTTCACTGCTGGCGCCATCGCTGGCAAACACCAGGTCGAGCCAGCCGCGCTCGGCGCGCGCCGCCGACAACACCGCCGGCAGCAACGATTTGCATACCGGGCAATCCGGCGACAGAAAAAACAGCAGGGTGCTGCGCCCATCGGCGCTGCACCCACCCGCCGTGAACGTCTCGCCGCCGAGGGTGCTCACCGTGACCGGCGGTGCGTCCATGCCGACCCGCAACTTCTTGTTCAGCATCAGCGCGCCGGCCGGCGCCACCCGCTCGTAGAGCACTCCGATCTGGCGCACCAGCGCGAAGATCACCACGGCCATGACGATCACGACGATCCACAGCAGGATATTGGAAACGATCAGCGCATTGCTCATTTCAACCGCACCAGCAGATGATTGTTCGACAGCAGCAGGCTTGCCGAAAGATAGATCAGGATGGCCGCGAGTGCCGCTGCAATCGCCACCAGCCAGTCGAACCAGCCGATGCCACGCGCGAGCGGCTGCGCCACGCTCGACATCAGTGCTGCCAGCGCCAGGGCCGCATTGCGCACCAGCAGCCCGGCGCTCAGACCCTGCGCCCGCTCGGGCGCGCCACAGCCGCAATCGATTTCGCGCCGCCCGCGCAGCAGGTTCAGCGCCATCACCGCGAAATAGACCATCAGCAGCAACCCGGTCAGGGCCAGCCCCGCACGGTTCAGCGACGGCAACAGAATCGCAATCCCGGCACCCATTTCCACGGCGCCCGCAATCCAGACCGCGACCGAGCCACTGCCCCGCGGCAGCACCCGGTAATCATCGATGACCGCGGCGTAGTGCAGCGGATTGCGCAACTTGTGCAGGCCCGCATCCACGACCACGAAGCTGAGCATCAGGCTCAGCGCGATCATCACCACCGGATCGATACCCATCGTCTCAGTTCGCGGTGTACACGACGAACGGGGTTTCCTGGCCAAAATCGCTGAGCGTGCGCAGGTACTTGCCGCTCGTTGCGTCGTAGACATCGAGCGCCATTTCGTGGGTCGAGACGATCATCAGCGGCTTGTCGTCGCGCGTCAGGGTCAGCGATATCGCCGGTGTCTGCAGCACGATGCGCCGTTCGCGGCTGCCTTTTTCCAGGTCGTAGACCCAAACCTCGGTGCCCGGGTTCTTGTGGGTGCCATTCGCGCCATCCCGGTGAAACAGCATGTAGAGCTTGCCCAAGTGATCGAGATCGAGGAACTGCCATCCGCCCGGGCGCCAGCCGGCGGCGCGATCGGCATCGTCGAGCAACGACCACGCCTTGCCGGCGCTGGCCGCATCACCCCGCAGATCGACCGGCAGCATCATGCCGTGAAAGCTCGGAAAGTAGGCGATCCCGTTGCGCAGCACCGGCTTTTCGAACAACGGGTCGGCATCCACGTCCCACAGCGGCTTGCTGCGCTTTTCGGCGATCACCTTGCCACCGGCATCGAGCTGCATGCTCAGCATCGCGCCATCGCCGCACAGCGAACTGAAGCCGCGCTTGCCGGTCGGATACATCAGCGCGCAACCGGGGATCGGCAACTCGCCGAGCAGTTTGCGCTGCTCGAGGTCCACGATGCTGACCGAGGTCGCGGGAGTCAGGTTGAACACCAGCGCCAGGCGCTCGTCGTCGATCAACTGCAATCCATAGCGCTCGGGCATGCCGCTGAAGCGCTTGCCGCCCGGCAGCACCACCTCGCCAACCGGGGCGAGCTTCGCCTGGTCGTAGATCGTCAGCACATCGGTGCGCTCGCCACGCTGGCCGCGGGCGAAAAAGGTTTCGGCAACCAGCAGCTCGCGGCGTTTTCCGGCGACCGCGAACTGTCCCATGAACGCATTGTTGATCATGCCCTTGTATTGCGCGGGCTGGGTGGCGCCGTCGGCATCGAGCACGATGACCTTGCCATCGCTCATGTGAAAGAACGCGCCGTCGTGTGCCAGCACCCAATGGGCGGGATACGGTACCGGCAGGGTCCTGATCACACCCATCGGCTCGGCCGGCAACTCGGCATGGACCAATGCAGCGCCCAGCAACACGATCGGCAACAGTTTTGCAAACATGGTCTGACTCCTGATGAACCAGCGGATACTATCGGGAATTACCAGCTAGCTCTTGTCGATACTCACCACCTGGATATCCGTGTACTCGGCCAGCCCTTCCTCGCCGAATTCTACACCGATGCCCGATGATTTCACGCCGCCCATCGGCACGTTCGGCGCGATCGCGGCATGCTTGTTCACCCAGACGGTTCCGCATTCCAGGCGTTGCGCCACGGCCTTCGCCGCATCCAGATCACACGACCACACCGAGCCGCTCAGGCCGAACTCGCTGGCGTTGGCGCGCCGCACCGCATCATCCACATCGCTGTAGCGGATGATCGGCAGCACCGGCCCGAACTGCTCCTCGTCGACCAGCCGCGTGCCGTCGCTGATATCGGCGACGAGGGTCAGCGGATAGAAAAAGCCCGGCCCGTCCATTGGCGCACCGCCGCATAGAATGCGCGCACCTTTGGCCCTGGCATCGTCGACCAGCCCCACGACCTTCTCGAATTGCATCCGGTTCTGCAACGGCCCCATCATCACACCTTCCTCGAGACCATTGCCGACCGGTGTGGCCTCGGCGATGGCCTGCAACGCGGTGCAGGTCTGGTCATAGATGCTGTCATGGACATAGAGGCGCTTGATCGCGGCACAGGTCTGGCCGCTGTTGATGAACGCGCCGCCGAAGATTCGCGGCGCCAGCGCCTGCGGGTCGGCATCGGGCAGCAGGATCGCGGCGTCGTTGCCGCCGAGTTCGAGCGTGATGCGCTTGAGGTTGCCGGCCGCGCTCGCCATCACCTTCTTGCCGGTGCCGCAGGAGCCGGTGAACACGATCTTCTTGATGTCGCCGTGGCCGGTCATCCACTGCCCCAGCTCGTCGTGACCGCTGACCGCGTTCAGCACTCCCTCCGGCAACACCTGGCTGATCAGTTCGACCATGCGCAGCGTGCCGAGCGGGGTGTAGGGCGAGGGCTTGATCACCACCGTGTTGCCGGTGCGGATCGCCGGCACGATATGCCAGATCGCGATCATCAGCGGCCAGTTCCACGGGGTGATCGAGCCCACCACCCCAAGCGGCTTGCGGTGCAGCTCGACGCGGCTGGTCGCGGTGTCCTCGATAATTTTCACCGGCAGGTCGAAACTCGCCTGCGCCCCGGCCCAGGCCACGCAGCCGCCGAGCTCGAATTCCGAGCCCATGCCCTTGAGCGGTTTGCCCTGCTCCATGGTCAGCAGGCGGCTCAGCTCACCCATGTTCGCTTCCAGCGCGCCCGCGATATCGAGACAGGCCTGCTTGCGTCGCTCCTCGCCGGTGGCACTCCAGCCGGCATAGGCCCTGGCCGCCGCCGCGACCGCCTGGTCGAGCTGCTCACGGCTCGCGACCGGCGCCTTGCCCACCAGCTCGCCCGTGGCCGGATTGAGAATATCGAACGTCGTCGCGGTGGCAACCTTGCGGTTGTCGATGATCAAACCGTAATCGGCCATTTCTGTTCACCTCTGCATCAATGCCCGGCACGATCATAGCAGCACCGTCGCGCGAATTCGTGCCTGTGAACGCAGTACCAGCTTGACCGAGCGTGCCGCCGCCGCCAGCTACCCCTGCATTTGCGCGGTTATCTGCAGCGCGGCGACGCGATAGGCTTCGGCCAGGGTCGGGAAATTGAAAATATTCTCGACGAAATCCCCGGCGCCCACGCCCGCCAGCATGCCCATCTGCGCGATGTGGATCAGTTCGGTGGCGCCCTCGCCGACGATCTGCACCCCGAGCAGCCGCCCCGCGCCGTCGCTCACCATTTTCAGCATGCCGTCCTGATTGCCGGAAATATGGCCACGGGCGATCTCGCCGAACTGTGCTCGCCCGACCAGCACCGTCTGAGCGCTCTTGCGCGCAACCGCCTCGTCGATACCGACCGAGGAAATTTCCGGGATCGCGTAGATGCCCATCGGGATCTGTGCGCTCATGTCGCCGAGATCCACGCCCAGCGCATGCGCGCTGGCGCGCCGCCCCTGCTCCATCGAGGCCGAGGCAAGCGAGGGCGGCCCGATCACATCACCGGCTGCATAGATGGTCGGTACCGCGGTCTGGCACCACTCGTTTACCGGGATATGGCCGGCGTCGGACAGCGCGAGTCCAGCCGCCGCGAGGTTCAGCCCTTCAACGTTGGCCACCCGTCCGGCCGCCAACAACAGCTTGTCGGCACTGAACTCCCGACCGTCCTCGAGACGGGTGAGGACCCGCGACACCCCGTCCCAGCACACCTCGGCGATCCGGGCCGAGCCGATGAACTCGCCCCCACTGGCGCGGAAGGCCGCGACAAAACGCTCGACGATTTCGCCGTCCATGAAGCCCAGCGGTCGCGGGTAGCGATCGATCATCGTGACCCGCACCCCGAGACTGGCGAATACCGAGGCGTATTCACTGGCGATGATGCCACCGCCCAGCACGGTCATCGATTCCGGCAGGTACAGCATCGACAGCACCGAGTCGCTGTCGAAGATGTGCTCGTGATCGACCGGAACATCCGCCGACTTGCGCGGATAGGAACCGGTGGCGATCAGCACATGGGCGGCGCGGTAGCTGGTCTTCGCGCCGCGCAGCGATTCGACCTGTACCGTATCGGGCGCCAGGAACGAAGCCCGGCCATGCAGGCAGTGCACCCCGTTGCGCTCGAGCTGGGCCTCGATGAAGCGGTGATGAGCACTGACCACATCCTGCAGGTTGCGGACCAGCGCAGCCATTTCCGCACCGGGGCGAAAACTGAAGTCGAGCAGGTCCTGGTAGCGACGCAGCTGACGGATGCGCAACGCGCTCTCGCGCAGCGTCTTGCTGGGAATGGTTCCGCGCTGCACGCAGGCCCCGCCCAGGTGGCGGTCGCTTTCGATCAGCGCCACGCGCCGGCTCGACTTGGCGGCCTGGATCGCCGCTTTCTGCCCCGCCGGTCCGCTGCCGATCACCAGCAGATCGAAATCCGTGGCGCTCATGCGGCAATCTCGCTCAGCATGGCACGCACACTGTCGGCCTTTTCCAGCAGCATCCGCGCATCCGCGAGATAGAGATTGATTTCCACCATTTCCGGCAACTCCATCAACGGCTGTGCATCCATCATGCCCTCGCCCAGTGTCTGGAGCGCGATCGCGCGCGCCACGCTCACCATCGCCACCAGATCCGGAGCCCGTGCCGAGCGCGAAAAATCACCCAGGTGAGCGATGGTCTCGGCAACCGGCTCGGGCAGGCCCCAGTGCGTCGCCACCGCGAGGCCAGCTGCCGCAGCGTGCCGCTCGAGCAGCGCGAGCAACAGCGACTCCTCGAGCTGTTCGCCCTGTCCGGGCAACATTTCCTGCAGTGCCTGCAACAGCACCGGCTTGCCGATCTGGTGCATCAGGCCGCTCAGGAACGCGACCTCGACATTGCGCCGCAGCGTGCGCGCGATCTCGCGACTCCACAGCGCGGTGGCCAACGATTCGCTCCAGATGCGCTCGAGCAGCGCGGCATGCCGCGGCGCATTGAAAAGTTTCGGTCCCATGCAGGCGGCCAGCGCGATATCGGCGATGCTGCGCATCCCGAGACGGGTGATGGCCTGCTGCAGCGAGACGATCGGCGCGCCGCCGCGCAGCGAAGCGGAATTGGCGATGCGCATCACATGAGCGGCAATCGCCGGGTCGTGCTGGATGGTGTGCGCGAGCCGGGCGATTTCGGCATCGGGGTCATCGATCATGCCGAGCACCGTGCTGGCAACCGCCGGCAGCACCGGAATGACCAGCTGGCCAGCGCCGATGCGCGCCTCCATCTGTGCATCCAGCCGCTGCGGCAGCTCTTCGCGCCCAAGCTCCTGCATCATTCCCTGCCTCTGCGCTCGACTATTGATCAAAGGTCCCGATCAGACGGTCCGGGACGGCGACATCGCATCTGGACCGGCACAAAGGCTACCACGGGGATGCCTGCTGACGGCATACTTCCGCTTTTACCCACACCATGCAGGAAAGATCGGCCATGAGCGCTCGTGTGACACGCTTGCCTGCGGGGGTGAGCCTGGAGGTTCCCAGTCTTTCGCGGGCCCGCGAGTTTCTCGCCGCCGTCGAGCGCAGCCGTACCCTGCACGGGCGCTGGGTTGCGGCTCCCGACACCCGCGCCGCGCTGCGTACCTATATCGAACGCACCCACGACGGCAGCTACCACGGTCATTTCGTGATCAATGCCGAGCAGCAGCTGGCGGGAGTGATCAATATCGGCGAGATCGTCCGCGGCGCGCTGCAGAGCGGCTATCTCGGGTACTACGCCTTCGCTCCCCACGCCGGCCAGGGCCTGATGCGCAAGGCGCTGCCGCAAGTGGTCAGCCGCGCCTTTCGCGACTACGGACTGCACCGCCTGGAGGCCAATATCCAGCCCGACAACGAGATTTCGCGCCGCCTGGTCACTGCCCTGGGGTTCCGGCTCGAGGGCTATTCACCGCGTTACCTGAAGATTCGCGGGCGCTGGCGCGATCACGAGCGCTGGGCGATCACGACCGAGAGCTGGCGGGCACGCTCGCGCGCCGATGTCACCGGACTGCCACGCACGATCCGGGCTGCGTGAAGCGATGGCACTCAAGGCAACCGTCTACCGCGTGGAGCTCGATATCTCGGATATCGATCGCGGGGTCTACGCCACGCATGCGCTGACGCTCGCCCGCCATCCTTCGGAAACCGAGGAGCGGCTGATGGCGCGGCTACTCGCCTTTGCGCTCTACAGCGACCCAGCACTCGAGTTCTGCCGCGGCATCTCCACCGAGGACGAACCCGACCTCTGGCTGAAAGACGACACCGGGGCGATCCTGCGCTGGATCGAGGTCGGACTGCCCGATGAACGGCGCCTGCGGCGCGCCGCGGGTCGCGCGGACAGCGTAGTGGTGCTGGGCTACGGCGGTCGCGCGGTGGATGTGTGGTGGGCAAAGAATGCCGGGCTGCTGGAGCGCCTGCCGCGATTCACGATGCTGGCGCTGCCGTTCGAGGCCGGCAGGGAACTGGCGCTGCTCGCCAACCGCTCGATGCACCTGCAATGCACGATTCAGGAACGGCAGCTCTACTTCAGTGACTCCGCGCGCTCGGTACTGGTCGAACCCCAGGTGCTGCGCGAAAACTGATCCCGCGCAAACCGCCCCCGCTTCATCCGGGGGCACGTTGCCGGATTCCCGGTGGAGCCGGGCCCGGGCCACGGCGCCGCTTGATATGGGCAGCGCCACGCGGGAAGATGCCGCGACCGATCGATTGCAGGGGATTGCACCATGGACAACCGGTTCAGCGCCGCCGAGCTGGCCTTTCGCGACGAGGTGCGTGCATTCCTCGCCGCCGACTACCCCGAGGATCTGCGCAACAAGGTCAGGGACGAACTGCAGCTGGAGCGCGAGGACCTGGTGCGCTGGCAGAAGCTGCTGCACGCACGCGGCTGGGCCGGCATCAACTGGCCGCCCGAGCACGGCGGCACCGGCTGGACCCCGGCCCAGAAATACATCTTCGCCAGCGAATGCGCGTTCGCGCACACGCCGCGCATCGTGCCGTTCGGGCTCGCGATGGTGGCACCGGTCATCTACACCTTTGGCAACGCGGAGCAGAAAGCGCGCTTCCTGCCCGATATCCTCGCGAGCAACGTGTGGTGGTGCCAGGGTTACTCGGAGCCCAATGCCGGTTCCGATCTGGCCTCGCTGCGCACCGGCGCCACGCGTGACGGCGATCACTACGTGGTCAACGGCACCAAGACCTGGACCACGATGGGGCAATGGGCCGACTGGATCTTCTGCCTGGTGCGCACCGGCGGCGCCGGGCTGAAGCCGCAGGCGGGCATCAGTTTCCTGCTGATCGACATGAAAACCCCGGGCATCACGGTGTCGCCGATCTACCTGCTGGACGGCACGCCGGAAGTCAACGAGGTGCATTTCGACAATGTGCGGGTGCCGCTCGAAAACCTGGTCGGAGAAGAGAACAAGGGCTGGACCTATGCCAAGTACCTGCTGACCCATGAACGCACCGGGATCGCGCAGGTGGCCAAATCGCGGGTGCGGCTGCTGAAGCTCGAGGAGATCGCGCGCGCCACCCGGCAGGGCGGCGCCGCGCTGATCGATGACCCGCTGTTCGCGCGCCGCCTGGCGGAAATCGAAATCGACCTGCTGGCACTGGAGTACACCGAACTGCGTGCGCTGGCCAGCGTCAGCACCGGCAAGGCGCCGGGCCCCGAATCCTCGATCCTGAAAATCAAGGGAACCGAGATCGCCCAGGCCATCGACGAGTTGCATGTCGAGACCGCAGGTTACTACGCCCTGCCCTTCGTGCCGCGGCAGTTCGTGGCCGGCTATGACGGCGCGCACATCGGCCCCGCCGGCGCCGCCAACGCCGCGCCGGTGTATTTCAACAACCGCAAGGCCTCGATCTACGGCGGCTCGAACGAGATCCAGCGCAACATCATCGCCAAAGCGGTACTGGGCCTGTAGTGCCGGCCCGCCAGAACAGGTAGCAGCCTCATGGATTTCAGTTACAGCGACGAGCAACAACTCCTGCAGGACAGCGTTGCGCGCTTCGTCCGCGAGCAATACTCCTTCGATACGCGGCGCCGCATCCTGGAGGAAAGCAGCGGGTTTTCCGCCGCCAACTGGCGCATGTTCGCGGAACTCGGCTGGCTGGCGGTAGCAATCCCCGAGGCCGATGGCGGGCTCGGGGGTTCGGTGATCGACTGCGCATTGCTGTTCGAGCAATTCGGCAAGGGCCTGGTGGTGGAGCCGTACCTCGCCAGCGTGGTGCTCGGTGGCGCAATCGTGGTCGAACTCGGCAACAATGCGCAGCGCGCAGCGCTGTTGCCGGCGCTGGTGGCCGGCGAGCTGCAGCTGGCGCTCGGTTTTGCCGAACCCGACAGCCGCTACCAGCTCGATGCGGTACAGACCCGGGTCAGACGCGCTGGCGCAGGCTGGATACTGGATGGCAACAAGTGCGTGGTGCTCAACGCCGCGAATGCCGATGTGCTGCTGCTGAGCGCGCGCGACGAGCAGGACCGGCTCGGAATCTACCAGGTGGATCCCTCCGCGCAGGGCGTGACGCTGCAATCCTACCCGACGATCGATGGCGCTCGCGCCGCCGACATCGGCTTGCGTGGCGTGCAGCTGGCGGCGGATGCCCGGCTCGAGGCCGCCGACGATGCACTGGAGGCATTGCAGAGCGTCATCGACCGCGCCACGCTGTGCGTGTGCGCCGATGCGCTCGGCGCGATGGATGCGCTGTTGTGGAAAACCGTGGAGTACACCAAAACACGCAAGCAGTTCGGAGTACCGATCGCGAGCTTCCAGGCCTTGCAGCACCGCATGGCGGAGATGTTCATCGAACTCGAACAATCGCGCTCGATCCTGATGATGGCGCTGATGAGCAGCGACTCCGGCACGGACGCGCGCCGTGCGGTGTCCGCCGCAAAGAGCCGCATCGGGCGCGCCGCGCGGCTGCTCGGCCAGGAAGCGATCCAGCTGCACGGCGGCATCGGCGTGACCGACGAACTCGACGTGGGACACTATTTCAAGCGGCTGACCGCAATCGAAGCCCTGTTCGGCAACAGCGACTGGCATCTGCGCCGCTTCGCCGCGCTGTCCAATTGAGCAAGCAACAGGAATCACCACCATGAACCCCGCCAATCGCCGCCGGTTTCGCCATGACAGCCTGCTGCTGGCCGCGGCGCTCGCGCCGTGAGGAACCGGGTGACGATTGCCTATCTGGTGCTGGCCGCGCTCTATCTCGCGTTGTTCGACTACAACGCGAGCTGGCTCGGGGCGTGGGTCAAGATCCTGCCGATCGTGCTGCTCGCCGCAGGCAGCTTGCGGCTTGGCAGCGCCCGCTGGCGCGGCGGGAT
>MTKY01071938.1_pt1 | contig 22033 bp, 15 predicted proteins | sample 1042731 | NCBI WGS metagenome assembly MTKY01 (sample SAMN06212206, study PRJNA360538) | anaerobic digester metagenome | biome: Wastewater treatment plant; material: sludge; isolation source: anaerobic digester fed with sludge from wastewater treatment plant | place: Denmark: WWTP Soeholt ... | reverse complement strand
CCCCCGCTCGGCGCTGACGCGCCTCGCCGCCCCCTCTCCATGCATGGAGAGGGGGCAAGCCGAGCGCAGCGAGGCTGGGGGTGAGGTCAACTACCGGATTTCGCGAAATCTACCTGAGCTTACTGAGAAGACCTTTGACGACTCTCTGCTTTTCTCTGCGCTTCTGCGGTGATCCCTTGACGCCCCGTGTGAGACCTCACCCCGGCCCGGCGCTCACCGGCTCCGGCGTCGCTTGCGGCTGGGGCTGGCGCAGATGGCAGGCGCACAGATGCGCGCGGCCCAGGTCGAGGATCGGCGGCTCTTGCTGCGAGCAGAGGGCAATCGCCTCCGGGCAGCGCGTGTGGAAGCGGCACCCCACCGGCGGGCGCAGGGGACTGGGCGGATCGCCCGGCAGGATGATCCGCTTGCGCTTGGCGCGCGGGTCGGCGACGGGGATGGCCGACATGAGCGCCTGCGTGTAGGGATGCTGCGGGTTGCCGAACAACTCGTTGCGCGAGGCCACCTCGACGATCTTGCCCAGGTACATCACCGCCACGCGGTCGCTCAGGTGCTCGATGACGCTCATGTCGTGGGCGATGAATAGCAGCGTCAGGTCTAGCTCTTGCTGCAAGTCCTTGAGCAGGTTGAGCACCTGCGACTGGATGGACACGTCCAGGGCCGACACCGGCTCGTCGCACACGATGAACTTCGGGCGGAGCACCAGTGCGCGGGCAATGCCGATGCGCTGGCGCTGCCCGCCGGAGAACTCGTGTGGAAAGCGGCGCATGTGCTGCTCTTGCATCCCCACCATTTGCAGCGCCTCCAGCACGCGCTGGTGGCGCTCCTGACGGTCAGTGACGCCGTGCACGCGCAGCCCTTCGCCAACAATGTCGCCCACTTTTGAGCGCGGGTCGAGCGATGAATAGGGGTCCTGGAAGACAAGCTGCATCTCGCGGCGCAGCGGCTTTAGCTCTGCTGTCGAGAGCGAGAAGATATCCTGGCCGTCGAAGCGGACGGTGCCCGCCGTCGCCGGGATCAGGCGCAGGATCGCGCGGCCTACAGTCGTCTTGCCGCAGCCCGATTCGCCGACCAGCCCCAGGATTTCGCCGCGCCGGACGTCGAGGTCTATGCCGTCAACCGCCTTGACCACGCCGACGGTGCGCTTGAGGATGCCCCCCTTCACCTCGAAGTGGACTTTCAGCCCGCGAATCTCAAGCAGGTTCTCGGTGGTGCTCATGAGTCATCGCCTTCGTAGAGCCAGCAGCGTACCAGGTGCCTGGGTCTAGCCTCGAGCATGTGCGGTTCCTCGACGGTGCACCGCGTCAGCCCGTGCTCAACGCGCGCGCGGCAGCGCGGCGCGAAACGGCAGCCGGGCGGCATGTCAATCAGGTTGGGCACGCGCCCAGGGATGACTTCCAGCCGTTCTTTGCGCTGGCCCATCACCGGGATGGACGCGATCAAGCCCTGGGTATAGGGGTGCAGCGGCTCGTCGAAGAGATCGAGCGTGCTCGCCTCTTCGACGGCTGTCCCGGCGTACATGACGGTGACAATGTCGGCCATCTCCGCGACAACGCCCATGTCGTGGGTGATCAGCAGCACCGCCATGCCGCGCTCGTCGCGCAGCTTGCGGATCAGGTCGAGCACCTGCGCCTGGATGGTCACGTCGAGCGCCGTCGTCGGCTCGTCGGCGATCAGCAGGTCGGGCGCGCAGGCCATACCCATCGCGATCATCACCCGCTGAGCCATGCCGCCGGACATCTCGTGCGGGTAGTTGTCAATGCGCTTCTCTGAGTCCGGGATGCCCACCTCTTTGAGCATCTTCACCGCCTCGCTCTCGTGCGGCGGGCGGCCAACGTCCTGGTGAACCTTGAGCACTTCCAGAATCTGCGTCCCCACCTTGAGCACCGGGTTGAGCGACGACTTCGGCTCCTGGAAGATGACCGAGATGTGCCTGCCACGAATGGAGGTCATTTCGCGCGGGGAGCGGTTGAGCAGGTTCTCGCCCTTGAACCAGACCTCGCCAGAGACAATGCGCCCCGGCTTGTCCACAAGCTGCAAGATGGACATGGCGGTCATGCTCTTGCCGCAGCCGGACTCGCCGACCAGCCCGCGAATCTCACCGCGCTTGACGACCAGGCTCACGCCATCCACTGCTTTCACCGTGCCGTCGCGGGTGAAGAAGTACGTCTTGAGGTCTTTGACGACGAGAAGGGGCGGCTCTTCTGCCGGGGTCTTGCCATTGTCAGGAGTCTTGTTTGCCATGAGCGCGGCCCCTTCCCTAACGATCCAGGCGCGGGTCGAGCGCGTCGCGCAGCCCGTCACCAAGCAAGTTGAACGCCAGCACCGTGATCATGATGGCGATGCCAGGGTAGAACACCAGATGCGGCGCGGTGAAGACCTGGTTGCGCTCCGCGCCGAGCATCGCGCCCCATTCGGGCGTGGGCGGCTGTGCCCCCAGCCCCAGGAACGATAGCGCCGCCGCGTCGAGGATGGCCGTGCCGATGCCCAGCGTCGCCTGGACGATCAGCGGGGCCATGGCGTTGGGCAGGATGCGGCGGAACAGAATACGCGCGTGGCTGACGCCCAGCACCCGATCCGCCGTCACATAGTCCTCTTCCTTGACCGCCAGCACGCCCGACCGCGCCACGCGCGCATAAGCGGGAATGAAGACAATCGAGATAGCCAGCAGCGCGTTGATCAGCCCCGGCCCCAGCACCGTCACTACGGCGATGGCCAGGATGAGCGGCGGGAAGGCGAGCATCACGTCCATGATGCGCATGATCGCGTTGTCCGCCCAGCCGCCCGCGTAACCGGCCACCGCGCCGCTGATCGTGCCGATGATCACCGCCAGCGTCACGGTGGTCAGGCCGACCATGAGCGACAGGCGCGCGCCAAAGATCACGCGGCTGAACTGGTCGCGCAGGTTGCCGTCAATGCCCATCAGGTATTGGTAATCGGATGTCTTGACCACGCTCAGGTCATTGCCGCTGGCCACCAGCACTCCGCCGCCGCTGGTTTGCCAGGTCACCTGCTCGATCGGGGCGTCGCGCTCAATCGTCAGCACAAGGTCACCGCTCTTGGCGTCCCACACCTTGACCGTGTGCTCGCTCTGGGTGAAGATGCGCGTGGCGAGCGGGCTGCCGTCCATGCCCACGATGGGCGCGCCGTGCTCCAGCGTCAGGATTTGCTCGCCGGACGACACCTTCCACACCAGCGCCGTACCGTCATCGCTGGCCATGACATTCTGGATGCGCCGCGAGATCGCTTCGCTCCACGTCCCCTGGCCGAGCGTCCCTTCATGGTGGATGGTTAGCTCCGGCTGGAATGTAGAGGCGCTCCAGATGGTCAGCGTGCCGCCGGCAGTGGTGAGGATGCGGTTGCTCGCTTTGTTGAACGTGGCGCTGGTGAGCGGAGCCTCATGGGCCAGAGTCGCCACTTCCGAAGCGACAAAGGCGTTCCACAGCTTCACCTGGCTGCCGCTGGCCGTCATGACCAGGGTGCCGTTCTGGTTCCACTGCACGGCCACGCGCGGCCCCTGCAATTCGATGGTGCCGATCGGCATCCACGAGAGCGTGTCCCACAGGCGCACCGTCCGCGCGTCCGCGCTGAGGAAGCGCGTGCCGTCGGCATTCCAGCGCACCAGGTCCGGGCTGCCCTCATGCTCCAGCGTGCGGCTCAAGGAGCGCCGGTTCACGTCCCAGACAAGAATCTCATCCCCGCCCAGGGTGAGCAGCTTTTGATCGTTGGGACTCCAATCCAGTGCGGTGACGGGCTGATCGTGCTCCAGCCGCATTAGCTCTTTGCCGTCGGCCATATTCCAGACGGTGACGACCGTGCCGTGCGCCGCCGCCAGCAGCGTGTTGGTCGTGCTCAGGGCCGCTGTCGTTACCGGATCGCCGGTGACAATGCGGAATAGCTCATCACCGGCCCCTGGACAGCCGAAGAGGTGGATGCACGGTGAGGCACGCTTGGCTACGCCCTCCTCCGGCACGTCGAGCAGCACCGCCAGTGGGTCGTGGGTGGCAATGAAGGGGGCAAAGATGGCGATGATGACCAGAATGCCGAGCAGGGTCAGCCCTACCAGGGCCGAGGGCTTGCGCAGCAAGCGTTCGAGCGTCTCGCGCCACAAGCTCTTGGGCGGTCTGGTGATGACAACGACATCGGCTGCCGCAAAATCGGGCGTGCTTGGAACGGACTCTGTGCTGTGCATGGCCCCTACTCAAGTCGGATACGCGGGTCGAGATAGGCGTAGAGCGAATCCACGATCAGGTTGACGAAGACGAACATCACCGCAATGACCAGGGTGAAGCCCTGCACGACGGTGTAATCGCGGCCCGTGATCGAGTCGTAGAGAATGCGGCCCACACCGGACAGACCGAACACCGTCTCGGTCAGCACTGCCCCACTCATCAGCGATCCCAGCGACAGGCCAATGATCGTCACGACGGGCAGCAGCGCATTGCGCAGGCCGTGCCGCACCACCACGCCCGCTTCGCGCACGCCCTTGGCCCGCGCCGTCCGCACGTAGTTGAGGCCCAGCACTTCGAGCAGGCTGGAGCGCGTCATGCGGGCGATGATAGACATTGGGATGGTGCCCAGGGCCATAGCGGGCAGGATCATGTGCTTGAGCGCGTCCAGAAAGCCCTTCCAGTCGCGCACCAGCAGGGCGTTGAGCGTGTTGATGTTGGCGATGAAGCCGGGCAGCGTCAGGGCGCTGCCGTTCACGTCCAGCCCCCACGCCTGGTAGAACGGCTCGATGATGTACCCCGCCGTCAGGCGACCGGTCGGCGGCAGCCAGAAGGGTGTGCCCTTGAGCACCACGCCGAAAACATACGACAGCATCAGGCCCAGCCAGAACACCGGCATGGAGACACCGATGTTGGCCCCGATCATCGTCGCCACGTCCGCCGATGAATTGTGATAGTAGGCCGAGATAATGCCCAGCGGAATGCCGATCAGCACGGCGAAGGTCATAGCGAAGAAGCTCAGCTCCAGCGTGACCGGCAGGCGCTCGACCATTAGCTCGGTGACGGGGCGGCCAAACTTGATCGAGTTGCCCAGGTCGCCATGCAGCACATCACGCAGATAGATGCGAAACTGCTCTGGAATCGGGTCGTTGAGGCCATACCGCTCGTTGAACGCTGCGCAAATCTGCGGCGTCGCCTTTTCGCCCAGCGCCGAGTGACAGGGATCGCCCGGCAGCAGCCGCGCCAGCGCGAAGGTGACGAACACAATGCCCAACAGCACGGGGATAGCCAGCGTCAGGCGTCGCAACAAATATCCTGCCATAGGTCGCCTCGTTCCACGTACCTCGCCGATTCCAAACAGCCAGGGGGCACTTGAGCCAAGCGCCCCCTGCCAAGACTCGTTACAGGACAGACAGCGCCTTGCCCCTTACTCGGCAGCAGGCGGGTTCAAGAAACCGTCGAACAGGGCCGCGAAGTAGGTGAAGCTGCCATCGCGCCCAACATGCAGCGGGTGCGCCGCGTCCCACTGGACGGCGTAGGACATCACCACATCGTTGGCGTCCAGCGCCGAGCCGTCGTGGAAACTGATGCCAGGCCGCAGGTAGAACGTCCACTCGGTCAGGTCTTCGCTGACATCGTAGCGCTCGGCCAGGCCCGGCTCAACCGCCGTGCCGCCGATCGCGAAGGAGAGCAGCGACTCAAGGACTTGCTCGCCAGCGCGCAGCGACTCGCCGTCCGTCTCATCGGCCAGGTAGAGGCCAATCGGCTCGGCGTTCTGCATCCAGACCAGCGTGTCCTGGCCGGGAATCTGCACGACGGCGAAGTACTCGTTGCCCAGCGGGCTGGCATGGGCACCTTCCGCCGTCGCCTTGAAGGCGGTGGCCGAAGCGCCATGCGACACCGGGATCATCGGCACCAGGTCCTTGATGGCCTGGTTGGCCTGCAGGTAGTACCCCAGACGCACAGCCGGGTCGGCTACCGACGCTGCCGCCAGCAGCGGCTCGGTGATCTCTGGGAACTTGTCGCCGAACTGAGGCGACGCGCCCCCGCCGAAGTGGTAGTCGAGGAAGTTGGTCGCGTCGGGATAGTCGGCGTTCCAGCCCAGCAGGTGCACCGGCAACTGGCCCAGATCAGCCGCGTCAATGAACGCGCCGGATTCCATCACGGTGATGTTGGCGGTCACGTTCAGGTTCTCGGCAAGCTGTGCCTGGATGTCCTCGGCCACGCGGCCAGGCTCCGGCAGGTACGAGCGGAACACATCGCGGTAGTACAGGTCAATGGTGAAGCCTTCTGCATAACCGGCCTCGGCCAGCAGCGCGCGGGCCGCTTCGGGATCGAAGTCGTACCAGGTGACTTCGGGCGTGTAGCCGAAGATGGTCGGCGGCATGAACTGGGTCGCCACAAGGGTGCCGGCGGGGTAGAAGTTGTCCACGATACGCTGGCGGTCAATGCCCATCGCCAGCGCCCGGCGCACGCGCACATCATTGAGCGGCTCGAACGTGTTGTTGAAGCCGATGTAGAAGATGTTCATGCCCGGACGGTCGTAGAGCACGAGGTTCGGGTCGGTGCGAATCTTCTCGTAGTCGTCGGGGGATGGATTGTCAATGCCATCCACCGTGCCAGCCTGTAGCTCGGTCAGGCGGGCCGCGCCCTCCGAGTTCCAGCGGAAGACCACACGATCCATCAGCGCGGGGGTGCCCCAGTAGTTCTCGTTGCGCTTGAGAACCAGGCTGTCACCACGCTTCCACTCTTCGAGCACGTAGGGGCCGGTGCCAATCGGCTTGTCAACCAGGTCACCGCCGCCGCCGGTCGCTTCCAGGTAGTCCGAGCTGTTGATCGAGAAGGCCGAGAAGGCGACCTTCGAGGGGAAAGCAGGGTCCGGGCGGCAGAGCTTGAACTTGACGGTCAGCTCGTCAACAGCCTCGATGGACAGGAACTCGCCACTGTAGCCGTCAGCATAGCAGGCCGGCGCAGCATAGGACATTGGCTGGAATTCCTGCGCCCTGGAGACATTGCGCGGCACAGCCAAGACCGAGAGCGCCATCACGAAAACGACGAGGAGTGAGAGAACGGCGTAACGTTTCTGGGTAAACATTTCGTATCCCTTCTACTCTCCGTGTGTGCGTAAACCCTGGACGAACGAAACGGTCGCGCTTGTCACTGGGGTGCTCTACATTACGGCGATAGTCTCTCCTTTCATGCCCAAAAGGGAATCGCTGTATGGGTCAAATTAAGCTGAGGACGGTGGGGATTCATCGAGAATGTGTGGTCAAGTTAAAAATACCAAATAAGTAATCCTAAGGCAAGAAATTACAATATCCATCCCAGGCTTGAAGCCAGGCTTTCCCGCCCTTCTTTCCAGACAGAGCGGAGAATGGGGCTTTCGCCGCACAATCGGGGCTGCTGCCCGCACAGTGCGCGGAGTATACCAGCCTCCGCGCCGCTGAATTTGTGACAAATCCACAAGGCGCCCTTCGCCCACTTGCCGGGTTCAACAGGGGCGCGCGTGGTGTCCCGCCGTCGAGTACCATGCGCCCTACCACGGGATCACCATCCCCGGCGGCAAGAACTGGTCAGGAAAGGTGTCGCTGTATCGTTTCCTTATCGAAGACCCGATTTGCTTCCGGAAATCAATCCGGGTGACGGTTGAGCATGGGCACGCCAACCGCCGCTCGGACGATTATTCCAGCACGGCGTACTGGTACCAGCACGAGCCGCACAAGGTGTTCCCGGAGCTGCCCCCGGTCAAGGCGCGCCTGCCGCGTCCAGACTAGTCGGAGCGAGGGCGATCTTCCGGACCCAAGCCTGGTGGCAGTCATGATCAAGGTTGTAGGGGCATCCGATGGCTGAGCTCACGAGACTCTGATTTCGCTGTCTATGCGGGATGGGCGGGACACGCAGTTCCGTATGCCGCGAGAGCCATACTCCATTCATACTCAAGCAAGCCACAAACCGGGCTTTACCGCAGATGTGTCGTGGCTTTGCATTTCCTACGGCCCTGGCATCTGTCCGGAGCACAGACTGCTGTGTCCTGTTTCCCTCGTCCGCATGATTGTATGCCAGTACAGTGACCGTGCCCCGGCGCAACGAACAGAGAACGCTGCGCTTCAGCTAGGGGGTTTGCCCCACCTGAGAGTCCGCGAGGCGCGGAAACGGACTGGGAAGGGATACGAGGCGGAATCCCAATGTATGCCGTTGGCCACCAGGGTGCAGATTCGAGCTAGTGTGTGGCACCTGTGGGAGTCACAAATTCCATGCGAGGTCGTTTTCTCGGTCAGGCAACCCGGCGATAGTCGCGGTGAAGGCCATCCGATGACGGGTGGCAATTCCTCCATGTCTTCACACGCAACATCGTTCGGTGAATCTGTATGCGCTGACCGATGAGGGCGTGCGCGATTGAAGTGCGCGACGTATTCGTCCCGCTACAAGTCGTTGCCCGAATAAGACTGGTTGAACGACTTGTTGCATAGTGGAAAGTCAGGAACGATGTTCTTCAGCATGGCGAACGGCAGCGCAGGCCAGTTGACAAATGATGGGTCTTTGACCTTCGCGCGGTAGAGGAGGCCGCGTTCATCTGCCATCACCCAATGGATGATGGCCCCACGCCAGCCCTCGACCATGCCAAAGGCAGGCTCCCAGGCGGGCAGTTGGCCCAACGGTTGGCTGATCGGGCCGGCAGGCAACCCGGCCAGCGCTTGCCGGATCAGGCTCACCGATTCGCGTGCCTCTTCCACGCGTACCATCGTTCGCGCGGCCACGTCACCGGTCTCAAATACTGGCACATGGAAGCTCAGCGCGGGATAGGCTGCGAAGGGATGGTCGCGCCGCACATCTACATTTATCCCACAGGCGCGCGCCACGTAGCCGACCACACCGTGATCGGTGGCCGTCTTCAAAGCTAACCGCCCGGTACCCTCGATACGATCGGTCAACATGCTGTTGCTGAGGGCGATATCTACTACCTCGTTAAAGTCCGTCAGGATCGCATCGAGCTCCGCTGCCAGGGTCAGGTCGCCTGGCAGATCATGGCCAACGCCGCCAGGAATGATGCCCCCGCGCAGCAAACGGTTCCCGGTCAGCCGCTTATTGAGGCGCAGCAGGCGTTCGCGGATGCGGAAGCAGTGCGAGTGGGCGACGGCGAACCCCGTATCGTTGCAAATCATGCCAAAATCGGCGACGTGATTGTAAAGCCGCTCCATTTCGAGCAAGATCACGCGCAGGTATTTGGCACGCTCCGGGATCGCGCAGCCCGCCAGCGCTTCGAGCGCCTGGCAGTAGGCCATCGAGTGTCCAATGGTCGTATCGCCCGATATGCGCTCGGCCAGCTCAACACCTTCGCCTGGCGTCCGGCCTTCAAAAAGCTTCTCCACCCCTTTGTGCGTGAAGAACAAACGCATCTGCAAATTGATGATGGTTTCACCCACCACGCTGAAGCGGAAGTGTCCCGGCTCGATGATGCCTGCATGCACGGGGCCCACCGGAATCTCGTAGACACCCTCTCCCTCGACAGGCAAAAAGGGGTAGGGCGTTTCGTGCCCCACCACTGACAGGAAGGGATAGGGTGTGCCCTCGCCCTCAGCGGGCAAAAAGTCGAAGGTGGTCTCCTTACCGCGATAATCCAGCGGAGTCACGGCGTCTTTGCGCAGGGGATAGAAGGATTCGGGCGAGGCTGAGCGGCGTACCATGCGCGCAGGTGAGGGATAGCCGACGGCTTCGATCCCGAACGTATAGCCCAGTTCACGCTCCAACCGTGCCGCCGGAAAATAGAAAGTGGCCATCGAATGGACCTGTGGATCGTCGGCAGGCAGTTCCTTGGTAGCGTGAACAAACCAGTTCTCGGCATTGTTGGCGAACAGGTAATGGACCTCGAAAACTCCCCGTTCAGCGCGTCGGTCGTTGGCTACCATCAAGACCAATTCGGTCTTATAGTCACGGCGCAGGACTTGGGCCAGGTGAAGGGCATCGCCTTGCGTTATCTGAACGTGCAGCTCATTTCCCCGCCGGACGCAGGCTGCGGTCAGGTGGTCCCGTAGATGGGCGTTCAGCGTGGATTGAAGTTGATCGAGAGTAGTCATCACCGCACCCTATTTCGAGACAATAGCGACGCTTTGATCGAGCAGCGTCCGCACCGGCTCCGGCAAAGTCAGCCCCAGTACGACCAATCCAGCCACGCTGAGCATCAGCAGACCGGTCTGCCACTTGTCAACCTCGCCCACCGCGACGCCATCCGAGGGTTTGCCGTATAGCATCTTATTGAGGACATTGAGCAGCGCCACAAAAGCCAGGGCGAGCAGCGCCAACACAAGGCCCATCAGCCAGGGATGACCCGCCTCAAACCCGGCGCGCACAAGCGCGAATTCGGAGATGAAAATGCCAAACGGCGGCAGCCCAGTGATGGCCAGGATTCCGGCGGCGAAACAGCACGCCGTTAGCGGCATGGTTTTGAGCAGGCCGGAGACTCTGGCGATCTCTGTGGAGTCATAGCGGTGCAGGATTCGCCCACTGACCAGAAACAGCATGGATTTCGCCAAGCTGTGATTGACCAGGTGCAGGAAGGCGGCAAACGTCCCCAACGGGCCAAGCGCCAATCCCATGCAGGTCAGCCCGGTGTGCTCGATGCTCGAATAAGCCAACAGCCGCTTGTAGTTCCTTGATGGGCCCATGCTGAAAACCGCGATGAATACGGACAACAGGCCCAGGCCCAGGAGCAGGTGATCCGTGAAGTGTGTTCCCAGGGTCGCATCAACCACTACCTTCCAGCGCAGGATGGCATATAGCGCCACCGCCAGCAATAGGCCGGACATGGTCGCTGAGAGGGGGGCCGGAGCTTCCGAGTGGGCATCGGGCAGCCAGGTGTGCATAGGAGCCAGCCCAGCCTTGGTCCCATAGCCGACCAGCAAGAAAACGAACGCCAACTGCATCACTTCGGGATGCAGACGGGGTGCAGTGTGTAGCAGCACTGTCCAGTTGAGGGCGTTGTCCGCCTCCCCTGAGAGCGTCACGAAGTCAAAATAACCCAGCACGGTACCGGCGAATGCCAGCGCAATCCCGACCGAGCAGATCAGGATATATTTCCACGAAGCCTCAACCGAGGCTTTGCTCACCTTGAGCGGGATGATAAATGCAGAGAAAATGGTGGTGGCTTCGATAGCGATCCACATCAAGCCCACGTTGTTGGCAGATACGGCCAGCAGCATCGAGGCAAGAAACAGGTTGATGAAGATATGGTAGCGGCGCAACTGCGCGAGGGTGTAGTGCGGCTCGCGCCGCAAGCCAGGGCTGAGCACCAGGCACAGGGTGCCGATGCCTGTCACGCAGACCATCAGCAGCGCGGAAAGGCTGTCGGCGCGCAGCAGCTCGACCAACCCCAGCGCGTCAATCTCGACGCCCCAGGTGGGCGCATCTTGCACCTCACCGGCGATGGGCATCCCCTGCGCCACATTGCCGGCAGCGAAGCTCAACGCTGCTCCCAGCGAAACCAGTCCAAGCGCGACACTGAGATACCCGACCAGGGGCCGGAAGGGGCGCACCACAAAGGCTACCAGCGCGGCCAGAATAGGCGGAAGAAGGAGGAATAGGAAGCTCATAGGGCGTGCATCTCAGTCTCAATATCTCAACTGGTTCAGTTGATCCACATCAATGGATTCAAACGTGCCTTGAATGTGGTACACGAGCACCTGCATGACCAGGAAGCCCATCAGCACATCGAGGAATACACCCATTTCCACGATGAGCGGGATGCCATAGGTGCCAATCGCCGCCAGCAGCACGATGCCGTTCTCCATTACGAGAAAGCCGATGATCTGGGTGAGCGCCTTTTTGCGGCTAAGGATGACAAACAGCCCGACAAAGATCAGGCCGGTTGCCAACGGAATCCCACCGCGCGTGGGCAACGAGCTGACCAGTGTCAGAGGGCGCGTCAGGGCGTAGGCCAGCATCACCAGCAGGCCCGCCAGGATCAACGAGGTGGCGTTGTTCACATAGGGTTCAGTCTCGCGGGTGACGCCCAACCGGACTCGCATACGGTTCAGGTAGTACGGTAGGATCAGCCCCTTGAGGACGAACATCACCGCCGCCACAGCGTACAGCTCAGGATCATCCCCGAAATAGCCGATCATCACCAGGATGCCAGCCAGAACAATGGACTGCCAGCGAAATGAGCTGATATAGGCCCCCAGGCTTTGCCGCCACAGCAGCAATACGCCAAAGATCAGCACGATGCTCGATCCGAGGGTGGAAAGGTGTGAGAATACAGGATCGCTTACCATAGTCATTTCACCAGAAATGAGGACGTAACGGCTAGCAGCGCCAACACAAACGACACGCCCAGCAGTTCGGGCACCCGGAACAATCGCAGCTTGGCGATACGGGTTTCAAGCAGCGCCACTACGACCGCCAGAACCACCAGTTTTAGAACCAACGTCACCACAGCGATCAGCAGGGCTGCCGGAGTAAGGGCGGTGGCCAGGCCCCAGGGCACGAATAGATTCGCCAGCAGCGAGAAGAAGATCAGCAGCTTGAGCCACGAAGCCCACTCGATCAGCGCGAGGTAACGCCCGGAATATTCAAGGGTCATGGCCTCGTGGATCATGGTCAGCTCCAGGTGGGTCGAGGGGTTATCCACCGGCAGACGGCCTGTTTCGGCCAACATGACGATGAAGAGCGCGACGAACGCCAGTATGTGTCCTGGGCTGATGCTCACATCCGGGTTGGACAGGGTATTGTCCACAATGCGGTTCAGATTAGTCGAGCCTGCGCCAATCGCCAGGCTGAAAATGGCGAGCGCGATGGTCGGTTCGGCAATGGCGGCAATTGTCATCTCGCGACTTGCCCCCATCCCGCCAAAGGCTGTGCCCGGATCAAGTCCCCCCAGCGACAGGAAGAACGTGCCGACCAGCAGCAGGTAGACCACCAGCAACAAATCACCCATCTGATCCATTGGCAGAGGGACCGCGATGAGCGGGATGAGCAAAGTCACGACCACCGTGCTGGCGAACACGATATAGGGGGCCGCATGAAACAGCCACGACGCATTCGTTGAAACGACAACTTCTTTCGCGAAGAGTTTCCTGAGCTCAAAATAGGGCAGCCACGGGGGTGCGCCGCGCCGGTTTTGCAGGCGGGCTTTCAGCCAGCGAACCAGCCCGACTAACCCTGGAGCCAGCAGTATCGCCAGCAGCGTTTGGGCAATTTCCAAGACATAACCGGTCATTGACGATTTTCCTTGGGGCAAGACATCACAACCACCGTGCCGCCATCAGCAAAACGATCAGCAGTCCAGCGAGGTAAACGAGGTAGAGATGCAGTGACCCGCTTTGCAGGCGCTGAACCTGCCCAGAGATCAAACGGACGAACGCCAGGAATGGGTTATAGAACCAGCGGTCGAACAACGGCGTGATGTGGCTCTTGTACTCAATCGCCTCCAAGAAGTATTTGGAGTCAGGATGGAAGTCAATTGATAACCGCTTGGTCGGGCGGTACAGTTCCGCAAAGACGCGCCGCAGCGGTTCGGCAAAGGCGGTGGCAGTGTATTCCATGCGGGGAGTTTGACCGGAGCCACCACATCCCCACGTCTCGCCTAGACGCAAGCTAACGTTCACACGGAAATAGCGGAATGCCAACGGGATCAGGCCCAGGATCAGCAGCAAAGCGGCGGCGGCAAGCGTCGGGGAAAACTGGCCGAAGGACTCCGGCGTTTGCAGCGATAGCCTGAAGGTCAGGTCTGTCACTGGTTCCGGCAGACGCCCAAAGCCACTGATAACATCCCCCAAGACGGGCACAACGAGCACTGGCACCAGCCCCAGGCCAATACAGACTGCCGCCAACAGCCCCATGCCAACCAGCATCGAGCGCGGGGATTCATGGGCGTTTTTGGCCTCGGCTGAGCGGGGAATGGCTAAGAACGAAATACCAAAGGCTTTGACAAAACAGGCCGCCGTCAGGCCGCTGGTTAATGCCAGCATCCCAACGGCAACCGGCATCAGCACCGCCAGTTCGGGATTGGGAATCTCAAACCCAGCCAACAGCGATTGGAATACCAGCCATTCGGAAACAAAGCCGTTGAGCGGCGGCAGCGCCGAGATCGCCACCGAACCAATCAGGAAGAACAACGCCGTCCAGGGCATAAGCTTGATCAGCCCACCCATTTTTTCCATGTTGCGTGTATGGGTGACGTGCAGAATGGATCCCGCGCCCAAGAAGAGCAACGCCTTGAAGCTGGCGTGGTTGATGGTGTGGTATAGACCGCCGATCACTCCCAGCGCCGCAAGGCTCATCAGGCCATAGCTGTGGAAGATCAGCCCCGCGCCGATGCCGATAAAGATGATCCCGATGTTTTCGACACTGTGGTAGGCTAGCAACCGTTTCAGGTCGTGTTCCATTAGCGCGTAGAGCACCCCCAGCAACGCGGACGCCACGCCAAACCCCAGCACCAGGCCGCCCCACCAGGTCGGGCCGCCGCCTAACAGATCAAGCACGACGCGCAGCAGGCCGTAGACCCCCAGTTTGATCATCACGCCCGACATCAACGCCGAGACATGGGTGGGCGCAGCAGGGTGCGCCCTGGGCAGCCAGACGTGTAGGGGGACTATGCCCGCCTTTGAGCCGAAGCCAAAGAACGCCAGCAGGAAGATGGCGTTGCGCGCTGCCGCCGGTAAGCTCGCCGAGTGGGTGCGTATATCGGCGAACGAGCTTGAACCGCCGTCCATCAAAAGTACAAACGCGGCCATCAGCAGCATCAGCCCAATGTGGGTCATGGCAGCATACCACAAGCCCGCGCGCAGCGTGCTGGAGCGGTCATTTTCGGTCATGACGAGGAAGTACGAGGTAAGCGACATTCCTTCCCACATCAGCAGAAAGGTGAGCACGTTACCAGCCATCGTCACCAAGCTCATGCTGAGCAGGAACAGGCTGAACATGATGTCAAGAAAAGGCAGCGTGCTGCTATGGCTTTCGGGATCATCATACGCAGCGGTATAGCCAATGCCGTAAATAGCCGCCGGGATGGCAACCACCCCGATCACGATCAAGAAGAAGGCCCCCAACGGGTCGAGCGTGAGCAGCAGGCCGCCGGTGAGCGGGATCAGATCGGGATAGGAACGGGAGAAAGCCGTGCCTGAGGCGATCACGGATAGGCCGAGCACAAGCCCTGCTCCCGCGCCAAGGACTGCACCGAGCGCTACCAGCTCGCGCCCCCGTTGGCCTTTGACTCCGGCCAGCGCTGCCAACGCGCTGGCGGCATATGCCAGGATCATCACGAGGAAAAGAAAGTCGGTCATTAGATTGGTGACTGTTCCTTTTGGGTTTTGGATACCCCTACTTCTTCGGTCCCCGGCCCAGTGCCATGAGAATCCCGCGCAGGATGTCCGCCGGTTCGGGCGGGCACCCCCGCACGAACACGTTGACCGGGATGATCCGATCGACCGGGCCTGCAATGGCATAGCTGTTTTTGAATACGCCGCACGTTTCGGCGCAGTCACCCACCGCGACAACCAGCTTGGGATCAGGCGTGGCATCGTAGGTCTTGCGCAGCGCCCCGGCCATATTGTGCGTGACGGGTCCAGTGACGAGCAGCAGATCGGCGTGGCGCGGGGAAGCGACAAAGTGGATGCCGAAGCGCTCGCTGTCATAGACCGGGCCAGTCAGCCCGGTGATCTCGATTTCACACCCGTTACAGGAGCCCGCATCCACTTCCCGGATAGCCAGCGAACGCCCCAATAGCCGCCGAGCCGATTCGTCTACCTGGCGGGCCAGCCGGACAATTTCAGCATCCTCTGGGCCGAGAGGCTCGGTCACAATCCCGATGCGGAAGATCTTCTGAAATAACGAGGGCATACGTGCTACCTTTTCGGCCTCCGAGGCCAAGCCGTATCGTTCAAAACACACTCAATAAGCAACAACAAAAGCCCAGAAACCATTGGGTTCCGAGGGCTTTTGAAACGCCGGCGAGGTTAGCTGATGGGTTCGGGTCTCAAAAGTGACCCTACCGATGGGCCGGATTCACCCCGTAACAATCGGGTTCCCCGCGCTGATGAGCTTAGGCGTGATACCGGGTGACGCCAGGCGCGTCAAATCCCATCCTCTTCGGCTACTCCTGCACGCAAAACGCGAGCGGCGCTCAAATGTTGGTATATCAAGGATGAGGGAACGGGTTGACGAAAGGATTGCACCCCGATGACGTGCTGATGGGATTATAGGGCAAGATTATGTTCTGTCAAGGTCATTAAGTATTCATAATGTCCGAAAACTTGTTAGGGAGTGAAATGGAATACGGTTAGAAGAAAGCTCATGCTGGTGGTGAGAACGACGAAAACAAGTGAGAAGAGCACATAGATTAGATAGTGCCCCACCAGCGTGAAATGATAGACTGGTGTCCGCTCAACAAGACCTGGCAGACCAACGACAATCGCATCTCCATGCTGGATGATGTGACCTGGGGCATGTACCTGGCAACAAAAGCGATGGGTCTGACTCGCCCGGTACTTGACGCGCCCGGCCTGGGCCTGCCAGAACCGTGTCGCGCGCCCAGGGGCGTGGGGCGACCTTCACCTCATCCGCCGCCCATGCACGACAGAGGCACGCACGCCGAAATGCCACGCCAAGTCTGCCTGCGAGGCACCAGCGGCGCTGCGTTCGCAAGTAGTGAGAGCGGGATTAGCCTCGCGGGAATGAGCTCCCACTCTCTGTCTCGCTGATGTGGAAGCTCCTCTGCGGTTCTAGTGCCGTAGTGAGGAGGACGCACTTGACGAGCGAAAGTCTGCAGGCAAGTGGCAAGTGAGGCAGCAAGGGAAGATCGCATCTCAGAGTAATTCCGAGACTCGTACGTGACAATCTGAGCGGCATCGTACTGCATACATGCCATCACGAGGTAACTCGATAATCCACCCTCGCCGAATTCGAGCGCATCGGTCGCTCCCCTCGCGGGGAGCGTGGATTGAAACGCGGAGATAGGGCTGGCCCCATCTGGCCCAGGTCTTCAAGCTGGAACGGCAGGTAACAACCCTCCACACAGGCCAGCACTCGTCTGAAGTCGTCTAGGGGGTGACTAGCTTGTCCCGTACTGAAGCCTCCCCAGAGCGGCTGCTAGAACTGGTTCGCCGCCATTGGGCCATTGAAAATGAGGCGCACTCCCCGCGCGACGCGACCTTCCAAGAAGACCGCTGCCGCTTACGCACTGGACGCGCTGCTCACGTGATGGCCACCCTCAACAATCTCGTCTTGGGGCTCATCCACCTGATGAAGTTCGACTTTGTCCCCCAAGCTCGCCGCTTCTTCAACGCTCGCTTGGATGAAGCGCTCAACTTGGTTCTGTCTACTCCATGACTTTGCAACAACCCTGCCCCTGCTCGCTCAGACCCTTGCCAGTGCCCGGCCCGGCGAGTATACTAGCGCCTGTGATGCGGGGTGTAGCGCAGTTGGCCAGCGCGCTGCGTTTGGGACGCAGAGGTCCCGGGTTCGAGTCCCGGCACCCCGACAATCCCTGTGATTAAGCGCCCGAACTTTGAGTTCGGGTGATCTTATTTTAGGGGGCAGGTGCGAGATGCCCCCGCCCGGACTTTGGCAGCCCGCACGACTTCCGAGGTCTGGTGAAAGCCTCGTTCGCCCGCAACGTTCAGCCCGCTCCGGCGTATAGTGTTATGGTGCGGTTTCCCCGCAGCCATACGGCATACCTCCAGTCCGAGCACCTGCCGTGCCGCCAAGCACCGTGTACCACACTGAGACATCAGAAAGCGAATCCATCATGACTCAAACAGCAGCCAACCACTATGTTGTGCGCACCGAGAGCTTGCGCAAAGACCTGAAGATGGGCGAGGTCGTCGTGCACGCCGTGCGCGGCGTCTCGCTGAACGTCTCTCCCGGCGAGTTCCTGGGCATCATCGGGCCGTCGGGCAGCGGCAAGTCCACCCTGCTGGGCATGATCGGCGGGCTGGATTCGCCCACTGACGGGCGCATCATCATTGACGGGCAGGACATCACCGACCTCGACGAGCGCGCCCTCACCCGCGTGCGCAATGAGAAGATCGGCTTCGTCTTCCAGTTCTTCAACCTGATCCCGACTCTGTCGGCGCTGGAGAATGTGGCCCTGCCGGTGCAGTTTGCCCACCAGCGCAAGCACAACCCGACCAAGCGCGCCAAAGAGCTACTGACCCTGCTCGGCCTGGGCGACCGGCTTGGTCACCGCCCGTCGCAGCTTTCGGGCGGGCAGCAGCAGCGCGTGGCCCTGGCTCGCGCGCTGGCTAACGAGCCGCCGCTGCTGCTCTGCGACGAGCCGACCGGCAACCTGGATACCGAATCGAGTGAGGTGGTGCTCCAGGCGCTGTGCGACGTGCGGCAGCAGCTTGGCACGACGATCATCGTCGTCACCCACGACATGGAAGTGGCCTCGCAGTGCGACCGCGTCATTGCCCTGGTGGACGGCAAGATCGCCCAGGACGTTGACGCGCGCTCCACCGCGCAGATGCAGGCGATCCGGATGCTGAAGGACAAGCGTTCCACCGGCGAGATCAAGCCCATCACTGTCAACGGGCGTTAGCGAGGGCGCAGCCATGATCGAACAACTCAGGTTCTACTTTCGCCACTCGCTCAACGATCTGCGCGTCAACAAACAGCGCACGCTGTTCGCCCTGCTGTGCATCGCGGCGGGCGTGGCGGCCATTGTCAGCCTGCAAACGCTCGGCGTGATGATCGAAGATTCGCTGACCGGCAGCCTGCAAGAGAGCAACAAGGGCGACATCCGCCTCAGCGTGTCCTACGGCGAGCTTTCTGGCCGCTTGCAGCGCGGTGAAGAGGAGGGCGTGATCGCGTCGGGCGGCATGTTCGGCGGCAATATCTTCACCCCCGAGGGCGTGCAGATCGTCGGCGACTGGCTCGCCGAGCACTACCCTGGCACCACCATCACCTATCTCCAGGCGCTTGGCGGCCCTTCTTCCGGCATGACGATCAGCAATCCGCGCAACGACAGCGAGCAGACGTTCGTCTCGCCCTTCATCGTCGAAGTGGATCGCTACCCGCTCTATGGCGCGCGCAAAACCGAGGACGGCACGCCACTCAGCGAGCTAATTCAGGCCCCGACCGACATCGTGATCAGCCGCAACCTGGCCGACACACTCGATGCCCAGGTCGGCGATACGCTGGCGCTGGCCGGGGCCAATGAGCAGTTCACACTGCGCGGTATTGTGCCTACCTCTGAAGAAGGCGGCTTCGAGAACATCACCGGCAACCTGATCGGCTACTACTTCCTCGACGTGTCCGCCGTGCCGCTGTTCAATGGCGGCCTCTCGGAGGGGGCCGCTCAAATCTACGTGCGCCTGGGCGAGCCGGAACAGGTCAAATCGGCGACGCGCGCCCTGCAAATACGCTTCCCCTATGTGGACTCGACCAACACCGCCGACCTGCAGGAGATGAACAGCGACATTGCCGACGCCATCAACCAACTGGTGGTGATCATGGGGCTGGTCTCGCTGCTGATTGGCGGCATCGGCATCGTCAATACCATGCTGGTCATCGTCAGCCGGCGCACGACCGAAGTGGCCGTGCTGAAGACCATCGGCCTGGAGGCCGAGCAGATCACGGCCCTGTTCCTGGCCGAGGCGGTGCTGATGGGCATTTTCGGCAGCCTGCTCGGGATCGTGCTGGGCTGGGTGGCCGCTTATACGATCAAGGGCGTGGCCGAGAACTTCCTGGCCCAGGCCCTCACCTTCCGCATCACGCTCATCCCGCCGCTGACCGGTTTCGTCGTCGGCGTCATCGTCACGACGATCTTCGGCTTCCTGCCGACGCTGGCCGCCGGGCAGGTGCGCCCCAACCTGGTGCTGCGCCCGGCGGACACGGTGGTGCCGCGCGCCGGACGCGCGCGCTCGTTCGCCGCGCTGCTGTTCGTCATGCTGGCGATCAGCCTGGTCGCCCAGCCGCTGATCAGCGACCTGCTCTCGGAGCAGACGATTCGCGCGGCGGCGATGGGCGTGGGCGGGTTCCTGGGCTTGCTGATGGGCCTGACCATGCTGGCGGGCGGCATCTTCTCTGGCTGGACGCGGCGCAAGCTCTGGCGGCGCATGGTGCGCTGGGCGCTGATGGTGCCTGGCCTGCCGCTGCTGGGGGCCGCCTTCGGCTATGCCGTGCCCGCCCTGCTGATCCTCTTCGCCACCTTCATCAATGTTGCCGTGCTGTACGCCGTGCTGTGGGTGATCATCTGGCTGGTGGGGCGCTTCCTGCCCACCTGGCGCTTCGTAGACCTCAAGCTGGCGCTGCGGGCGATGCTGGTCAACAAGGGGCGCGCGGCTTCCACGCTGCTGGCGCTGGTCGTGGGCGTGTTCACGCTCAGCCTGATCACCATGCTGGCGACGGCGATCACCAACCGCTTCGAGCAGGTGCTCGAAAACGAGGTGGGTGGCAACGTGATCATCTTCGCCGCCGGCGCTGGCGACACGCTCAACGCCGTCGAATCCAGACTGGAGGAAACGGAGGGCGTGCGCAGCTACTCGGCGCTGGGCACCTACAGCGTCAACCTGGTCTCAGCGACCGATGTCAGCACCAACCGTGTGCTGACTCTCAGCCAGCTCATAGCCCGCGCCCGCCAGGAAAACCGCGACTTTGCCGATACGCTGAACTGGACGTTCACTGGCATTGACGCGCGCAGCGTGCAGTCGAACCTGCCCGATGTTCAGTTCTACCAGGGCCGCCAGCTCAACGCCGCTGATACAGGCCCCTGGGATCGCGACGCGGGCGAGTACCCGCCCATCGTCATCTCGGCTACCGAGGCGGTCATTGCCAGCGGCCTGGAAGTGGGCGACCAACTGCTGTTCGAGTTCATGCCGCAGGGGGCGGGCCGGCTCACCAGCAGCCAGGAGCGTCAGCTCATCCGCTTCGAGATCGTGGGCATGGTAGACCGGCGCGTGAGCGGGGTGCAGGTCAACTTCGGCTCGTACAACTACGCGCCGAGCAGCGCGTTCCCGCCCGGCCTGCGCCCGGACTCGGTGAGCGCCATCGTGGACATCGAAGAGACGCAAGTCCGCGCCCTGCGCCGGAGCATCAACGAGATTCCGCTGGCCTTCGTCATGGAGACGAAGATGCTCAATGACCTGCTGAATCGCATCCTCGACCAGTTCACGTCGTTCCCCATCCTGGTGGCGGCGCTGGCCCTGGTGGTGGGCGGCATCGTCATCGCCAACTCGGTGGCGCTGGCCACCCTGGAGCGCCGCCGCGAGATCGCCATCATGAAGGCGGTCGGCTTGCAGCGCGAGCGCGTGCTGGGCATGTTGCTGCTAGAATATGGGCTGATGGGGCTGATCGGCGGGCTGATCGGCGTCGGCCTGGGCGGGATCGGCCTGCTGTTCCTGCTGATCCAGGCGTTCGGCGGCGACCTGGGCCGCTCGATCCCCTATGTGACGGCGCTGGAGCTGATGGCGCTGTGCGTGCTGATTGCGCTGGGCGCGGCCATCCTGACGGCGTGGCGCGCTTCGGGCGAGAAGCCGCTCAACGTCCTGCGCTACGAGTGACGCTCTGACGGGACTGGAGTCGCCGCCAAAGCCTCACCCCCTAAATCCCCCTCTCCAGCCGAGCTAGAGAGGGGGACTTTGATCGCCGTATGGGGCGTTTTCCCCCTCCCTGGCTTGGTGTATAGACCGGAGAGATAGCTGACACTTTCTGGGGGATAATGAGAGCATCGTGACGGGCTGCGAGCCGGTGAGGCCCGCCCCTCCGGAACACACCCTGTAATGAAGGAAAAGATGGAGTCCGGCGTACCTATTCCGGCAGATCGGGTGGGGCGGGCGGGTTGTCGTCCGGGCCGGGCGCGGGCTGCCGCTCGCGGCGCAGGCGCATGGTCTCGCCCATGCCCGGCTGCCACTCGTCGGGCAATGCCCCGGCCACGCGCGTTAGCTCTAGTCCGCCCAGGTTGCGCGCGATCACTTCCAGCAGGCGCGGCTGCACCCAGGTCGCCGTGTCCACCTGGACGGCGACTGCGCCCGCTTCCAGAAAGTCGCGGGCATCGGCGGCGGAGTGGATTCCGCCGCAGCCGATCACCGGCACATCCACGACCCGCGCGATCTGCCCGACGGCGCGCAGCGCCTGCGCCTTGAGCCAGGGGCCAT
>MTKY01071998.1_pt1 | contig 22118 bp, 23 predicted proteins | sample 1042731 | NCBI WGS metagenome assembly MTKY01 (sample SAMN06212206, study PRJNA360538) | anaerobic digester metagenome | biome: Wastewater treatment plant; material: sludge; isolation source: anaerobic digester fed with sludge from wastewater treatment plant | place: Denmark: WWTP Soeholt ... | reverse complement strand
GCCCGAGAACCGGGGATCGGTCGTCTGGCACGAACGTGCATATGAGCGGTTAAGGTGAAGGGGGCGTTCCGGGTGTCGCCAATAGTAAAGACACGCTGGCCCGGCGGATGAGGCGTTCGGGCGAAACTTAGGTCTGTGCTGCCACCGCGCCCGAGAACTACCGGGTTGGTATCCGCGAGGCTTTGCGAGCGGGACCGTTACCAGGAGGCTCGGGCCGTTCATACATCGCCCGAACGCCCAGCTTCCCGGGCTAGTCCCGTGTCCAGTAGACGCGCGCGAAATCGGAGTGGTGCTGCCACTGTATGTCGAGATGGCCGGAGAACGCCTTCTCGAACTCCTTCCCGAGCCGCTCGGCCAGGACGCGGTCGGTGGTCTCGATCATGATCTCTTCTTTCTTCTCCTCGATATGATAGATGCGTGCGGCGATATTCTTGCGCAGTTTTTTCTGCGCCACGCTGCGTATGAGGTTCTTCGCTTCCTCCCGATGCTTATCGATGAAATCCCCCCTGAGATAGACCACGCCGTCAACCTGACCTTTTGCCACCCTCTCGCAGCCGGGGCACAGGTGCTTCTCCCACCCGTTGCCCTTCATGGCCTTGGCCCTGACCGCCTCGTCGAAGTCCCATTTCTGGTCGATGCAAACGGCATAGCAGGAAGGACAAATCTTCATAATCCTGTTCCTCCTTCAGGCTCCACGGAAAATCATCTGTCCGTTAAGATCCTGCGTATAGACCCATATATCACCTCCAACAGGGCTTCACGGTTCGCGGGACCGAGCGCGTACACGGAGACGTCATCCCTGGAAAGGATATCGGCCAGGAATGCGTCGTTCCCGGAATGCGCCGTGGCCAGCAGGGGCACGGGCGCATCAAGAAGGTCCTTGAGGGTTGAACGGAAAGCGGCAGAGAACAGTTCCATGCGTCCGATCTCGTCTATTATCATCACGTCCGCCCCCGCCCCCCCTTCCAGGGCACGCAGGGCTATCCTCTCGAACGACGCGACGTCAACGCCGTATTTCCCTACCCGTTGTCCTCCCTTGTAAGCGACGTGTGCAAGAATACCGGCATCTCCCCCCAGGTCTCGTACCTGGAACCCGATGCGATCGCGGCCTTCCCTTATCTCCTCGGTCACGAATCCCGCCGTCTTGAACCCGCGCTGGGCGAACCGCTCGACCAACCTCACCACAAGGGTGGTTTTACCGCTTCCGGGCCTTCCCGTTACCAGGATGTTATCTGACATGCGCCCCCTTGTCCTTCGCGGATGGGGCAAGCCGTGGCTTTCATGCCGGCGGTTATTCCGCTCGATAATAATAATCTACCCCGGGAGACGTTTTATAAACGGTTGAGATATATGCGCGGGACTCGTTTTCCTATGCCGCACACGACCTCGTAGTTTATGGTTCCACGCTCCTCGGCCATGCGTTCCACGCCGATATCCTCCATCCCGTACCCGCCGATGATCGTGGCTTCCTCGCCAGGTTCATACAGGTCGTCCCCCAGGTCTACCATGCACAGGTCCATGCAGACGGTACCGACCTGTGGATAGCGCCTGCCGGCGATGAACACCTCCCAGCGGTTCGATAGATCGCGCGAAAGCCCGTCCGCGTAGCCGATGGGCAGGACCGCGATCCATGCGTCGCGCTCGCACTTGTAGGTGAGCCCATAGCTCACTCCCTCGGCCTCGCATGCCCTGAAGACGTGGCCTACCTCCGTCTTCAGAGAGAGCGCCGGCCGCAGGTCCAGGGAACCGCGAAATCCTGCGCCCGGCAGGAGCCCGTACATGGCGATGCCCAGGCGTATCATCTCCAGGCGAGACTCCGGAACGGATATGGCCGCTCCCGAAGCCGCCGCGTGCCTCAGCGGGATCCTCAGTCCCGCTTCCTCCACCTCCTGGAGAACCTGCCGGAAGGTCTCCCATTGCCGTAAGGTGAAGGTGTCGCCGGGAAGCGATGCGTTGGCGAGATGGGTGTAGATGCCCTCGACCTCCAGTCCCCGCAGGGAAGCCACCTCTCCCGCCAGCGCGGCCGCTTCCCGCGGGCTGGCCCCCACGCGGTGCATACCCGTATCGACCTTGATATGCACGTCGACCTTCGCGCCCTTCGCGGCTGCGGCACGCGAGAGCGCATGCGCGTATGGCCGCGTGTACACCGTGGGGACCAGGCTCAGCTCGACCACCCTCGCGGCGGCTTCGGGGGGCGGTTCGAAGAGGAGGTGGATGGGTTCGCGCAAGCCGGCGGCCCTCAGCTCTTCTCCCTCCTCGACCAGCGCCACCCCCAGGCGGCTCGCCCCCGCCTGCAGGGCGGCGCGGGCAGATTCCACCGCGCCGTGTCCGTAGCCGTCCGCCTTGACGACGGCCATGACCCGACACGTCGCGCCCACCAGCTCGACGAAGAGGCCCACGTTGTGCCGGATGCACTCCAGGTCAACCTCCGCGCGGGTCGGCCGCCATGCACCCCTCCCGTCCATGGACCCCTCAACCCCCGGTGAGGGTCTTGAGGATGTCGGTCCTGGTGATTATGCCCCGAAGGACCCGGTCCTCTTCCACCAGCACGTATTCGAGGTCTTTGTCCACCATCAGGGTAGCCACCTTCTCCACGCTGTCCTGGGGGCTCACCGCCTCGTATTCCTCCTCCATGACGTCCTGTGCCACCGCGCCGACCGCCTGCCGCAACTCTTTCTCGAAACGTTTGAGCGACGTAGGCAGCATGATGTAGCTGTCCAGGAAATGAACGAAGGTGGGGAAATGGATCTTGGCGTCCTGGTGGACCAGGTCCTCCTCGTCCACGACGCCCAGCACCTTGCCGCCTTCGTCGACGACCGGAAGGCAGCGGACGCGGTTGTCCAGCATGATCTGGGCGAGCTCCTTTACCGGGGTATCGCGGTCTACGGTCAGGGGGTTGGCGCTCATGAGGTCTTGCGCCGTTTTCACGTCCATCGCTCCTCCTCTCTTTCTCGCAGCAACCCCGACAACGCCAGGGGCAGGTGTGAGATGATGTCTCCGGCCACCATGCCGAGGGGTCCCACCATGTGTGCCGCCAGTTCCGCCGCCTTGCCGTGGATAAAAACGCCGCACAACGCCGCGTGCAGGGGCTCCAGACCCTGGGCGCACAAGGCAGCAGTGCACCCGGTGAGTACATCGCCGCTGCCCGCCGTGGCAAGGCTCGGCAGCGCCAGCGTGTTCACGTAAATCCTTCCGTCCGGGCTCGCCACCAGGGTATTGGCGCCTTTCAGCACGGTGGTGCAGCCGAACCTGCCGGCCGCCTCCGCCGCGGAGGCCATGCGTGAGGACTGGATATCTCCCGCCCTGCGCCCCAGCAGACGTCCCAGCTCACCGGGGTGAGGGGTTATCACCGTTGCGGCTTCCCTGGCGGACAGGAAGTCGGCGCGCGGCGCGGCGCAGTTGATGCCGTCCGCGTCGAGGACCACGGGCTTGCGCGCCCGTCTCAACAGGCCCTCGACCACCTCGCAGGTGGCGGTCGCCGTACCCACCCCCGGTCCGATGGCGAGCACGTCGTAATCCTCCAGCTTGTCCAGCACGATATCCAGCGCCTCTGCGGCGATGTATCCAGCTCCCGCGTCAGGCAAAGGGATGGTCATGACCTCGGTGAGCTTGACCTCCATGACGGGGTTGAGCGAAGCGGGGACCGCGAGCGTAACCACTCCCGCTCCCGAGCGCATGGCCGCCCGGGAACAGAGCGCGGCGGCCCCGGTGAGTCCCACCGATCCCGCCACCACCAGCACGCGACCGCTGCTGCCCTTGTGGGCGTCGAGGCCGCGGCGCGGCAGCAGCTCCGCGACCATCCCGGCTTCGATGGTGAACATCTCGCTCTCCACCACGTCTTGAAGGAGGCGGGCGGGTATGCCGATATCCACGACGACGATGTCGCCCGTAAGTTCCGCCCCGGGAAAGAGATAGAGGCCCGCCTTCGGCCATGCGAAGGTCACGGTCCGCACGGCTCTCACGGCGGGGCCAGCCACGCCGCCCGTTTCCGCATCGACACCCGAGGGCACGTCCACCGCGAGCACCGGAGCCCCGCTGGCGTTGATGGCCTCGATGGCCGCCGCGAACTCTCCCTCCGCGGCTCCGTGGAAACCGGTCCCGAAGATGGCGTCTATGACGAGGTCCGGTCCCCACATATCCCCGGCAAGCCCTGGAGCGGCGCCCGCGACCTCTCCGCCCTCCGCGACGAAGCGACGATGATTGGCGGCGGCGGCGGCGGAGAGCTCGTCCTCCCGGCCAAGCAGGTAGACCTTCACTTTGGCTCCCCATGATGCGAGGTAGCGGGCGGCCACGAAACCGTCTCCCCCGTTGTTCCCCTTTGCGGCAACAACGTATATCGTCTTGCCGGCGCACAGGCCGAGGATGTCCCGTGCCTGCTCGGCCACGAACCTCCCCGCCCTCTCCATGAGGTCCAGGGAGGGTATGCCCTCCTCTATCGCCCTGCGGTCCAGGGCGGCCATCTCGCGCGGCAGCACCACCCTCATGGTCCCGACCCCCCGCCCAACGCCTCGGCCATCGCTATGGCCATGCCCCCGCTGTGGGAGACACTGACCAGTATCTTTTCCACGCCGCGGCGTGAGGCCACTTCCCTCGCGCGGCCGGAAAGCTCCAGATAGGGCTCTCCGTTCTCGCCCGCCAGCATCTCCAGGTCCGGCCAGGAGAATCCCCTGATCCCCGTCCCCAGCGCCTTGGCGGCCGCTTCCTTGGCGGCGAAACAACCGGCGTAACGCCGGCCGGGCCGGGCGCAGGCCTCGCACCTCTCCCTCTCACGCGCCGAGAAAACGCGCGACACGAATCCCTCGTGCCGCGCCATCGCTCTCTCTATCCTTGCGACCTCTACCAGGTCCACGCCGATTCCCAGGATATCCATAAGCCCTTTCTCTCGGCCGCGCCCCTTTCGCCGGGCGACCGACACCTTACATCTTCATTCTCCGCCCCGGCGCCGTTCCCTCCCCCCTACTCCACCGTAACCGTTTTCGCGAGGTTGCGAGGCTGGTCCACGTTGCATCCCCTGAGCTTGGCGATGTTATAGGCCAGGAGCTGCAGGGCGGGGGCCAGCACCACCGGGTTGTACTGCGGCTTTACCTCGGGAACGAAGATGGTCTCCTCGCAGCACGCCGCGACCTCCTCGTCCCCCTCGGTGGCCAGGGCGATCACCGGGGCCTGGCGCGCCCGCACCTCCTCGATGTTGCTGCGCACCTTGTCGTACACGGGATCCCGGGGGGTGAGCACCACGACCGGGAAACCGGGGTGGAGCAGGGCGATGGGTCCGTGCTTCATCTCGCCGGCGGGGTAGCCCTCGGCATGGATGTAGGAGATCTCCTTGAGCTTCAGGGCGGCCTCCATGGCCATGGGGTAATTTATGTTGCGCCCGAGGAAGAGGAAGTCCTCGCAGCGGCAGTACCTGTCCGCGCAGCGCTCCACCGTCTCCAGATCCTGCAGCACCTTCTCCACCTCGCCGGGGAGCGCCTCCAGCTCCCCGAAGGTCTCCCTTACGAACCCCTCCTGGAGCAGGCCCCGTTCCTGGCCCAGGTACAGCCCCAGCAGGTATACCGCCGCGATCTGGGTAAAGAAGGTCTTGGTGGCGGCCACCCCGATCTCCGGCCCCGCGTGCGTGTACAGCACGCCGTCGGACTCGCGGGCCATCATGCTGCCCACCACGTTCACTATGGAGAGCGTATGCGCGCAGCTGCCGGCGGCACAGCGTACGGCGCTCATGGTGTCGGCGGTCTCGCCGGACTGACTGACCGCGACCACCAGGCACGAGGGGTCGAGGCGCGGCTCGCGGTAGCAGAACTCCGAGGCGATGTCCACCTCCACCGGTATGTCCATCCAGTTCTCGATGATATAACGGCCGAGGAGGGAAGCGTGGTACGAGGTGCCGCAGGAGACGAAGATGATGCGGCGGATCGCTTTCAGGTCCAGCTTCGCATCTTCCAGTTCCTCGATACGCAGCAGGCCCGACCTGGACAGCCTGCCCCGCAGGGTGTCCGTCCATGCCTGGGGCTGCTCGAAGATCTCCTTGAGCATGAAGTCGGAGTATCCCCCCTTCTCCACCGCGGCCACGTCGAAGGGCACCTCGTAGGGCTCTCTCTCCACCTTGCGGCCTTGCGAATCCACCACAGCCCAATCGCGGCGGGTTATCCGCGCCAGCTCGCCGTTCTCCAGGGCGACCGCTTCCCGGGTGCAGTCCAGCAGGGCGGGAGTGGCCGAGACGAGGAAGTTCTCGTCCTTGCCTATGCCCATCACCAGCGGGCTGTCCTTGCGGGCGCCCACCAGCACCCCCGGCTCGCGGGAGCTCATGAGCACCAGCGCGTAGGCTCCTTCCATATCCTCGAGGGCGCGCCGCGTCGCCTCCAGCAGGTCGCCCTGGTAGTATTCCTCCACCAGGTGGGCGACGATCTCGGAATCGGTCTGGGAACGGAAGCGGTGCCCCCTTGCCTCCAGTTCATCGCGCAGCTCGCGGAAGTTCTCGATGATTCCGTTATGGGCCACCGCGATCTCGCCGCTGCAATCGAGGTGGGGGTGGGCGTTCTCCATGGAGGGTTGCCCGTGGGTGGCCCAGCGCGTGTGCGCAATACCCATCTCGCTGTCGCCCCGGAACCAGCCCAGGTGCGGCGCGAGGGTGTCCAGGTTTCCCTTGCGCTTGAGCAGGTCTATCCTCTCGCCGTCGAAGACGGCTATGCCCGCGGAATCGTAGCCGCGATATTCCAGGCGCCGCAGTCCCTGAAACAGGGTCCGCGGCACGTCGCGCCCCCCTACGTAGGCGACGATGCCGCACATGTCAGCGAGCCTCCCTCTCGATCAGCTCGGACAGTGTCCGGGCAGCCTCCTCGGCCTGCTGCGGGTCCAGCGCTTCCACCATGACCCTCACCACCGGCTCGGTGCCCGAGGGACGGACCAGCACGCGCCCCTCCCCCGCCAGTTTCTCCTCACAGTCGCGCAAGGCCTCGGCGATGACCGGCGATCTCCCCGCCGCCTCCTTGTCCCTGACCCTGACGTTTATGAGCACCTGGGGGATCCTCTCCATCACGCCGCTGAGATCGGAAAGGGCCCTCCCCGACTCCACCATGACCTCCATGAGCTTGAGGGAGGTAAGCAGGCCGTCGCCGGTGGTAGCGTGGTCCCCGAAGATTATATGCCCCGACTGCTCGCCGCCGAGGTTGAGCCCCTCCTCCAGCATCCTCTCGAGGACGTACCGGTCTCCCACCCTGGTGACCCGCACCGCTATGCCCTCGCGCCGCATGGCGTGGTGAAAGCCCAGGTTGGTCATGACCGTGGTGACCATTGCCCTGCCCTTGAGCGTCCCCTTGTCCCTCATGTGCAGGGCACAGATGGCCATGATGAAGTCGCCGTCCACGAGCCGACCCCGTTCGTCCACCGCCAGCAGGCGGTCCGCGTCGCCGTCGAAAGCCAGTCCCAGGTCGGCGCCTGTGTCCAGCACCACCCGCTGCAGTTGCTCGGTATGCGTGGAGCCACACTGGAGGTTGATGTTCAACCCATCCGGCTCGGCGTTGAGCACGGTCACCCGCGCTCCCAGGCGCTCCAGCAGCATCGGCGCGACGCGATAGGCGGCCCCGTGGGCGCAATCGAGAACCGCGCTCAATCCCGATAGGTCGGGGCTGACAACGGACAGGAGGTGCTCGAGGTACGCCTCCTCGGCATCGCTGGCCGGCTGGACGCAGCCGACGGCGTCGCCGTTGGGGCGGTCGCCGTGCTCCGTGGCGTCAACGAGGCACTCCATCTCCAGCTCCAGTTCGTCAGGCAGCTTGTAGCCCGAGCGGTGGAAGAACTTGATGCCGTTGTCCCGCGCCGGGTTGTGTGAAGCGGAGATGACCACCCCGGCGTCCGCTCCCTTGTGCGCGGTGAGGAAGGCAACAGCGGGCGTGGGGACCACGCCCAGGAGCCCCACCCTCCCCCCGCCGGAGCAGATACCAGCCACAAGGGCCGACTCCAGCATGCTGCCGGAGATACGGGTGTCCCGCCCTACCACCAAAAAAGGCCGGGAGTTGTCCCTGGCCAGCACTCTCACCGCCGCGCAGCCCACCCGTACGGCAAGCTCCGGGGTCAGTTCCAGGTTGGCGATTCCCCTGATGCCGTCGGTCCCGAAGAGCCGTGGTTTCCCCTCTGGGTTATGCATGGCTAGCTCCCGTTCCATCTATACCAGGACTATAGCACCCCTCGTTTCAGGCCTTCAAGAAAAGCGTGCTCCGGTCCGCGAGACGGATATGACCTGCCGGAGGCGGTATCGGGCGCCCGGCCGGGGAAAGATCAGCGCTTGGAGAACTGCGGGCGCTTGCGGGCTTTCTTCAATCCGTATTTCTTGCGCTCCTTCATGCGCGGGTCGCGCCTGAGGAGGCCGGCTTTCTTGAGGTCCGTACGCAGGGTCTCGTCGCAATCCACCAGGGCGCGTGCGATGCCGTGACTGAGCGCTCCCGCCTGGCCGGACATCCCCCCGCCCTTGATGGTGGCGTATATGCGATAGCGACCCCCGCTGCCGCTTACCTCGAGGGCCTGCATCACCTGGGTGCGGAGCGTCGGACGCGGGAAATATTCCTCGAGACTCTTGCCGTTGATCTCGAATTGGCCTTCTCCCGGGTACAACCATACCCGCGCAACGGCCTCCTTGCGCCTTCCCGTTCCGTAACCTAGCTGCTGGGGCAAAAGGGTCACCTGCCTTTTCAGTCCGCGCCGGAGGCCATGGGCAGCGCCTCCGGTTTCTGGGCCTGGTGGGGATGGTCGGGGCCCGCATATACGTGCAGTTTCTTCAACATCGCGCGTCCAAGGCGGTTCTTTGGCAGCATACCCCTGACCGCCTTCTCCACCACCAGCTCGGGTTTGTCCCTCATGAGCACCTCGTAGGGGATCTCCTTGAGGCCTCCGGGATATCCCGAATGACGGTAATAAATCTTCTTCTGGAGCTTGTTCCCGGTGAGCGCGACCTTGTCGGCGTTGACCACGATGACGTTGTCACCTACGTCCAAATGGGTGGTGTAGATAGGCTTGTTCTTGCCCTTGAGGATCTTGGCCACTTCTGCCGCCAGCCTCCCCAGTGGGATGCCTTCAGCGTCCACCAGCCACCATGACCTGGTTATATCCGCCTGTTTTACGCTGTATGTCTTCATCTTTTCGCGTGCCTCTTCCCATCCTTTTCCTTGCACGACAAACAATAATGATAGAGGTCAGAGGGGTGTAAGTCAAGGAAACAAGCGGATGTATTGATTGGTTGGTTGACAAATAAATAAACTCGGTAATATATTGGTCTCGCTGTCAGGTTTTCGTTCGGATCGAAGGAGGCGTCATGGCCACACCGCAGATCACCCTGGAGAGAGTGAAGGAACTCGTCCGTCGTGAGCAGGAGCGCTACGAGGCGGAGCACCCCAAGTCGAAGCAGATGTTCGAGGAGGCCAGGAATAACCTGGTGGGGGGCGTCCCCATGTCCTGGATGCGCATCTGGGTGGGTGGTTTCCCCGTCTTCGTGGAGAAGGCAGAGGGAGTGCACATAACCGACGTCGACGGCCATAACTACCTGGACCTCTGCCTGGGGGACACCGGCGGGCTGTGCGGCCACGCCCATCCCCGCATCACCGAGGCTATCTACGAGCAGATCAAGAACAGGGGCACCACCACCATGCTCCCCACCGAGGACTCCATCTGGGTGGGGAAGGAGCTGGAGCGGCGCTTCAAGCTCCCCTGCTGGCAGATCCTCATGACCGCCACCGACGCCAACCGCATGGCGCTCAAGGCGGCGCGCGAATACACCGGGCGCCGCCTCATCCTGGCCTTCAACGGCACCTACCACGGCTCCGTGGACGAGACCCTGTGCGTGAACATCATGGGCTACCTCATCAACGCGCCCGGCCTGATGGGGCCCATCGTCGAGGACCCGTCGGTGATGACGCGCATGATCGAGTTCAACGACGTCGACGCCCTGGAGGAGGCGCTGGCCCCCCAGGACGTCGCCTGCGTCATCACCGAGCCGGTATTGACCAACGTGGGCATCATCAAGCCTGAACCTGGATATCACGACGCCCTGCGGGAGCTTACCCGCAAGTACGGCACCCTGCTCCTCATAGACGAGACCCATTCCATGTGCGCGGGCCCACGCGGCGTGACCGGCGAGATGGACCTGGACCCGGACATCTTCGTCGTGGGCAAGTTCATCGCCGGCGGCTACCCCGCCGCCGCCCTGGGATTCACGCGCGAAATCAGCGACTGGATGGCCGCGCGCCAGCCCTGGCACGTCTTCTTTGGCTTCGGAGGGACCCTCTCCGGCAACGCCACCGCCGTCGCCGGCATCCGCGCCGCCCTGGAGCACGCCCTCAACGACGACAACTTCAAGCGCATGATAAAGCTGGCCACCAGGATGGAGGAGGGGCTCGCCGCCGTCATCAGGGAGCACGAGCTGGAGTGGTACGTGGCCCGCATCGGCTGCCGGGTCGAGTTCCGCTTCCTCCCCCAGGCCCCCAGAAACGGCGCCGAGGCGCTATTCGCCGACGTGCCCTACAACGCGGTGGACCTTATCGAGGAGGGCCTCACCGGCCCCCTGGAGGTGCTCATCCATCTCTACTGCGCCAACCGCGGCATCCTGCTGACCCCCGTTCATGAGATGGCGCTGGTGGGCCCGACCACCACCGAGGGAGAAGTCGACAAATACGTGGGCGTTGTAGGGGAACTGGTTAAGGAGCTCGTCGCGGGCTAGGACAATGCCGCCCCGCGCCGCGGCGGGCACGCCGTGTCCGCGCTTCTCCTCAGACGCTGCGAGGAAGCTTTACCCGTGAACGACAGCGAGACATGATATGGGAAGAAAACCGATAAAGGAACTGCGCCGCAGGGAGATCATGGAGGCGCTCTATCGCTGCCTCCTGGACAAGCCCTTCAGCGTGACCACCATAAAGGATATCGGGAGGGAGGCAGGCCTCAATCCTCCCATGCTCCATTATTATTTCGAGAGCAAGGAGGATGTCCTTCTCAACCTGGTCGACCACATATACGGCGAACACCGCGCCCGTTTCGACCGGCACCTGCGCAAGGCCAGGGCGGAGGGATTGGATCCCATGGAGCTCATGCGTTCCGTATTCGGTTTCCTCAACGAGGACCTTACCCTGGACAAGAAGCTCCAGAAGGTGTTCTTCGAGATATGGGAAGTGGCCCTGCACAACCGCGAGGTGAACGCGCGGGTGAAGATGGTATACAGTGAATGGGCCGAGCGCCTGGCCGAGTTGATGCGCCAGGCCGGCGGTGACCGGGAGGATATCGCCGACCTGGCTCTCGCCGCCGTGGCTTTCCAGGAGGGCGTGGGCATCTTCTCGGTGTTCTTCGGCTTCAAGAAGGATTACACTCGCTCTCTTCTCCTGGGCTTCCAGGAACGGATCCTGGAAACGCTGTGAGGCGCCCGTGCAAGCCGGCCCGGACGCCTCGCGGATCAACGGGGCAAGTTCGTCATCATGCCCGGCTCCGCGAAGATGATCTACGTGCTCAAGAGGCATTTGCCCTGGCTGGTGGACTATGTCATGGACCGCGAGATCAGGAACCTCCGTAAAGGACGGGCTGTGGATTTGCGGGGCTGACGCCAGCGGGAGTCCATCGGCCAGGCGCAGCCGGGACGGGCTTCAGCGATATCCGAGCCTGAGAGAAAGGGTGGAGCCCGGCTCGGGCCGGGCTCCAGTTGTGATAGTTCGTCGGTTGCCGGTTGTCGCGGCCCGATTACTTGCCCAGCCAGCCGTCCACGAGCCTCCGATTGGCGGGATCGCTCAACCACTCCTCGACCGCTTCTTCCTCGCGGCCGGTTCCGTAGTCCTCGATCACCATCTTCTCCAGGGACGCCAGGGCGTCGTCCGACATCTCGAAGTTCTCCAGCCATTCAGCAACTTCGTCGAACTCCTCTGAGAAACCGAGCCTGGCGAGGACGTGTATCTCCTCTGCCCCTCCGTACAGCCCCTCGGGATCCTCGAGGTCCTTGAGGTCGTAGGCAGCGTAAGCCCAGTGGGGGTGCCACAACGTTACGATTATGGGCTCCTCTGCGCTATACGCACGGTCCAGCTCGGCCAGCATGGTCGGGGTGCTCCCCTCGAGCAGGGTGTAACCGTCCAGGCCATAACCAGGCATAACCTCCTCGCGCGTCAAGCGCGTGAGCCCGGCGCCTGGCTCGATCCCTACGATCTGCCCGTCGAACATATCCTCCTGGCCCTGGAGATCAGATATGGAATTGAACTCCTCCATGTAGACAGGCACGGTGAGCTCCAGAGAACCCTGATCATACCAGATCTTGATATCCTCGATCTCGTCACCGTACTCGTCCCAGTAATCCTCGTGGGTTACCGGCAGCCAGGAATCGAAGAACAGGTCGAGGTCATTCGCGGCAAGTCCGGCATAAACCGGAGCCACGTCCAGCTGGGTGAGCTCCACCTCGTAGCCCTCTGCCTCCAGGATGTTCTTCCAGAGGTAGGTTACGGCTACGTCCTCGTCCCAGGGTATCCACCCTATGTGGATGCTACCCTTCTCCTCGGGCTTGTCACCGTCTCCTTCTTCCCCGCCGCATGCCACGATGGCCAGCGAAAACGCGACCAGCAGCATTGCGGCCAGGACGGTGATGAGCACACGCTTGGCTAAGAGCCCGAGTGTTTCCCCTCTTTTCTTACTCATACACTCCTCCTTTCCTCGCGGTTTACACAAAGGCCTGACCCCGGCATCACCACCTCAGGCGGTGCGTGCCCTCTCCTCTACGCGGGTCTGGCCAAGAGAGGCCGTCAATCTATCCAGGAATATCGCCAGGATGACTACCGCTATACCACCCTCGAAGCCCAAACCGATATCAAGCCTGGTAACGCCCCTGAACACCACGGCTCCCAGGCCTCCGGCTCCAACTATGCCCGCGATTACCACCATGGACAGCGCGAGCATTATCACCTGGTTGATCCCCGCCATGATGGTAGGCATGGCCAGCGGCACCTGAATTTTCCTGAGCACCTTGAACGGGGGGGCACCGAAGGCCTCCGCGGCCTCCACCACCTCTTTGTCAACCTGCCTGATACCCAATTCCGTCAGCCTCACCGATGGCGGCATGGAGAAGATAACCGTGGCGACGACGCCGGGCACTTTACCGATGCCGAAGAAGATGATGGCCGGGATGAGATAGACGAAGGCCGGCATGGTCTGCATGAAGTCCAGGAGAGGTTTGAATATGGTGCTGGCCGTGTCGTTCTTCCCAGCCAGTATGCCCAGGGGTATCCCGATGATTATCGCTAAAATGCTGGCGACCAGGACAAGCGAAAGCGTGGACATGGCATCTTTCCAGAGCAGCATGCTGTTGATGAGCAGGAATCCCAGGAAGGCGAAAGCTCCGAAGGCCAGGCGGCGCATCCACCAGCCCAACAGGCCGAAGATTGCGCATATCACCAGGGACGGAGGCCACAGCAGCAATGCCTCGAGCTTGTCGGTCATCCATTTGATAATCGTGCTGATCAGATCGAAAAACCCTCCCAGGCTAGTCGTCAACCACCTCACGATTGATTCTATCCAGTCCCCCAGTGGTACGCGGTACTGGAAGAACAGAAAGCCAAGCCCAGCCGTCACGGCCAGCAGCGCGACCACCCTGATCGCATACTTCATGCGCCGGCTCAGGAAAGGCTTCTTTCCGACCACACGCTTTTCCGCTACCTCGAACGCCGCGCTGTCTTCTGCTTGATCCGCCACGCTATCTCCCTGCTAGTCTTCCTCGCCGCGTTTTTCCTCGACCGTCCCGCTGTCCGTCGCGCCCTCTTTATTCGACTCGATATTGTTGACGGAAGGGGTTTCTCCCAGAGCCATGAGCAATTTCACCCTTGGTATCACCCCAATCAGCCTGCCGTTTTCCACCACAGGCAGGGGCAAATGGCTCTCCGCCGAGGTTACCAGTAACTCGGATATCGGCGTATCGGGCTCCACGAAGGGAACGTCGTAATGCACGATATTGTCCAGGGTGCTCTCCCCTTTTCTCACCGCTTTTATCACTTCCTCGTCCAGCGCCGTCCCGTAGAGCCTCCGCTCCGGTCCGACCACGAAGAGAGCTGACACCTGGCGTTCACGCATGGCCTTGATGGCCGCCGAGGGGCCCTCGCGAGCCAGTATGTACGCTATCGGCTCCTCCATTATCGAGGCCGCCGTGAGCACCCGGGAACGGTCCACGTCCTGGATGAAAGCCGCCACGTATTCCGTTGCCGGATGGCGAAGGATGTCCTCGGCCGTTCCGACCTGGTCTATGCGCCCGCTCTTCATGATGGCGATGCGGTCTCCCAGGTACATGGCCTCGTTCAGGTCGTGGGTGATAAAGACGATGGTCTTGTGCATCTTGTCCTGCAGATCGATGAGCTGCTCCTGCATCTCGCTGCGAATCAGCGGGTCCAGAGCGCTGAATGCCTCGTCCATGAGCAGGACGTCGGAATCGGTCGCCAGTGCCCTCGCCAGGCCAACCCGTTGCTTCATGCCACCGGAGAGCTGTTCGGGCACCTTATCCTCCCAGCCGTCAAGACCCACGAGCTTCAGGGCTTCCCTGGCACGTTTTGCGATGGTGGCCTTTTCCTCCTTCTTTACCTCCAGACCCCAGCCGGTGTTCTCCAGGACGGTGCGGTGGGGAAACAGCGCGAAATGCTGAAATACCATGCTTACCTTCCTGGCACGCAATTCCCTGAGCTCCTTGGTATTCAGGCTCGTGACGTCCATGCCGTCGATCATCACCGTGCCGGCGGTCGGCTCGTACAGTCGGTTTATGCTGCGCACCAGGGTGGATTTTCCCGAGCCGGAGAGCCCCATTACCACGAAGATCTCTCCCTCCTTCACTTCGAAGGAGACGTCCAGGACCGCAAGTACCGCGCCCAGTCTTTCACGCACCTCATCGTCTGGAGCCCCCGCCTGCAACATCTCGTATACGCGCTTGGGGTTTTTCCCGAATATCTTGTATATGTTCAGCAACTCGATCTTGTTCATAAATCGATACCAACCCGGGGTTTTATGCGGATTTCTGCTTCAAGGAATGGGAGGCGACGCTTGGCTTGATTTCCGAATCCGGTTATAGGTAAGATAACAACTCGCTCCTTATTGACTACCGCACACTTCTTCGGTCGGGCATCCTCCTATCAGAAGAAATGCCCGTTCGGGCATGAAAATAAACACGTCTTCTCGGATCCCGAAACAAAACGCCAACTATTCTACACTACATTCAAAATATATTAAAGATGTAATCTGTCCACAGCCAATGAACACGCGGGTAAGGGGGCATATTTCAGCGTATTCTCCATGCCTGTTATCCCGTGGTGATTTTCCGTCGGCCCAAGGAATAAGCGACCGTCTTCATCCCTCCGTGTTACAATCCTGAACAGGCGCCGGAGACACTGGAGGGGTGAGGGTGATGAAAGTCGTGGGCATCGTTGGGAGCAAGCGCAAACAGGGGAACACCGCTATTCTGGTGCGTGAAGCCCTTAAAGCCGCGGAGAAGGGGGGCGCCGCCACCGTCCTCGTCCACCTCGGAGATCTCGATATCCAGGGATGCAGGGGCTGCGAGAAATGCGCTGAAACCCACAAATGTGTCATAGAGGATGACATGCAGGGAATATACCCCTTGCTTCTAGAAGGTGCCGCTGTGATCCTGGGATCGCCAACCCATTTTTACGGCGTTTCAGCCGATATGCAGGCGTTCCTGGAGAGATGCTATTGCCTCGAGGTTTTCTCTCGCGATGACAGGTCCTGCTGGGTGGGCTTGATGGAGGCGCTGGGTGGTGCTTACGCCGCCGTAGTGGTTGTCTATGAGCAAAACGATGAGACCTTCATGGGATCGACGGCCGATATCATGACCAGATCCCTCGCCGACCTGGGATACCGCGTCGTCCACAGCGTCAAGGCAGGTGGCCTGTGGGCGGCCGGGGAGGCTGATCGGGACCGGGATTCGCTGCTCGAAGCAAGGGCTGCCGGAGAAAAACTGGTAAGGATGATGCGACTCAGGGAGGAAGTCGAGGCCTATCTTGCCGGAACGAGGTCAGGCCAGCCGTAGGGGCGGGAACCCGTGGGCTCGCATTTGCGCCCTCTTCGTGTCGCCGCCCCCCAGCAGCACGTAAGGGCCCTAGCCGGCAAGTCCCTGCAGTTCGATCCAGGAGGCGATGATTCCCCGCAGCATGGGCGCCGCCTCCACCGCGGTTTTCAGCACGTCCCGGTGGGAGATGGAGTGGGGTTTGCGCAGATCCCAGACGTTGGTGATCAAGCTCACCGCGGTGATGGACATCCCCATGTGATGTGCCATCAGGGCCTCCGGCACCAGGCTCATGCTCACCGCGTCGCCGCCTACCAGGCGCATATAGCGCAACTCGGCCCCCGTCTCGAACGTGGGGCCGGACACCGCCACCAGTGTGCCCCCCTCCATGGGCCAGCCTGAGGCCTTGCTTCTCTCCAGAAGCTCGTCTCCCGTCCGTTCGTCGTACAGGTTCGAGACATCCAGAAAGGCGGGATTTCCTTCCCCGTCGCTCACCCCTCGCAGGGGATTCACTCCCATGAGGTTGATGTGATCGCGCAGCAGCATCATGCAACCCCGTTCGTACACCGGGTTCAGGGCGCCGGCGGCGTTGGCCATGAAGGTCTTCTCCACGCCCAGGGAGGCCATGACGCGCACCGGGAAGGTGACCGCCTCCATGTCATATCCCTCGTAGTAATGCACGCGCCCTGACTGCACGAGCAATCCGGTATCCGAGCGGCGGCCGAAGCGAAGCACTCCCGCATGGCCCGGCACGCCGCAGGGCGGCCAACCGGGCACATCACGGCAATCGATCTCCAGCGCATCGTCCAGTCCGGGGGCGGCTTCACCGAGACCGCTGCCAAGGACCACCCCCATACGGGGAGGGGGGATTCCCGCCTCGCGCAGGCGCGCTATCAGGTAACCTCCGGCTTTCCCTTCCACCGCTACCATAACCCCCTTTGCCGCCTCGCGCCGGAAATAACGGTATCAATCCTCCCCCGCCATGCGCTCCTTCAACAGCGCGATGCTCTCCACCGGAGTGGGGTCGACGCCGTGCAGCAGGGCGAGGTAGGCGGAGACGAAGTCTCCCAGGTGTATCGCGGAAAACAGCTTGTCGGTACGGGTGCGCCCGCCCACGTGGATAACGGTCACTCCCCCGACCTTATCCTGGAGAATCTCGGCGGTCACCTCCACCCGCCTGGCCACGCGCGATTCGCCCTCCTCCTCCTCAGCCAGGAAGATGACCTCGACCTTGCTGGAGAAATCGTCCGGCGTATGCCATCCCACGATCTCGTTGTGGTTCATCTCCGGCAGGGTATGGCTGAAGGCCGGGGCCTTGGAGTTCTCGTTGAACTGGCATTTCCAACGGTAGGCTGCCACCGACATCAGTCCCTCCGTGCCGTAGATGACCGGGACCTTGCCCCGCAGCCGCAGGGCAAGCTGTTTTGCGAAGTTCCTGTCGACAGGGGTCAACCGTCCCCAGTCATCCCTCTTGCCCTGCAGGAATTCTGCCGCCTCGTAAGCCACCTTCGTAAAGCCCTGCAAAAAACCCATTCTCTCCAGGACCGCGGCCGCGGGCAGGCAGAGATAAGCCAGCGCGGCGCGTGGCTGCAGCCCTGCCGGCACCACGAGCGCGGGGAAACGGTACCCGCGTACTTTTTCGAGCAGTACACCTCCGGTGGTGACGGCCATGATACGGCAGCCAAGGTAGATGGCGTCATCAAGCGCCGAGAGCGTCTCCTCGGTGTTGCCGGAGTAGCTGGTGAAAACCGCGAGGGTATCGGACCCGAGCATACTCGGGAGACGGTAGGAGCGGTACACGTCAACGGGCATGGCCAGGGCGTCCTCGAGCAGTGACTTCAGGATGTCTCCCCCGATGGCGGAGCCTCCCATGCCCACGTAGGTTATCCTCTTCAGCCCTTCCGCTTCGGGGATATCCAGGTGTTCACGCCCCAGGCGCAGCGCGTCCTGGCAATGCCTGGGGAAGGACTCGATTGCCGCGAGCATGCCGCCGGGATCACCGTTCTCCATGGCCATAACGTCATCCAGGTTTATTGGTTCCGCCATGAAAACCCCCTTCGTCAAAGTCCTGCGCTATGCGCCCGGGTTCACCACGCCCCGCCATACACAGGGGCCTGGAGCAGCAGTTATCCCGTGAGGATTGCCCGCTCCGAACATTTGCCGGTCCTTAATCTCGGCTGTGATAGAATTCTATCATGTAATCAGAAAGGTGAACCATGCGTGAGATAGACCCAGGGATCTTCAAGGCATACGACGTGAGAGGGATCTACCCCGAGGAGATCGACGAGGAGGTCTCGTACCGCATCGGTCGGGCCTTCGTGGAATTCATCGGCGAGGACGAGATGGTTACGGGACGGGACATGCGCCTGTCCTCCCCCGCCCTGTCGCGGGCCTTCATCGAGGGCGCCACCGATCAGGGGGCGGACGTGGTCGATATCGGTCTCTGCTCCACGGACATGCTCTACTTCGCCTCGGGCGTGCTCGACCGCCCCGGAGCCATGTTCACCGCGTCCCATAACCCCAAGGAGTATAACGGCCTCAAGCTATGCCGGCGCAAAGCCGGGCCGATCAGCGCCGATACCGGCATCCTCGACATCCGTGACCTGGTGGTTTCGGGCGATTTCAGCGCCTCTGCGCGCAAGGGCGCGGTGGAGGAGGCGGACATGCTGCACCGTTACATCGATCACGTCCTGGGCTTCATCGACGTCCCGTCCCTGCTGCCCCTGAAGGTCGTGGCCGACGCCGGGAACGGTATGGGCGGCCTGATATTGCCCGCGCTCTTCGAGCGCCTGCCCTGCACGCTCATCCCCCACTGTCTCGAGCTCGATGGTTCCTTCCCCCACCACCAGCCCGATCCCATAAACCCCGAGAACATAAAGCTGCTCTCGGGGTGGGTCCTGGAGGCGGGCGGCGACCTTGGCATGGCATTCGATGGGGATGCGGACCGCGTCTTCCTCGTCGACGACCGCGGCGAGGCGGTGAGCGGCTCCCTCACCACGGCGCTGGTTGCCAAGCGGATCCTCCAGACTCACGCGGGCGAGAACATCATCTACAACTGTATCAACAGCTGGGTGGTGCCGGAGACCATCCGCCAGTATGGGGGAACGCCCATCCGGGAGAGGGTCGGACATTCCTTCATAAAGCAGACGATGGCGGAAACCGGTGCCGTCTTCGGGGGAGAGCATTCGGGACATTACTATTTTCGCGACAACTACCGCGCCGATTCCGGGCTCATCGCCGCCATGTTCATCCTGGAGATAGTGAGCCTGGAAGGAAAGCCCCTTTCCGATACCCTCGAGCCTTTCAAGAAATACCACGCCTCGGGCGAGATCAACTCCCGCGTCGAGGACATACCCGCGAAGCTGGAGGAGATCGCCCGCATCTACGCGGGGGGCAGGGTCGACCGCCTGGATGGGATAACCGTCGAATTCGACGACTGGTGGTTCAACGTGCGTCCCTCCAACACGGAACCCCTCATCCGTCTCAACCTCGAGGCAACGACCAGGGAGCTCATGGAGAAGAAGCGCGACGAGGTCCTGGCGGTGATCCGCTCCTGATGACAGCCCTGCGTCGCGGCGTCATTCCCTTCCTGCTCGTCTTGCTCCTTCTCATCGTGGAGCCCGGCTGCGGAGGCCGGGGAGGCGAAGAGGAGGAGGCCTGGAGAAGGGAAGTGGACAGCTCCCTGCGCAGTCTCGAGGAACTGTCCTCCTTCCGCTACCGCGCGCACCTTCAGACCTGGATAGTGGTATCCGGGCAGAGCGTTTACGGAGACGAGAGGGGCGAGGGCTCGTTTCTGGAGGGCGATTTCTCCGTTGAGATCACTCGCATCTCGCCAGCGGGAGAGGAACACCTGGCCTTCGCCAACCGGGCGGGAGAGCTCTATGAACAGGTCGGGGATTCCTGGAATCAGATCGTGCCACCGCAGGCGCCCAGTCCGCTCTACGATCCCGAGGTAATACTGGAGCTGCTCACCCCCTACACTTCAATCTCTCTGCAGGGAGAAGAGGAGCGTTCCGGCACCACGTGCAGGCGTTATATGCTGCGCCTGGGGGACGGAGCGGCACGGACCGCCCTCCCCGAGACCGCCTGGTCCTATTTCTCCTCCCTCGCATTCGAGTCGAGCTGCTCTCTATGGGTAAGCGACGAGTCCATGCCTCCCGCGGCGTTCGAGATCGAGATCCTGGGGTCCGACACCCGGGAGAGCCTGCAGCGCTACCGCCTCCTTGCCACCCTGGAACCCAGCGATTTCGATTCGGCCGAGGTCCAGCCCGCATCCCCCGGCGAATAGACCTTATCGGCGTGATTTCAGTATCATCACTGGACGATCGCTTTTGCGCATCACCCTCTCCGTCACGCTGCCCAGGAGGTCGGGCGTAATGCCGCGGCTCCCGAAGGCTCCCAGTATGACCAGCGAGGCATCCATCTCCTCGGCGTAAGACAGGATGGCCGAAGGGGGACTGCCGTTGACGATATCCAGCTTCACGCTCTTGCAGAAGCCGCTCAACTCGTAGCTGAGCTCTTCGAGCCTGTGCATCTCCTCCTTCACCTGTTCTTTCTTGAACTTGTCCAGGGGTTCGTAGCCCATATCGCTCTTTCCCTCCACGACATGCAGCAGGGTGATGGGTGTGCACAGGGTCCTTGCCAGGTCCACCAGTATGGGTTGCACGCTGTCCGCGTACTTGGAGAAATCGCATGCGACCAGGATATTGCCGAAGATCGACGAGCAGGCGTTCTCGCAGGAATAGCCCCCGTCGTCCCTGGTCTCCCGGCAGTGCTGTATCATGACCGAGCGGTCGGCGAGCTTCACCACCCGCTCGCTCACGCTGCCCAGGAACGCCCGGCTGATGAACCCCTTGCCCCTGGCCCCCAGGAATATGAGGTCGGCGTCCTCCTCCCTGGCGGCCTCGATGATCTCCTCGGCCGGGTTCCCCCACCTCAGGAGCTTCCTGACCTTTATCCCCCCCTGCTCGAGCTCCTTTGCGAGATTGTCAAGATGCTCTTCCGCCTCCTTCTTCTCCGCCTCGAATGCCGGATTCTTGTGGTCGCCGTAATCGGCGTGCTTCTTGGATTCGAGCACGTAGAGAAGGGCTATCTCGTTCAGGCCGTATTGGGCGAGCTCGCCGGCGCAGCCAAGGAGCTTCTCCGTATAAGGCGAGAAATCCACCGCGAAGAGCGGTTTGCGTGGCATGGCCTCTCCTTTCTTTGACGCGGGCTTACTGCATATTATTATTGCTTGGCCAGGGCGCAAATAAACAAAGCCGCCACGGCGGCGTCCGTCAGTAATAGACCTCCTCCAGGAACAACCCGCGCGGCGGCAGCGCCGGACCGCTCGCGGAGTTGTCGCGGCCGTCGAGCACTTCGGCGAAATGCTCCGCGGTCCACTTCCCCCTCCCCACCTCGAGCAGGCTGCCGCAGAGCATGCGCATCATCATCCACACGAAAGCGTTCGCCTTCACCCTGATCTGGAGCGTTTCTTCCTCCCGCCGCATCTCCGCCTCGAGTACCTCGCGAACGCCTGTCTTTCCTTCCTCGCAGCGGGCAAAGGCCGCGAAGTCATGTACACCGCGTATCCTGGCCAGGGCTTCCTCCATGGCCTGTTCGTTCAGGTAGCCGGGATAATGATGCGCGTATCTGCGATTGAAGGGCCACGGAAATTCACCGCGGTGGATGAAGTAACGATATTCCCTGGCGACCGCGCTGCGGCGGGCATTGAAGTCCTCGGCCACCTCCTCGCATTTCATCACCACTATATCGTGGGGGAGGAAAGCATTAAGAGCGGCGGGGAGCCTTTCGGGCCGGGGCTTTATCGCGCCATGGAAGTTGACCACCTGCCCCCGGGCGTGCACCCCGGCATCGGTGCGTCCGGCGGCGTACAGGGGCGATTCGAGCGAAGCAACCTCTGCCAGCGCTTCCTCGAGCGCACCCTGCACCGTGGGCAGGTCCGGTTGCCTCTGCCAACCGCGGTAATCTGTCCCGTCGTATGCCAGTACGAGCCTGTAATTAGCCATGCCGTGATTTTACCCCACCTTGGTTGAGGGGGTCAGGTCTTGTTTTTTGCATACCGCGGTATGTTGCCTATTGGCAGCAGGGGTTTTGTCGCGTTCGTGCAAAACGTGAC
>MTKY01052783.1_pt1 | contig 22126 bp, 27 predicted proteins | sample 1042731 | NCBI WGS metagenome assembly MTKY01 (sample SAMN06212206, study PRJNA360538) | anaerobic digester metagenome | biome: Wastewater treatment plant; material: sludge; isolation source: anaerobic digester fed with sludge from wastewater treatment plant | place: Denmark: WWTP Soeholt ... | reverse complement strand
TGTTGCGGTTGCTCCATAGAAGTCGGCGGCGTATCGATCAAACGGTGGGGAAATTTTGTCACCAACCGAGTTGTCATCGGCCCCGCCCACGACGTATGCGGCAAACATCACCGCCATCGATGCGCCGGCAACGGCGACCCCCGCGCGGAACGGAATCGACCGTCGCACGCGTTCCCACCACGAGGGGCGGCGGGGAGGCCGGGCGGCGAGACCTGACAGCGATGCGAGCAGCTCAGCGGCCGGCTCGGGGGTCGTCACTGTGCTCATGCGTGACTTGAGCAGCCTCTGCTGCCGCACTGCCTTCGAGCAGGTTTCACAGGTTTCGAGATGCTGATAGGCAGCGCGCATTGCTGTCGAGGACAACTGTGCATCCACGTACGCTGCGACATCGGCCCCCAGGTGAGTCATCCGACGCCGAGGGGTCCCACGAAGCGGGTACGGCCCGTGCGTGGAGCGCGGTGCGCGAGGGCTTCACGAAGCTGCGTGCGGCCGCGATGGATGCGCGATCGCACAGTGCCAAGCTTGATGCCGAGCACGCCTGAGATCTCCTCGTACGAGAGTCCCTCGATGTCGCACAGGACAACCGCGACACGGAACTCCTCGGACAGCGAAGCGAGCGCGATCTCGATGTCGGGGTCGAAGTTGGCGTCATGGACCGCCGACTCCGGCAGGATCTCGGCACTGAGGAGTCGCTCCTCGGCACCATCGCCGAAGCCATCCATGCGGATGCGCGACTTGCGGCGTACACGATCGAGGAACAGGTTGGTCGTGATGCGATGCAGCCAGCCCGAGAAATTGCCCGGCTCATAGGTGTCAAGCGAACGGAACACCCTGATGAAGACGTCCTGCGTGAGGTCCTCCGCGTCCTGACGGTTGCCCGTGAGGCGGTAGGCAAGTCGATAGACCCGGGCGGAGTGCTCTTGCACGATGCCCTCCCAGTCGAGAGGAGCCCACTCAAGCGTTGCGGTGCTCACGTCGTCTTCTTCCCTGCTCGGCGGAGTCATGGTCTGATCGTTGACCCTTCACCTGAGAGAACGCACAGAACGACCTGACTGTTCCCCCACGATTGCGAAGATACAAGTCCCGCGTGCCGCCTCCCCGCCCTACGGGTGTCGCGCGACTAGGCTGATTGCACCACCGAACCGAGGAGCCGACCATCACCACCGCAGCAAGTGTGGCGTATGCCGAGGACTACGTTGCCGAGGACGAGCACCTCACCACAGCGAGAGAGCGTGCGGGCGATGTCGGCGTCGTGCCAATCGGGTCGGGCGGTGGCGCAATGTTGACGTTTCTTGCCTCTGCAATTGGTGCCAAGGCTGTCGTCGAGGTTGGTACCGGTACCGGCGTCTCCGGCTTGTGCCTCCTGCGCGGTATGCACGCAGAAGGCGTGCTGACCTCGGTCGACCTCGAAGCCGAGAACCAGCGGCTCGCCCGCGATTCGTTCACCGAGGCAGGCTTCGCGCCCCAGCGGTTCAGGCTGATCGCTGGCGCCGGGCTCGAAGTCATGCCGAGGCTGACGGATGCAGGCTACGACCTGGTGTTCCTCGATGGCGACAAGATCGAGTATGGCGAGTACCTCGACCAGGCCGTACGCCTCGTTCGTCCGGGCGGCGTGATCGTCTACGACAACGCCCTCTGGCACGACAGGGTTGCCGACCCGTCGCAGCGTGATCCCGAGACCACCGCGATCCGCGAGCTGTTGCAGCGTGTCGCAAATGACGAGAGCCTCCGCAGTGTCCTCATGCCCCTCGGCGACGGTCTGCTCGCGGCCCAGCTGATCTGACTCGGCATCTGCCGTGACAGCCGGACGCTTTGCCCCGTCCCCCTCGGGCGACCTGCATGTCGGCAACCTGCGCACCGCGGTGCTGGCCTGGCTGCACGCGCGCCGCACGGGTCGTGACTTCCTCATTCGAATGGAGGACCTCGATCGTGTGCGTCCCGGAGCTGAGCAGCGACAACTCGCCGACCTCTCTGCGGTGGGCCTCGACTGGGACGGACCAGTGGTGCATCAGTCCGATCGCGCCCAGCTGTATGACGCGGCGCTCGCCTCATTGGCTGGCCGTGGGCTCATCTACGAGTGCTTCTGCTCGCGCCGAGAGATTCTCGACGCACCTTCAGCACCCCACGAACCGTCTGGCGTCTATCGAGGCAACTGTCGACACCTGACCGACGCCGAACGAACCGAGCGGGCTGCGGTGCGACCTCCAGCACTGCGGCTACGGAGCAACACCTCAGAGTTCACCGTCGACGACGAGATCCATGGCGCATACACAGGCATCGTCGACGACTTCGTGCTGCGAAGAGGTGATGGCGTGGTCGCCTACAACCTCGCCGTCGTTGTCGACGACGCGCAACAGGGAGTGGACCAGGTCGTGCGGGGCGACGACCTGCTGCCGTCAGCGCCGCGCCAGGCCTATCTCGCGTCGCTTCTCGGCACCACAGCGCCGACGTACGTTCATGTGCCGATCGCGCTCAACTCCGCTGGGAAGCGGCTCGCCAAGCGTGATGGCGCGGTTACCTACGAACAGCTTCGGGCGCTGGGTGTCGACGTGCTCGCACTGATCGCCGGCTCACTGGGGCTCACTGGGTCCACGCCCGCTGAGCTGCTGAGGACGTACGACCCTGCGCAGCTGCCGAGAGAGCCGTGGATCTTCGTGCCGCCGACCTGAGTCTCCCGCTCGGCGTCGCTTCAGTTGTCATCGTTGCGGTGCTCGAAGTGCGACGATGAGCGAAACCCTGCAGGGCCACGTACGACCGCCACGATCTCACAGGCCTCGATCGAGATCGGCGCACTGCCGATGATCTCCGAGCCGGGTGACGCGGCGGCACGTTGCTCGAAATCGGCCTGGAACTTCGCCCGCGCCTCATCTGAGACGAAGACGTATGAGCCTTCGAACCATTCACCTCTGCGCGCTCGCCAAGTCTTCACCCGCAGCCCATCAAGGCCGGCGAACTTGGCGTAGGACTCATCCTCGACGTAGGCGCGGAGAGCCTTGAGCGTGCCCTTGGGAGCGTCTTGCAGTGACCAGCGAACGGTCAGACCGAACATCAGACAGCTTTGAGCGCGTTGCCGAGAGTCTCGGCCTCTTCGTTGTTGAGCTCGACGACGAGGCGACCCCCGCCTTCGAGAGGTACGCGCATCACAATGCAGCGTCCCTCCTTGGTGACCTCCATCGGACCGTCTCCGGTCCGTGGCTTCATGGCGGCCATCAGTTCCCCTCTCGTTGTGATGCGTCCGGCTGATCCGGCCGAATGCGTGCCTCCTATTATCGCCTATGGTCCGATCACCTTCGACCGCAGTCCCACAGGAGGCCTCATGAGCGAGCGTCCGAGCGATCCAACCAACCCCCCGGTGACGTACGAGGTGGCCGATGGCGTCGCCACCGTCACGTTCAACCGACCCGACACCATGAACAGCCTGACGACAGAGACGAAGGTCGCACTGCGAGATGCGCTTCACCAGGCCGCAGCCGACAGCGCCGTCCGGTGCGTCGTTCTCACCGGCACCGGACGGGCGTTCTGCGTCGGCCAGGACCTCAAGGAACACGTTGCCGGTCTGACATCCGATGACCCAGGGCAGCTGTCCACCACTGTTCAGGAGCACTACAACCCGGCGGTGACTGCCATAGCGACTATGCCCAAACCCGTGATCGCCGCGGTCAACGGCATCGCCGCGGGCGCTGGATCATCCCTGGCGTTCGCAGCCGACATCCGGCTGCTTCGCCGCTCCGCCGGGTTCAACCTTGCCTTCGCCGGGATCGCACTCTCGTGCGACACCGGTGCGTCGTGGACTCTCCCACGGCTCGTCGGGTTCGGCCGGGCTACAGAACTGCTGCTGCAACCTCGTACGATTCCCGCTGACGAGGCGCTCGAGCTCGGGATGGCAACAACGGTGGTTGACGACGATGCGTTCGACGCCGAGGTCGCTGCCCTGGCTCGCTCGTTGGCTGATGGGCCGACGCTGGCGTACGCATCGATCAAGCGGTCGTTGGCGTTCTCTGCAACTCACGACTTGCCGGCATCACTGGAGCAGGAGGCGCAGAAGATGGCCCTCACCGGTGCGTCGGACGATCATCTCGCAGCCGTCAAGGCGTTCCTCGCGAAGGAGAAGCCCAACTTCATCGGGCACTGATCAGGCGGGGCGTTGGTGCTGTCGGCGCTCCTCCTCGGTTGCAGACTGCTCCCAAGCCACGACCTCGGCGCGCGCCTGGATCTCGGCTGCCTCGCTCGTGGCCAACGCATCAGTGGCCTTGAGCAGATCGCTTCGGGCAGAATCGCGGTCTGACTGGGCGGATGTGAGATCAGCGGCGAGGGCCTCACTGCGTGCGCGCTCAGCTGACACGCGTTCGCGGGTCTTGGCGAGGTCGATCTCAGCGGTGACGAGTGAGTCGCGGAGCGTATCGATCTGAGCATCCTTGTGCCGGATGCGTGATCCCATTTGCTCGGCGAAGGCAGTCTGTTCGCGTGAGCGGGCGACCGCCTGGTGCCTGTTGCGGTCGGCCGTGTCGGCGCGATCATAGGCCCAGTCCAGGCGCATCTTGGCTAGGTCCTTGGAGAGCAGCCGCGCGGAGATGATGCCTGCGATCACGGCGTAGATGGTGGCTGCGATCAGGGCGGGAACCGTCGAAACCATTATTGCCGCAGCGGCAATCAATACTGCGGTGGCGAGTAGCGCCGAAGCGGTGACGACCCTTGTGGACCGTGCCATCTTGCGGGAGTGACCCATGCTCCCGATGGTAGGGATTTTCGCCGAGATTGCGGGGAGCCACGCGCTAGCGCGCAACACAGTCCTCAAGGTGATCATTGACCATCCCGGTGGCCTGCATCAACGCGTAGGCGGTCGTCGGACCAAAGAACCGGAAGCCCTTCTTCTTGAGCGCCTTGGCCATCGCGGCTGACTCCGGCGTCGTGGCAGCCACCTCGGCGTATGACGTCGGAGCCGGCCCGGGCGGCGGGGCAAACGACCAGAGCAGGTTGCTGAATGACTCGTCCAGTGCGACCAGCGTGCGGGCATTGCTGATCGTCGCCTCTATCTTCATCCGGTTGCGAACGATCCCGGCGTCCTGCATCAGCCGCTCGATGTCGGCGTCACCGAACTCGGCCACGACCCCCGGGTCGAAGTTGGCGAAAACATCGCGGAAACGATCGCGCTTGCGCAAGATGATCGCCCAGGACAGCCCCGACTGGAACGCCTCGAGCGACATTCGCTCGAACAGCTCTCGGTCGCCGCGGAGCTCCCTGCCCCATTCAGTGTCGTGGTAGGCGATCATCGCTGGATCGTTGCCCCATGGACAACGCACCACACCATCGCCGCTCGATAGGCTCATGGATGTGACTTTGCCAGCATCCGCCGACCCTCTGCGTCTGGGCACCCGTACCTTCGGGCCGGGCGAGTTCGCGCTGATGGCGATCATCAACCGCACGCCGGACTCGTTCTATGACAACGGTACGACGTTCGACCTCGAGCCAGCTCTCGAGAAACTGACGGTCGCTGTTGCCGAGGGTGCGGACATCGTTGACGTCGGCGGCATACGGGCGGGCTATGGGCCTGAGGTCGACAAGGCTGAGGAGTTGCGGCGTACGGCCGATTTCGTCGCCGAGGCACGATTGCGATTCCCCGACCTCATCATCAGCGTCGACACCTGGCGGAGTGAAGTTGCCGATGAACTGTGCACACTCGGTGCCGATCTGGTCAACGACACGTGGTCAGGGCACGACCCCGAGCTGGCCTCCGTTGCGGCCGATCATGGCGCCGGAATCGTGTGCAGCCACACCGGTGGCATCGGGCCACGTACGGACCCCCACCGAGCCGCGTACGACGATGTGGTCGCCGACGTCATCGGGACGGTCACCAAGCTCGCGGACAAGGCCGTTGCGGCCGGCGTACGATCCGACAGCATCCTGATCGACCCCACGCACGACTTCGGCAAGAACAGCCGCCACAGTCTTGAGCTGACTCGCCGCCTCGATGAGCTCGTTGCGACCGGCTGGCCCGTGCTGGTGGCACTGTCCAACAAGGACTTCGTCGGCGAAACCCTCGACCTCGACAAAAACCACCGGCTGCCCGGAACGCTCGGCGCCACCGCGGTGTCGGCGTGGCAGGGCGCGCGCGTGTTCCGCGCCCACAACATCGCCGAGACGCGTCAGGTGCTCGACATGGTCGCGTCGATCAAGGGTGACCGACCCCCAGCGGTCTCTCGCCGAGGCCTGGCTTAACTGTCCTTGGCGACGAACCAGGCGACGGCTGCGTCGATGTCGTCGGTGATGTGCAGCATGTCGATGTCAGCGGCCTTGACCTTGCCTTCTGTCTGCATCGTCGTACGGAGCCAGTCGATCAGACCGCCCCAATACTCGGTGCCGAACAGGACAATCGGGAACGACGTGATCTTCTGCGTCTGCACCAGTGTCAACGCCTCGAACAGCTCATCCATGGTGCCGAAGCCGCCGGGCATCACGACGTAACCCTGCGCGTACTTCACGAACATCGTCTTTCGGACGAAGAAGTAGCGGAAGTTGATACCGAGGTCGACGTAGTCGTTCATGCCCTGCTCGTGCGGGAGCTCGATGCCGAGACCGACGGATACTCCCCCGCACTCGTGTGCCCCCTTGTTGGCAGCCTCCATCACGCCGGGGCCACCCCCGGTGATCACGGCGTATCCTTCGCCGCAGAGTTTTTCAGCGATCTTGCGCGCGGCGTCGTACATGGGATCGTCGCGCTCAATGCGTGCGGAGCCGAAGATGCTGACCGCTGGCCCGAGCTCGGCGAGAGCACCGAACCCCTCTACGAACTCCGCCTGGATCCGCAGCACTCGCCACGGATCAGTGTGCACCCAGTCGGTGGGCCCGCGAGATTCCAGCAGCCGCTGGTCGGTCGTGCTGGCCTGCACCTGGTCACCGCGGAGGCGAATCGGTCCCTTGCGCGTCTCTCGTCGGTCGTTCATGGAAGGAAGGCTATCGGCTTGACCTCAAGCCGAGGTCGTACGTTCGTCAGTGGCTGGGTAGACACTGGAGGCCTAACAACGGAGATCACATGAGTATGGACGCGACCGCTTGGTCCGCGCTGCACCGCACGATGAACACGTACGACGGTTCACAGAAGGTGACCCGCGAGACGTTGCGTCGCATCGCGACCTTCGCAGCACCGCACAGGGCAAAGCTCATCAAGTTCCTGATCATGAGTGTGGTCACGGCGGTGCTCGCGGTGGCGACGCCTGTGCTGGCCGGCAAGGTGGTCAACGCGATCGTCGACGGCGATTCCCGCCGGACGGTCTTCGAGCTGGCCGGACTGATAGCACTGATCGCTCTTGGCGATGCAGGCTTCGGCATCTATACGCGCTGGCTCTCGTCCAACATCGGCGAGGGCCTGATCCTCGACCTGCGCACGACGGTCTTCGACCACGTGCAGCGGATGCCCGTCGCGTTCTTCACCCGTACGCGTACCGGCGCCCTGGTGAGCCGTCTCAACAGCGACGTTCTCGGTGCCCAGCGCGCCTTCAGCGACACGCTGTCGGGAGTCGTCAGCAACCTCGTTACGTTGACCTTGGCACTCGCGGTGATGCTGAGCATCTCGTGGCAGATCACCCTCGTCGCCCTCATCCTGCTGCCGGTGTTCGTCGTTCCCGCCCGCCGGATGGGGGGACGCCTGGCTGCGATGCGCCGCGAGGCCGCCGACTACAACGCCACCATGAGCACCCGGATGACCGAGCGGTTCTCAGCTCCTGGCGCCACGCTGGTCAAGCTCTACGGTCACCCTGAACAGGAGTCGGTCGAGTTCGCCGCACGTGCTCGCCGAGTGCGCGACATCGGCGTGAAGTCAGCCATGCTCCAGTCGATCTTCGTCACCGCGCTGACCACCGTGTCGGCGCTCGCGCTTGCTGTCGTCTACGGACTCGGTGGGTTCTACGCGCTGCGTGGCACGCTCGATCCCGGCGACGTCGTGGCGATGGCGCTGCTGCTGACGCGCTTGTATGCGCCTTTGACGTCGCTGGCGAGCGCGCGCGTCGAGGTCATGAGCGCCGTCGTCAGCTTCGAGCGAGTCTTCGAGGTGCTCGACCTCAAGCCGTTGATCGCCGAAAAGCCTGACGCCATCGATCTACCGGCCGGACCCGTGTCGGTCGAGTTCGACGACGTCACCTTCGCCTACCCGTCGGCTGACAAGGTCTCCCTGGCCTCCTTGGAGGAGGTCGCGCAGCTCGACAACCGCGGCGGTGTCGACGTCCTCCACCATGTGTCGTTCACGGTCCAACCCGGTCAGCTGGTGGCACTGGTTGGCTCATCCGGTGCTGGCAAGTCGACCATCGCAAGTCTCGTACCACGCCTGTATGACGTCGACAGCGGCACGATCCGGCTCAGCGGCGTCGACGTACGCGATCTGACACTGGCATCCATCCGCCGGACGCTCGGCATGGCGACGCAGGACGGACACCTGTTCCATGAGTCGGTGCGTTCCAACCTTCTGCTCTCGCGCCCAGAGGCGACCGAGGACGAGCTGTGGAGCGCGTTGCACGATGCGCGTCTCGATGACCTCATCCGCTCACTGGCCGACGGCCTCGACACGGTCGTCGGGGAGCGCGGCTACCGCCTGTCTGGCGGTGAGCGGCAGCGGTTGACGATCGCGCGCCTGCTGCTTGCGCGGCCACAGCTGGTGATCCTTGACGAGGCCACGGCCCACCTCGACTCGACGTCCGAAGCCGCGGTTCAGGAGGCTCTCGCAGTCGCTCTTGCGGGTCGCACGTCGCTGGTCATCGCGCACCGCCTGTCCACCGTACGCGCGGCTGACCTCATCCTTGTCGTCGAGGACGGCCGGATCGCCGAGCAGGGAACCCACAAGGACTTGTTGGCGCTGGGCGGCCGCTACGAGGAGCTCTATCGGACCCAGTTCGACCAAGGCATTGTCGCCGAGTCGGTCTAGGACGGCCAGGCCAGCTTCGCTGTATGACGCCTTCGGCGTGGGACGCTCGCCCCCTACGCTGTCTCGGATTGCCTCTAGCCCAAGTTGGAGCGCGTGGGGGGACCCCCAGCTTCGCTAGCTTTGGCCTGGCGTTCGGCCGCGGGCGGCCTCAGCCAGGCCAACATCGTGTCGCGGACGCGGCGGAGCTGTTCGACAGGCACGTGCTCGTCGGCCTTGTGCGCGAACATCGGGTCGCCCGGACCGTAGTTGATGGCTGGAATGCCGAGCACCGTGAACTGAGCGACGTCGGTCCAGCCGAACTTGGGTTTCACCTCGCCACCGACATTGGCGACGAATGCCGCAGTCGCCGGCTGGGAAAGGCCCGGCAGCGCGCCGGGTGCAGAGTCGGTGATCGTCAACCCGAAGCCCTCGAACACCTCCTGAAGGTGCAGGTGGGCGTCTTCCTCGGTGCGGTCTGGTGCAAAACGGAAGTTGACCGAGACACAGGCCTCATCGGGCACGACGTTGCCAGCGACACCACCGCTGACACCGACGGCGTTGAGTCCCTCCCGATAGGCCAGACCGTCGATCTCGACCTCCCGAGGTACGTACGTCATCAGCCGATCGAGCACTGGTGCGAGTGCGTGGATCGCGTTGGAGCCCATCCACGAACGCGCCGAGTGGGCCCGTTCGCCCGTGGTGCGGATCTCGACGCGCATCGTGCCTTGGCAGCCGGCCTCGATGCCTGCAGCGGTGGGCTCCATCAGGATCGCAAGGTCACCCATGAGCAGCTCTGGACGCGTACGAGCGAGCCTGCCGAGACCGTTGAACTCTGCAGCGATCTCTTCGGCGTCATAGAACACATAGGTCACGTCGCGTACGGGGTCAGCGACCTGTGCTGCCAGCAGCAGCGCAACTGCAACACCACCCTTCATGTCGCAGCTGCCGAGACCGTGCAGGATGTCGCCGTCGAGGCGTGACGGGAAGTTGCCGTTGACCGGAACCGTGTCGAGGTGCCCAGCGATGACGACCCGCTCGGCGCGTCCCAGGTCCGTCCGCGCCACGATGGTGTGGCCCTCTCGCTCGATCGTGAGGTGCGAGTAAGCACCCAGTGCTGCCTCGACGTCGTCGGCGATCTCCTGCTCCTGGAGGCTGACCGAGAAGGTGTCGATCAGTGAAGCGGTCAGGGCGACGACATCGGCATTCAGGTCGAGGGGCACGGACTCATTCCATCACGCCGAACCTTCAACGGTCGAAGACGCAGAACTCGTTGCCCTCCGGGTCGGCCATGACTGTCCAGGGGATCTCGTCTTCCGCAGTGTGCAAGACGGTCGCTCCGACGGTCACCAGGTCGTCGATTGTCACCCCATCGTTGAGCGCGACATCCCAGTGGAGGCGGTTCTTGACGGTCTTGGGCTCCTCCGTCGGGACGAAGTCGATCGACTCGAGCGTCGAACCAGGTATGTCGTCGATGTGGGAATAGTCTGACTTGTCGTCGTGTCCGATGGTTCCGCCGATGACGTCAGTCCACCAGTCGGCGATCGCTGTGTGGTCGAGCGCCTGCACCACGATGTCCTTCAGCGCTCGCTCTGGTGGCGAGTCATATGTGAAGACGCAGAACTCGCCGTCCTCGGGATCGGCAAACGTGGTCCACGGAAACTCACCGTCCCCCGACACCTGCCGCAGGTCAGCGAACGGCTTGAGCGAGGCAGCGCGGATGTCGAGGTGGACCCGGTGCCAGACCGACTTGGCTTCAGGCACGGTGTTGAGCCAGACCTCTTCACCCTCGCCCGGGCCACGCAGCACAGCGTCACCGTCGGCGAGAAGCTCAAGCTCATAACTGAGAGCCTTGGCCCAGAACTCACCGACACCCGCGGCATCAACCGCATCGATGCACAAGGCCTTGTAGGTCACCAGCGCCATTTCAGTTGTCCCAGATGAGACAGAACGGCTTCCCCACAGGGTCGGCGTAGACCCGCCAGTCCTCACCCTCGCCGGGCAGTCGCGTCGCGCCAATCGCGAGCACCTTGGGCTCGGCATCCTCAACATCGTCGACCTGAATGTCGAAGTGGACCTGCTGCGGGTAAGCCGCGTCGGGCCAGCGCGGCGCAACATGGCCCTCGACCTGCTGGAACAACACCGGTCGCTCGCCTTCGTTGCCGAGCATCGCCATACCCTCACCCTCATAGGTGATCGGTTTGCCGAGTAGCTCCGAATAGAACGCGCTCGCCGCTCTGGCGTCCGGCACGTCGAGCATCACGCCGAAGATCACCGGGTGCGGGCTATCGAGGTGGCTAACGAGGTCGAACGTATGCCCAGCCGGATCGGCGAGCGTGTTCCAGGTTTCGTTCTCGCGCAGAAGAGTTGCCCCCAGCTCAACGGCGCGCTTCGTCGAGGCCGCAAGATCAGGCACCCGGATGTCGAGGTGCGCCTGCTGCGAATGCGCCGGATCCGGCCACTGCGGCGCCACGTGGTCGGGTGCGAGCTGCAGGCCGATGCGCCAATCGTCGACCGTGGTCATGGTGATCCAGTCGTCGTCAGCGTACGTCTCCTCCCAACCCACCAACGACGTGTAGAACGTCGAAAGAGCAGCAAGGTCTGGCGCATCAAACGCCACGGTCTTGAGTTCGCCGATCATGCGTCCAGCCTGCCACCCGGCACCACAACTGCGAGATCATACCCAGCAGGCCCGGCCGATGGTCCTCAGCTCAGCGAGGTCACACGAGAGAATCGACAATTGCACTGCCGAGAAAGGCTCCCGCCAGCGTGCCTGTTGCAAACGCGGCCCAGTACAGCTGCTGTCGCAGACGCGCCCCGACGAGCAGCGGGCGCCGCGTATCGCGTGCCGAATCGGCGCGCGGCCAGCGCAGACCCAGGATCGGCCACAGCCCGATCAGCCCACCGGCGGCCATCAGCAAGAACAGGACACCACAGAAGACGTTGCCTGCATCGGTGCCGTCGCCGCTGGCTCTGAGGTGGAGGAAGTTCCAGCCGAGCAAGCCAAATACCAGAGTGCCCATGAGCAACAGATGGCCGACGCCGCGCGGACCGAGCAGACCGAGGACCCCCACGGTGGCGATGGCACCGAAGACAAACAGACCCGGTCCCCCGACCTCGATCAAGACCATGCTCCCGGACGAGCACTGATGCCCGGGCGTGACCTGATAGGGGCTCCCTGTGGCGCAAATGCCGTTGTTGTTGGTGATCACGTCGGTCATTGAGCCGAAGACCATCCACAGGCACGAGGCGAACCCAAGCGAGCCGACCAGCGCCACCGCCGCCGAAAGCGCGAGCGGCATGCGGTCGATCCACGATTTCGTATTTTCCGTCGTCGTTCCCGGCATCTTGCTACCCACTCATCTCAGCCCAGCGAGCGAGGCCGCTTCCGTACGTCAGCGCCATGTCGACGATGTTAGAACAGGGCTACGCGCGGGTCGAGACCAAGGCAGGTGTTAAGACAACCTTGAGACCCTGGCGACGCCTGCATTCAGCAGAGCCAGTAGCCAACATCAGAGCGTCGACTGCACCCCAGCAAGCAGCTGGCGAGCCATGACGATGCGCTGCACCTGGTTGGTGCCTTCGTAGATTTGCGTGATCTTGGCATCGCGCATCATCCGCTCGACCGGGTAGTCCTTGGTGAAGCCGTAACCACCAAGAAGCTGCACGGCGTCAGTCGTGACCTGCATCGCAGTGTCGGAGGCGAACGCCTTGGCAGCGGCACCAAAGAACGTCAGATCCTTGTCGCCGCGCTCGGACCGACCCGCGGCCGCGTACGTGAGCTGGCGAGCGGCCTCGATCTTCATGCCCATGTCGGCGAGCATGAACTCGATGCCCTGGAATTCGGAGATCTTCGTGCCGAACTGGGTGCGTTCCTGCACATAGCCGAGCGCGTAGTCGAGCGCGCCCTGGGCGACGCCGACAGCCTGGGCTGCGATCGTCACGCGGGTGTGGTCGAGCGTCTTCATCGCGGTGGAGAAGCCAGTGCCCTCAGCGCCGATCATGCGGTCGCCGGGAATGCGTACCTCGTCGAGGTAGACCTCGCGGGTCGGCGATCCCTTGATGCCAAGCTTCTTCTCCGGAGCGCCAAATGACACCCCCTCATCGGACTTCTCCACGACGAACGCCGAGATGCCCTTCGATCGCTTGTCGGGGTCGGTCACCGCGAGGACCGTGTAGAACTCAGACTCCCCCGCATTGGTGATCCAGCGCTTGACGCCGTTGAGCACCCAGTCGTCGCCATCGCGTACCGCCCTGGTCTTCTGGTTGGCCGCGTCGCTCCCGGCGTCGGGTTCAGACAGGCAGTAGGAGAAGCCTTCGCCGGCGGCCAGCCGCGACAGGTACGTCTTCTTGAGGGCTTCGTTACCAGAGATCATGACCGGCAGCGAGCCGAGCTTGTTGACCGCAGGAATCAGCGAGCTCGAGACGCATACACGCGCGACCTCTTCGATCACGAGCACTGTTGCCAGCGCGTCGGCGCCTGCTCCGCCGAACTCCTCGGGCACATGCGGCGCATGGAAGTCGGCTGCGAGCAGCGCCGCGGCGGCCTCGTGCGGGAATCGAGCTTCCTCATCGACCTCGGCGGCGAACGGGGCGATCTTGGCCTCCGCGACAGCTCGAACGGCTTCGCGGATTGCTTGGTGCTCTTCGGTGAGAATGAACATGTCTGACACGAGCACTCCAGAAATAGTAGGACGACCTACTAATTGTAGAACGACTTCGTATGACGACCAACTTGCGAACAGGTGCGATCGGACACACTCGCGCGCCGTTGCCGACGCCACACCTACGCTGGATCCATGAAGATCACCACCGAGGCCGAGCTCCGCGAGCTGCTCGGCGAGCCCATGCAGCGCGTGCGTGACAAGGACCGCGCGTCGTTCTCTCCAGAGCACCGTGTTTGGCTCGCTGCTTCGCCATTCTGCCTCGTGGCAACGTCGGACTCCCGTGGTCGCTGCGACGTCTCACCAAAGGGTGATCCGGCCGGCTTCTGCCTGGTTGTCGACGACACGACCCTCGCCATTCCCGAGCGGCCAGGCAACAAACGCGCCGACGGGTTCGCCAACATCCTGCAGAACCCGCGTCGGGCTGAGCTTCTTCCTGCCCGGACGGGGTGACACGCTGCGCCTCAACGGTCGGGCCACTCTCCTTGCGGATGCACCCTACGCCGATCAGATGATCGTCAAGGGTCACAAACCTGTCGTGATCCTTGAGGTCGCAGTCGAACAAATCTTCTTCCACTGCTCCAAGGCATTCCTGCGCTCAAACCTGTGGAAGCCAGAGACATGGGATCCGGAGGCGGTCCCGAGTCGTGCGGTCATCGCCAAGAGTCTCGAGCGTCCTGACGACACGATGGAAGAGCTCGAGGCCTACTACGGCGCGGCGTACGCCGACGGGCTCTACCGACCCCAAGATTCCCAGCAGAACCTCGGAAACGCGCACTCCACCCTTGTTGCAACAAGGGTGAAGTGACAAATTCAGGGGACCTGCTGGGAATCTTGAGGTTCAGCGGAAGCCGGCGCCCTTGGCCGGGTTGCGGACCATCTCGCCCTTCGCGCGGGCCGCGGCGGCGAGTTCGGACTGGAAGTCGAGCATCTTCTGCGTCAGCTCGGGGTCGCCGGTCGCAAGGATGCGTACGGCCAGCAGCGCTGCGTTGCGGGCGTTGCCGATCGATACTGTCGCAACCGGTACGCCAGCAGGCATCTGGACGATCGACAACAACGAGTCCATGCCGTCGAGGTGCTTGAGCGCAACAGGCACCCCAATGACCGGCAGCGGGGTGACGGCGGCGAGCATGCCCGGCAGATGTGCCGCGCCTCCGGCTCCGGCGATGATGACCTCGAGGCCTCGGCCGTGCGCGTCGCGGCCGTAGGCGAGCATCTCGTCGGGCATGCGATGCGCGGAGACGACATCCGCCTCGTATGCGATGTCGAACTCAGCGAGCGCTGTCGCGGCGGCCTCCATCGTCGGCCAGTCCGAGTCAGATCCCATCACGATGCCCACGCGTGCAGTCATGGCATCAGCGTATCGGTGGCGCGCCTACAGGCCGTCCTGCAGCAAAGATCCTGCCTGACGCGCCCGTGCAGTAACGTCCTCGAGATCGTCGCCGGTCACCGTCAGGTGGCCGACCTTGCGTCCGGGTTTCACGGACTTGCCGTACAGGTGCACGTGCGCCTCCGGCACGGCAGCGAGTACGTCGGCCACCTGCGACTCGAGGTCATCGACCGCTCCTCCGAGCACGTTGTACATCACGCTCCAAGCCGCAGTCGGTGTCGATGGGCCCAACGGAAGATCGAGCACGCCCCGCAGGTGATTCTCGAACTGGCTCGTGGTCGCACCGTCGATCGTCCAGTGCCCCGTGTTGTGCGGGCGCATGGCGAACTCGTTGACGAGCAACCGGCCATCGCTCGTCTCGAACAGCTCGACGGCGAGCATCCCGCTGACATCCAAGGCCTCTGCGACTCCAACGGCAATCTGCTTCGCCTCCGCAACCAGATCTGCGGCGAGATCGGGCGCCGGAGCGATGACCTCCTTGCAGACGCCGTTCTCCTGCCGCGACTCAACTACCGGATAGGTGACGGTCTCTCCCGACGGTCGCCGAGCAACCTGTGCGGACAGCTCGCGGCGGAAGTCGACCAGCTCTTCGGCCAGCACGGCATCAGCTGCGAGAGCATCGATCACCTCGGCCTCGGACCGTACGATCCACACGCCCTTGCCGTCGTAGCCCCCGCGCGGTGCCTTGAGCACGCACGGCAAGCCGAACGCAACGACGTCCGCGACCGTCTCAACGACGGTCCACCGGGGTGAGGGCACGCCCAGCTCGTCAAGCTTGGTGCGCAGCGTGATCTTGTCCTGGGCGTGGATGAGCGCACCCGGTCCGGGACGCGGGATGTGTCCTTCGGCCTGCAGCGTCCGCAGGTGCTCTGGCGGCACGTGCTCGTGGTCGAACGTCACCACCGAAGCACCCTCCACGGCTCGACGCAGGTCGTCGATGTCGGTGTAGTCGCCGACGAAGTGATCGGGAATCACCTGGGCGGCAGAGACATCGGGCGCCTCGGCAAGCAGTCGGATGTGAACGCCCAGTCCGATGGCGGCCTGCTGCATCATCCGCGCCAGCTGGCCACCGCCAATGACGGCAAGGGAAAGCGGTGACGAGGACACGGCCAAACCCTAGTGCGTGCGGAAGAAGCCGCGGCGCTCGCTGACCGTGATCGGTGAGAGGTTGCCGAAACCGCGCAGTGGGCGCGGCGGAAGCGTGCGCAGGTCGAACTCGTCATCGAGAAACGAAGCGGTGTCTGCGTCGACGAGCACGCGGTTGCTCCGCGCGACATGCGAGAGCCGGGCGGCAAGGTTCACCGGCGGGCCGAACACATCACCCAACCGGCTGATGACCGATCCGGTGGCGAGGCCGACGCGGATGTCAGGGAGTTCCGCGCGGGTGCCGATCTGAGCTACCAGGTCGAGCGCCGTACGGGTCCCTTCGACAGCGTCGTCACAGACGAACAGCACTGCGTCGCCGAGCGTCTTGATGACACGCCCGCCGTGCGTCGTGACGATGTCGGCACAGCGTGTCTCGAAGTCCTCGACCAGTGACGCCAGCGCCGCATCGTCAAGTCCGTTCGACAGCGAGGTGAACCTCGAGAGGTCAGCGAAACCGACTGTCATGACGGTCGACAGCAGCTCCTCGTCATTTGCGCCGAGCGCCTCGATGCGGGCCGCTGCAGCAGCGAGGTGGCGCCTCCACGCATAGATGATGAGCTCCTCGAAGCCCGGCGCTGCTCTCGTCGCGAGCTCGATCGCGGCTTCGAGACGGGTCCCCGACTTGCCACCCTCGACGTCGTGCTCAACCTGCTCGACCAGGGTCGAGACCTGCCAGTCGGCGAGGCGCGACATCGTATGGCCCAAGGCACGGGTCATCCGGAACGCCGTGAGCTCATCCAGCACGCCGTACTGGATGGCCGAGGCAACGATGGCAACGGCGCGCACGTCGGCCTCGCCGTACGCGATGCTGTCGCCGGTGTCAGGGAAGCCCAGCGCCCGCCACAGTCGCTGTCCGGCGTCGAGGGTGAGGCCGCCCTTCTCGACGACCTCCGCGCTCGTCAGTCCCAGCTCGTCACCCAGGATCTGGTTGACAAGTCGGTTGCGAAGGTCAGATCGATTCATCACTCGCCGTTTTGTCATGCTTCTCAAGGACGAGATTGGACACGGTGCGGTGGAACGCCTCGATGTGCGGGATGTCCCTGAGCTCCAGACCAGCCTGCTCACTGGCATCGTGGATGATCAACGTGCCACAGCCGAGGATCCGGTCGTTGAGGTTCTTCTCGAATGCGACGTCATTGATCCTGCTGAGCGGGATGACACGACCAGTACGGGTGAGCAGCCCCTTCTGCTCGACGATTCGCTTGTTGGTCAGTGTGTAGGTCCATGCCAGCCACTTGGCGAACGGCAGCAGGGTGCCGAAGAACACCAGCACCACGGCAATTCCCACGATGATCCAACGCCACACGGCGTCAACCTCGCCGGCGACCTTGGCCTGGACGAATCCCTCGAGCAGGGCGACCAGGAGCAGGATCAGGAAGGGGATGAACAGCACCTTGAGGTGGGTGCGGGTCGTCGCGACGGTTTGCTCACCGTCGACCATCAGCTTGCGAGGAAGGGCCATGTCATGGATCTTGTCACGTCGCTGCGCGAACGTGCGTGATATCGCCCGCGCTGATGGCCTGCCCATCGACGACAAGCCTCCCCAGCTCGTCAATTGCGGTCGCCTCACCTTCCAGCGAATCGCCATTGGGAAGAGCGACGCGCACCCGGGTGCCGATCGTGACGCAGCGGCGTTCATAAGAGTCGCGGATGCCGGCCGCCGGATTTCCACCGGACTCCTTCCACGCCCGATAGAGCGCTTCGAGGTTTCGCAACAGTGCCCTAAGAACGATCGTGCGATCGGTCTCGGTCGCTCCCTCGAGCAGGAGGGAGGTCGCGGTGTCCACGGGTCGTTCGTCCTCGCGCAACGTCACATTCAGACCCACGCCGATGATCGCGGCAGGGCCCAGCGGGGTCTCGACGCGCTCAAGCAGGATGCCGGCGAGCTTTCGGTCGTCTACCAACACGTCATTGGGCCACTTGAGCCCGCAGTCGACACCGAGCTCGCGCACGGTTGCGTCGACAGCAAGTCCCACGAGCAGCGGCAGCCACACCCAGCGCGCCGCCGAGATCTCATCGGGTCGGAGCAACACCGACACCGCGATGCCCGAGCCGGCCGGAGACTCCCACACACGATCCAGCCGCCCGCGGCCGGCAACCTGCAGGTCGGTGACGTGGACCGTACCTTCTGATGCGCCAGCACGAGCTGCGGCAGCAACGTCGGCATTGGTACTGCCGGTCTGCTCGGTGACCTCGACGTCGGTCCAGAACCGGCCAGGACCGGTCAATGCCGAACGCAACGCTCCGGCGTCGAGCGGCGGCCGGTCGAGGTCGTCATAGGGCATGAGAACAGAGTCACATACCCCTCAAGCGCCCGACTCGTTACGCTGTGGCCCGTGACCGACGCCCAGAACCCCAACCCCGACGTGCTCGAAGAGCATCCCGAGCTGCACACGACCGCAGGCAAGCTTGCCGACTTCGAACGACGTCAGGACGAGCTGCTCAACGAGCTCGCTGAGCGCGCCTCCGAGAAGCAGCACGCGAAGGGTCGTGGCAGCGCTCGCGAACGCATCAACCAGTTGCTCGACGAAGGTTCATTCGTCGAGCTCGACGCATTCGCTCGCCACCGCAGCACCGCTTTCGGACTGGAGAAGAACCGCCCGCTTGGCGACGGAGTCATTACCGGCTATGGCACGATCGACGGCCGTCAGGTGTGTGTGTTCAGCCAGGACTTCTCGATCTTCGGCGGCTCGCTCGGCCAGGTCTACGGCGAGAAGATCACCAAGGTGATGGACCTCGCGATCAAGTCCGGTTGCCCCATCATCGGCATCAACGAGGGCGCCGGCGCCCGCATCCAGGAGGGCGTCGTCTCACTCGGCCTCTACGGGGAGATCTTCAAACGCAACGTGCACGCCTCAGGTGTCATCCCGCAGATCTCGCTGATCATGGGCACCAATGCAGGCGGCCACGTCTACTCGCCGGCCGTCACCGACTTCGTCGTCATGGTCGACAAGACGTCCAACATGTTCATCACCGGTCCCGACATCATCAAGACGGTCACCGGCGAAGACGTCTCGATGGAAGACCTCGGCGGCGCCCGCACCCACAACACCAAGAGTGGCAACGCGCACTATATGGGCGCCGATGAAGAGGACGCGATCGAGTACGTCAAGTCGCTCATCTCCTACCTTCCGCAGAACAACATGGAGGAGCCCGAACCGTACGAGACGGTTGCAGACCTTGAGTCGACCGACACCGACATCGCGCTCGACACATTGGTTCCCGACTCGGCCAACCAGCCGTACGACATGCACACCGTGATCCAGTCAGTTGTGGATGACGGCGACTTCCTCGAGGTCATGCCGCTGTTCGCCCCCAACATCCTGATCGGCTACGGGCGGGTCGAGGGCCGCAGTGTCGGCATCGTCGCCAACCAGCCGATGCAGCTCGCCGGCTGCCTTGACATTGATGCGTCGGAGAAGGCTGCGCGCTTCGTCCGCACCTGCGACGCATTCAACATTCCGGTCGTCACCTTCGTCGACGTTCCGGGCTTCCTACCCGGCACCGACCAGGAGTGGGACGGCATCATCCGCCGCGGCGCCAAGCTGATCTACGCGTACGCCGAGGCCACCGTCCCGCTCGTCACTGTCATCACCCGCAAGGCCTACGGCGGCGCCTACGACGTCATGGGGTCAAAGCACCTCGGTGCCGACGTCAACATCGCTTGGCCGTCGGCCCAGATCGCCGTTGTCGGAGCGTCTGGCGCCGTTGGCATCCTCTACCGCAAGGAGATCGCGGCGGCGAAGGATCCGGACGCGAGGCGTGCCGAGCTGATGACGGAGTACGAGGACACGCTCTGCAACCCCTACCTCGCCGCCGAACGCGGATACGTCGACGCCGTGATCGCGCCGTCACAGACTCGTGCGGAGGTGGTCAAGGCTTTGCGTCTGCTCAAGACCAAGCGCGAGACCCTGCCGCCCAAGAAGCACGGGAACATTCCGCTGTGAGCGAGCGCCAGCGAGTGAACCGAAAGCACCGTGTCACAGCGGCGCTGCCGTACGCTCCTGAACTTCCAACGGCGGTGCCGCTGTGAGCGAGCGCCAGCGAGTGAACCGAAAGCACCGTGTCACAGCGGCGCTGCCGTACGCTCCTGAACTTCCAACGGCGGTGCCGCTGTGACCGAGTCAGGCGAACCTGCAGTCGCCAAGCCGGTGCTTCGGGTCGTCAAGGGAGACCTGACCGCTGAGGAGCTGGCCGCCTTGGTCGCAGTCATCGCCGCACGCAACGCCGCCGCGGCGAACGCCGCGACTCCGGCGAGGTCAGCTCCCCGCTCGCAATGGGGTCATCCGGAACGTATGGCTCGCCCCCCGCACCACTTCGGCCCGGGCCAGTGGCGCAGCTCGGCGTTCGGCGGCTGACGTGCCGCTTCGTCCGCTGGCCGAGTTCTCCGCTGCTGACTGGATCACCGACACCGGCGAGCTGGGCCCTGCTGGGTTCCAGGCGTATGCCCGAGTGCTCCACCCCTGGACGACAGGCGACAGTGGCTCAGAGCGCACAGACGGCCATCTCCCGGCCGCTGAATTGAGTGCACTCTGCGATGTTCTGGGTCGGCATACAAATGCAAATCGTTGCTTCTTCGCCTTGTGGGACGGCTACGGCGAGATCTACGGTGGCGAGTCCGTCGCCTTCTTGACTGCGTTCAGCGGACCAGCGCCTTGGCCGAGTCGCCCGTTTCGCAAGCCGAAGCCCAAGGATCCGCCGCCACCCGCATTCGCTCCAGCGGTGATCGACGGTCCACGGCTGACTGTGGGAACGCGCGACTACCTGCTGTTCGCCGGACCACTCTCAGATGCAGGAATCTGGGGTGCGGCGTCGTACGGCGCCGGCGTGCCTCGTGACCTCAACAGCCCCAACCTGATGTGGCCCGACGACCACGCGTGGTTCGTCACGACTGACATCGAAGGGTCGTGGACCGGGGTGGGTGGCGCGGAAGCCTTGATCATCGATCTGCTCGAAGATCCGAGGCTCGAGGTCGTACGCGCACGATTCGAGGTCCCTCGATGAGAATTGTCCTGGCGTCGGCTTCCCCGGCTCGCCTCGCCCTTCTGCGGTCGGCCGGAGTCCATCCCGACGTCATTGTCTCTGGTGTCAACGAGGACAAGATCACCACGACCGACGCCGCCAACCTTGCCGCGGCTCTTGCCCAGATGAAGTGCCGCGCGGTCGCCGCGCAGGTCGAGCCTGATGTGCTGGTGATTGGTTGCGACTCGGTGCTGGCGTTCGAGGGCGAGATATTCGGCAAGCCGGCGGGTCCAGTCGAGGCCGCCGGTCGGTGGCGCCGGATGCGTGGCCGAAGTGGCGTCCTGCATACGGGTCACTGCGTACGTCGCGGCGACCAGGAATTCGTCGAGACTGCTTCCACGATTGTCCACTTCGCCGACATCAGTGACGCCGAGATCGATGCATACGTCGCCACCGGAGAACCCATGAACGTCGCCGGTGCGTTCACGATCGATGGTCTTGGCGGCGCCTTCATCACCGGGGTCGAGGGCGATCACCACAATGTCATCGGGCTTTCCTTGCCCCTGCTTCGAGACCTTGTCGGGGATCTCGGAATCGCCTGGACAGACCTCTGGCAGAGACCCACGGCGTGAGTGAGTTGGCATTTCCCCACGGAAAAGTGGGAGAATGGTCAAACGATGGCAACCTCACCGCGGCGACGCCGCTACCACGCATCCAGTCCCTTCCAGGCCGGGCCGGAGGTCGTGGCGGAAGTCTACGAAGTGGGCGCCCGCGTCTCACACGACACGTACGGCCTTGGCCGCATCGTCAGCATGCAGGGCACGACCTCGGTGCAGGTCGACTTCGGTGATGGCGCGAAGCACATCCCGCTTCCCTGCGCCAAGATGACCAACCTCTAGTCAGCCAACGACTTTCCTGCCCGCGAACGCAGCGATGCGTTCGTAGGCATTCGCGCCGTCCGGTGCGGCCTGCTCGGGTTTGAACGAGTCACCGCGGCGGTCGTCGGTCAACGACGCTGACATGAATTCATGTCCGGTCTCGGCCAGCGCCGGGTCCAGCTCGCCGGTGTCACGACCG
>MTKY01052337.1_pt1 | contig 22212 bp, 17 predicted proteins | sample 1042731 | NCBI WGS metagenome assembly MTKY01 (sample SAMN06212206, study PRJNA360538) | anaerobic digester metagenome | biome: Wastewater treatment plant; material: sludge; isolation source: anaerobic digester fed with sludge from wastewater treatment plant | place: Denmark: WWTP Soeholt ... | reverse complement strand
AGTTAGGAGTTAGAAATGTGATGCAAAAATGAGATCACTCGCAACTCGCTACTCGCTACTCGCCACTCGCTACTCGCTACTCGCTACTCGCCACTCGCTACTCGCCACTCGCCACTCGCTACTCGCTACTCGCCACTCGCTACTCGCCACTCGCTACTCGCTACTCGCTACTCGCTACTCGCCACTCGCCACTCGCTATTCCCCCGGAAAATGGATGTCCTGCACGTTCAACTGCAGGTTGATGCGCTCGTTCCACACGTTGGCTTCCAACATGTAGGCGAGGTCGATCCGGTGTGGGAGACGGCAAATCCAGTCGCCCTGACGGAAGGCGATGGCGTCCCACACCACGCCCCGATCGTCGGCCAGACGCAGTTTGAGATGGCGACCGTCCGCGCCCACCGTCCGCCCCTCGACCACCCGCGCGTTGCGGCTGACAAGGATGGGTACGGCATTGCCGTAGCCGAACGGCTCCAGGCGTTCGAGCGCGTGGTAGAGGTCCCACGAGAGCGTCTCCAGCGACGTTTCGGCATCGACCTGGAGCGTGGGCGCCAGGGACAGCCCGGCCAACTGCTCGCGGGCCAGCGCCAACAAACGCGCTTCCACCTCGGGCAGGCGCTCCGTCGGCACAGTGAATCCCGCCGCCGCCGAGTGCCCGCCGTAACGCGCCAGCACATCGCTCATCGTGTCCAACGCCTCGGTGATGTGAAATTCGGGAATCGAACGCGCCGACCCCTTACTCCACTCGTCCTCGATTGAGACAACGACAGCAGGCCGGTAGAACTCGTCGAGCAAACGGCTGGCCGCCAGGCCCACCACCCCGTGCGGAAAATCGGGCGACGCGGCGAACAGCAACGGCGGCGTCTCACCGCGCATCATCACCATCTCCCGCGCGCGATCCTGCACCTCTTGCGTCATAGCGCGGCGTTCCTCGTTCAAAACGTTCAATTCCTGAGCAAGGGGAAGCGCGGCCTGCATATCCGCAGCCAGCAACAGGTCGAGAGCCGTCATCGCCTCGCGGATGCGACCGGCAGCGTTGAGGCGCGGCGCAAGCACAAACCCGACGGATTTGGCCGTCGCAGTTCCCGGCGCAACGCCCGACAGTTCCAATAACGCACTCAATCCAGGCCGGCGCGCCTCATTGAGCGCAATCAAGCCCTTGGTGACCAGCATGTGGTTCTCACCCAGCAACGGAGCCATATCCGCTACCGTGCCCAAGGCGACCAGGTCCAACAAATCTGTTTCATCCAGCACCCATCGCGTCATGGGCAACGGGACCTGTCTGTTCGCCCGGATCAAGGCCTGGGCCAGCTTGTACGCCACCCCCACGCCGGCCAGATCTTTGAAGGGATAGGCGCAATCGGCGCGGCGCGGATTGATGACCGCATCCGCCTGGGGCAGCGCCGCGCCAACGTGGTGATGATCCGTCACAATCGTCGTCATCCCCAGACGGCGGGCGGCAGCGATTTCGTCGAGGGAGCGGATGCCGCAATCCACGGTAATGAGGACACGCGCCCCGGCCTGCGCCAGCTCGGTGATAGCGTCGATGTTCAGACCGTAACCTTCATCGAGCCGGTTGGGAATGTAGGCCTTAACCTGCGCGCCCAGCGCCTGCAACGTCTGGATCAAAGTCGCCGCCGCCGTCACGCCGTCCACGTCGTAATCCCCGTAGATAACGATAGGGTCGCGCCGTGCGATGGCCTGGCGCAGCAGCCTCACGGCTATAGGAATATCCCTCATCAGAAAAGGATTATCGGATTCAAATGTACCTTTGAGGAAAGCGTCGATGTCATCCGGCGCAGCGATGCCGCGATTATAGAGGATTTGAGCCACCAGGGGCGGAATCGCTGATGCCTGTGCGAAAAATGTTGGCGGCGCCGGCGGTGCAATGCGCCAGTGCTTGCGAGTGCCAATCCCCATAGGTTCTCCTTGGAAACGGTAATCAGGGATTAGGGATCGGGGGTTGGGGATTGGAGGACCTAATCCCCAATCCCTGGTCACCAATCTCTGTCATTCTATGAATAAGCATTACGGTAGTATACCATAGCGCAAAAACACGTCAAAAAACGGCTTCCTCGTGTGAGGAAGCCGTTTATTTTGCTGATCGAGAAGAATTAGCTAATCCAGCCTTGGCCCTTGCAGAAATCGGTGACGACGGGGATCGTGACCCACTTCCCCTGGTAAGATTGAATCGCCAGGTAAATGATGTAGACCAAAACCGCGACGCCGACAAAACAGCCGATAACGATGAAGGACAAAAGTGAGGAGACCACATAACCGACCACACTCACCACCAGCGCTTGAATCGCGTTGTATTTGATGAAGGGACGCGTCTTCTTGTCCTCAAGTAAGAGCACGATAATCGGCACGAGCGGCGCGAAAATCCAGCTCAACAACGACCATAGCTTATCATCATCTGTCACATCCATTGGGACTTGCGGATCCATTTGAACCATAGCACGACTCCTTTTCTTGTGTGAGTATAATACAACCTTTCAACAAGCTTCGTGTATCATTGTAGGGTGAATCGGAAAAAAGTCAAGGTGACTTTTAGGCTATTTCCGCACATCTAGCAGCTTGATTAACTTGATTTTTACAATAAAAATGTTATAATAAGTACATATTATCAGAACTAATAGTTTTTGCAAGAGAGATCGAACTATGGACGAAATACATACTGAAAACACGCATATCCTGGTCATTGATGACACGGTAGAAATCCTGGCCTTTCTAAAAGAGGATATCTTAGAACCGGCCGGCTTCAAGGTGACGGTGGCGACGGACGGCGAGGAAGGGTTAGCAGCAGCGCTGGAGACGTGGCCTGACCTCATCCTGCTGGATTATGAAATGCCCCGCATGAACGGTATCGAGGTCTTGCAAGCCCTTCAACAACAAGCGGCCGACATCCCTGCCATTCTCATAACCTCCCATGGATCGGAAAACGTGGCCGTCGATGTTTTCCGCCTGGGCGTGCGGGATTACGTCACCAAACCTTTCGCCGTCCAGGAAATCCTCACCGCCGTCGAGCGCGTATTGACCTTGACTCGCCTGCAACAGGAGCGCGACGCTTTGTTTGCCGCTTTGGAGCGCACCAACGCGCAATTGACCCACCGCCTCCAACAACTCGACACACTCTACCGCGTCAGCAAATCGGTGACGACGCTCCAGGAACGCAATCAACTGCTGGAACGCATCATCGATGCCGCACTCTATCTCACCGGCGCACGGGATGGCCTGCTGATTCTGATGAATCCGGACACCGGTATCCCCACTGCCCAGGTTCTACGCGAACACTGGGACCGGCAATTCAACACTCCCATAGAGGCGCTTAATATCGAAACCCACTCCTACGGCATGATGATGAACGTGCCGCTGCAATTCGGCGGCAGGACGGTGGGGTCGCTGACCGTGAGCAACAAGCGCAACCGCGAACTGTTGAACCAGGAAGATCGCCGGTTGCTGCGGATGCTGGCCGACTACGCCGCCATCTCCATCGAGAACTTCCGTCTGTTGGCGGAGTCCGAAACGCGGCTCGAACGTGAAAACCGCGAGTTGCGGTCGATCTTCGAGCATTACGTTTCCCCTGCCGTGGTAGAACGCATCCTGCAGAACCCGCGCAACGTCCAACCCGGCGGGCAATGGCAGACCGTGTCCGTGCTCTTCGCAGACCTGCGCGAGTTCACGGCTTTCAGCGCCAGTTCCTCACCGGAGGCGCTCATCACCATCCTGAACCGGCATCTCACGCAGGCGGCAGGCGTCATCCTCTCCGAAGAAGGCACACTGGACAAATTCCTCGGCGACGAGGTCATGGCCTTCTTCAACGCGCCGTTGCCCCAGGAAGATCACGCCTTGCGGGCCGTGCGCGCGGCCTGGCGCATCCAACAGGGCATGCGCCAGACGCACGAATTGATACCGCTCCACCAGCGGCTGCGCTTTGGCATCGGTATTGCGACCGGCGAAGCCATCGTCGGCAATGTCGGCACGCCCGATCTGGTCAACTTCACGGTCGTCGGCCAAACGGCGAACAAAGCCCACATGCTCCAAGAACTGGCGCCCGCCGGGAAAATCTTGATCTGTCATCGCACGCGCCAACTGGTGAAGGAACACTTCGAGGTACAGGAACTCCCCCTAGTTCACATCAAAGGGCAACAGCACCCCGAACCAATTTACGAAGTCCGTGGTATACTCTCTGAAACGTGAGGTGTAAGGCCTTACGAATTACGAATTGCGAGTTACGCATCACGGATGTGGGATTATCCCATTGCCGGACAAAGGAGCGGGATTACTATGCCTGTCTTTTTCGACGTTGAAACCCAGAATTCTTTTCAGGAAGTCGGCGGCCATTACCCGGAGCGACTGCGCATTTCCGTCGTCGTGACCTACAATACCGCCGATCAAGCGTTTCATCGCTACACGGAGGCCGATATCCCCGCGCTCGTCCGCGAGCTACAAGCGGCGGACCTCGTCGTCGGCTTCAACCTATACGGTTTCGATTACCCCGTCGTCATGCGCTACACCAATGTCGACTTGACCAGGCTGCCCACAGTGGATATGATGGCCGAGTTGCAAAAGCAGTTGGGGTTCCGCGTTGGGCTGGATGCGGTGGCATCGGCGACGTTGGGCATCGGCAAGAGCGCCGACGGCCTGCAGGCAGTGCAGTGGTGGAAGGAAGGTCGCCTCGAAGAAATCTTCACCTACTGCGAAAAAGACGTCGACGTCACCCGGCGCGTGTACGAGTTCGGGCAGCAAAACCGCTACGTCCAGTACTACGACCGGCAATATCGCCGCCAGCGCGTCTCCGTGGCGTGGTAGAGGCAAGAAACAAGGGGCAAGGGGCAAGGGGCAAGAGGCAAGGGGCAAGAGGCAAGAGGCAAGGGGCAAGAGGCAAGAAGCAAGAGGCAAGAGGCAAGAGGTAAGGGACAAGAAGCAAGGGGCAAGACAATCCTGAATCCTGCATCTTGCATCCTGCACCCTGCATCTTGCATCTTGCATCCTGCATCCTGCATCCTGCGCCCTGCACCCTGCATCCTGCATCCTGCATCTTGCACCCTGCATCTTGCACCCTGCATCCTGCACCCTGCACCCTGCACCCTGCATCTTGCATCCTGAAGGGGGAGAATTATACTATGGAATGGGTCAAGGCAATTTTGGGATGGATCGGTGCGTATCTGCTCGGCTCTATCCCGACAGGGATGATTTGGGGATGGCTTGCCAGACGCATCGACATCCGCAAACACGGCAGCGGGCGCACCGGCGGCACGAACGTCTGGCGGACGGTGGGGTTCGTTCCCGCTTTGCTTACCGCGCTCACAGACGGGCTGAAGGGCGCAGCAGCTTTCTGGCTCGCAGAGGCAATGAAACTTGATATGGGCGCCGTCGCCGTGGCTGGCGTCCTGGCGGTGGTGGGACACAACTATTCGCTCTTTCTCGGTTTTCGCGGCGGCGCGGGCACGGCAACGACGGTCGGCCTCGCGGCTGCAATGTGGTTCCCTTTTCTGCCAATCCTGGGGCTTGTCGGCGTCATGGTTGGGTTGCTGGTAGGGCACGCCTCGGTCGCTTCTATTACGATAGCGGTGCTGCTGCCGCTGATCTTCGCGCTGCGCGGCGAACTTCTCAACGCGCTTCTGCTGGGCGTTCCGGTGATGCTGTTGACGCTCTGGGCGCTGCGGCCCAACATCCAGCGCCTGCGCGACCATGCCGAACGCTTCTTGCCGATTTTCGAGCACAAGCCGCCGCTTATTTGTCTGTCGAATCATCCGGCCAGACAGAAGCCGCTATGACCAAACCGAACATCCTCTTTATTTTCAGCGACCAGCAGCGTTGGGATACTTGCGGCTGTTACGGGCAGCCGCTCGACATCACCCCCAACCTGGATCGTATGGCGAGCGAGGGCGTGCGTTTCGAGCAAGCGTTCACGTGCCAGCCGGTCTGTGGGCCAGCGCGAGCCAGCCTGCAAACGGGCAAATATCCCACAGAAGTCGGCTGCCACACCAACCACCGAATGCTGCCGCTGGACGAGAAGACCATCGCCCATCACTTTTCGGAACACGGCTACGAGGTCGGCTACATCGGCAAGTGGCACTTGGCTTCCACCGGCCCGCTGCTTGGCCCCGACGACTTCCGCGTCGAACCGGTCCCGCCGGAGCGCCGCGGCGGTTACAAAGACTACTGGCTGGCGTCTGACGTGCTGGAGTTCACCTCGCACAGCTACGACGGTCACATGTTCGACGGGGATATGCAACGCCGCAACTTCCCCGAAGGACGCTATCGCGTGGACGCGCACACCGATTGGGTGCTCGAATACCTGCAAACGCGCACGGGTGAACGGCCGTTTTTCCTGTTCGTTTCGTACATCGAACCACACCATCAGAACGATCACAACCACTACGAGGGGCCCCACGGCGCCAAAGAACGGTTCAAGAATTTCGTTGCGCCGGGCGACCTGATGGGGACAGATGGGGATTGGCGTGAGGAGTATCCGGATTACCTCGGCTGCATCCACAGCCTGGACGAGAACTTGGGCCGCATTCGCGCCGAACTGGAACGGTTGGGGCTGGCAGAAAACACGCTCGTCATCTACACCAGCGATCACGGCTCGCACTTCCGCACGCGCAACGCGGAGTACAAACGGTCCTGTCACGATGGTTGCATCCGTATTCCGATGGTCGCCTGCGGGCCGGGCTTCAGCGGCGGGAAAGTCATCGACGACCTGGTGAGCCTCATCGACCTGCCGCCAACGCTGCTCACGGCGGCGGGGATCGCGCCGCCGGAGACAATGCGAGGCCACGCGCTGCAAGCGCTGGTCGATGGCGCGGCGCGCGATTGGCCTGGGGAGGTCTTCTTGCAAATTAGCGAAAGCCAGTGCGGGCGCGCCATCCGCACCCGGCGTTGGAAGTACAGCGTCCGCGCGCCGGACAAGACCGGCCAGGACCCCGACAGCGACCTCTACGTGGAGGACTTCCTCTATGATTTGGAGGACGATCCCCACGAGCGGCACAATCTGGTAGACTCACCCGCTCACGTCGAAATCCGCCGGGAACTGAAGGAGATCCTCATCCGCCGAATGACTGAGGCGGGTGAGACTGCACCGGTTATCATACCTGCACGAGTCTGACGTTTGACACCAAGGTTTTTGTCATCTGCTGATTGACAAAATGGCAAGATTGGACCATAATAAAGGTAAGGTAGTGTGAAAGAAACGTAAAATCGATCACAGCTACCGCCTCCGACCCACTTTGATCCCTTGAGGACAAGTGGGCGAGTGGAATCCGGCGCACCGGATTCCCAGGGTACAGGAAGCAATTCCTGCGCCTGCCGTATTAGCAAAGGAGGCAATCCTGCTCCATCGTGGAGAGGGTTGCCTCTTTTTTGTTGCCTGTGAGCAGATAACCCGGTCAGCCAAGAGGGTTTGCGCCCCTGGATAGGGCTGGCATATCCAGGAAACTATCTCAAGAAAGGAGTTTTACTATGTGGATTGTACGCATCAATATGACCGATCAGTCTTACAAATTGGAAGAGGTACCCGAGCGGTACAAGAACCTGGGCGGGCGCGGCCTGACTTCGACCATCATCTACGATGAAGTAGACCCGACCTGCCACCCCCTCGGGCCGAACAACAAGCTTGTTTTTGCGCCGGGCATGGTCACCGGCACGACAGCGCCCACGTCAGCGCGCGTCTCGGTCGGCGCAAAGTCCCCGCTGACGGGCGGCATCAAAGAGTCCAACGCCGGAAGCGGGTGGGCGCCGGCTGTGGCGCGGATGCGCATCAAGGCCCTTATCGTCGAAGGAATGCCGGCGGAAAAGGACTTTTGGGCCGCCAAACTCTTCTGGGACGGCGAAAAGCCCGCAATCGAGTTCTCGTGCGCCGGCGATTACACCGGCAAGAACCTGTACGACGTGTTCCCGGCGCTGTTCGAAAAGTTCGGCAAGCGCGTCCACGTCGCGGGAATCGGCGTTGCCGGTGAATTCGGCTACGCCAACTCCGGCATCGTCTTCGAAGATATGAAGCAACGACCCACCCGTTACTCCGGTCGCGGCGGCCTGGGCGCCGTGATGGGCAGCAAAGGCCTGAAGTTCCTCGTGGTCGACGCTGAGGGCGCGCCGGGCGTCGAGATTGCCGACCCCGAAGCTTTCAAAGCCGGCGCGCGCAAACTGCGCGACGCGCTGAACGAGCACGCGCTCACCAAGCCCAAGGGCGGTCTCAACACCTACGGCACCGCCGTGCTGATCAACATCATGAACGAGGCCGGCGGCCTGCCCACCCGCAACTTCCGTACCGGACGCTTCGAAGGCGCGGCCAAAATCGCGGGCGAAGCCATCTTCGAGAACAACAAGGCGCACACGGGCAAGGAAGTCTACAACCATGCGTGCAGCCCCGGCTGCGTCATTCAGTGCTCGAACAGCTACTACGCGGAGGACGGCTCGGAGATCGTCTCCTGCATCGAGTACGAATCCGACTGGGCGTTGGGCGCCAACTGCGGCATCGACGACCTGGATGGCATTGCCAGGCTGGTTTACTGGTGCAACGCCTACGGCACAGACACCATCGAGACCGGCGACAGCATCGCCGTGGCGATGGACTCCGGCTATCTGCCGTTCGGCGACCTGGACGGCGCCATCGCGCTGCTGCACGAAATGGGCAAGGGCACGGCTATGGGGCACATCCTGGGCGGCGGCACGGGCTTCACCGCCAAGGCGTTCGGCAATCCGCGCTCGCCGTCGGTCAAGGGACAGGGTATGCCGGCCTACGAGCCGCGCGCGGTCAAGGGCATCGGCGTCACCTACGCCACCACCACGATGGGCGCCGACCACACCGCCGGGTACACCATCGCGCCGGAAATCGCGGGCGTGGGCGGCAAGTCCGATCCGCTGGCCTCCGAGCCGGGCAAGGCCGACCTGAGCCGCGCCTTCCAGATGACGACGGCCTTCCTCGACTCCACCGGGCACTGTCTCTTCATCGCCTTCGCCATCCTCGACATCGCCAGCGGTTTCGAGGGCATGGTGGAAGAGGTCAATGCGATGTTCGGCACAAATATGACGGGCGACGAGGCCGTAGCGCTGGGCGGCGAAATCCTCAAGCGCGAGCGCGCCTTCAACATCGGCGCGGGCCTCACGCACCTGGACGACCGCCTGCCGGAGTTTATGAAGTACGAGCCGCTCCCGCCGCACAACGTCGTCAACGACCTGCCGGATGCAGTTTTCGACGCCGTCCACGGCGAGATGTAGCCAGAGCGCCGGATTGTGATCCAGCGCAAGCAAGTTGAGTAAAAAGGAGACGCCGGAAGGGAATTCCCTTCCGGCGTCTTTTGTAAGAAAATCTCCTTCCTGGCGCAGAGGGACGTCGTTACGTCGCCTGGGTGGGCGCGTCTGTTTTCTGTTCGTAGAGGTCAGCCCGCAAACTCATCGCCGCGCCACCGGTTGCCGCAGCACCGTCTTGAGCTTTTCTGCCGCGGTTTTGCGCGGGTCGCCCAGGTAAATTTCGTGGTGCTTGCCGGCCTCCACGTACCCGTTTTGCGGGATGAACTCGCGATGCATCCGCGCCAGCGTCGGCGCTTCATCGTCATACGAGCCGATGTGCATGATTTGTACAGACAGGCCCTCGGCATATCGCTCCAACCGCATCGTGGATAGCGCGGGCAACGCTTTGCTTTTCTGCACCTCGGCGACGGCCTGCGCGAATAGCTCCGGCGTGATCCACTCCGGCTGCATGATCATCATCGTCCAATCCCACGCGCTTTTGTCCAGGTTGACGGTGAACGTATCCATATCGGCGGCCCACCACAGCCCTTCCAATGGTGGGACGGTGTAATCCTTCTCTAGTCGCTGCTTGCTCGTAAACTTCAGCTTGTAGGCCACTCCATAAAGCACCTCCACAGCCTCCTGGTAGGCCGGTTCCGTGTTCGGGTCGCCGTGACCGTCCACCATCAAGAACTGCATCTCCGGCACTTCGATGACGGAGAAATCCCGCGATGACGGGTTGTACAAATGCTGCAACGCCTTCTTGAAATCAACCTTGTCCATCCTGCGCCTCCACTTGTTTGATAAATTTTTCTACCCACTCACGTTCTGTCTGAATCAGAGCGATGCTATACGTAAACAACGCCTCCACGAAGTACGGCAGCGGTTTCTGCGCTTCCCAACGCTGGCGCACGTGCGTTAGCCGCGCGTCCAACGCCTCCGTGTACTGTCGCAACGCCGCCGCGGCCTCCGCCGCCGGAACCGCCGGCAGGCTTGCAATCCCCAACAACAGCGGGGTGTAACAACGCTGCGGCGTGGACAGCGCCCCCAGGATGGCCGCCTGCAACTGCTCCCGCCCGGCCGGCGTGATTGTGTAGACTTTGCGCGCCGGCCCGCGCCCGCCTTCTTCCAGCCGGCTCTCAATCCAACCGGCGCCTTCCAGCTTCTTCAGCAGGTAGTAGATGGACGAGAACCCGATTTCCGTCCACTCCCGCATTCCCCGCGCCTCGATGACCTGTTCGAGTTCGTAGCCGTGATAGGGCTGTTCGGCGAGCAGGGACAAAAGGACCAGTTCTGCTTGGGTTGTCATAACGACTATCCTTTTTTTGCGATATTCTGGTATTAGAATACCATAGTATCGGGGTTTGTCAAGAGGGAAATTTGTGTATTGGAACGCACAAGGGTAGAAAAACAAAATGCTAAACACAAAAGCGGCCTGGCCTTTCGACCAAACCGCTTGTAGTGACCAAAAACTTTTCCGCTATGATGCAGGCAACGCCCAATCCTCATACTCACCTTGCGGTTCCCGCACCAACGGCGCGCCAGCCCACGCTCCGGCGGTCGTCTCAAAGAAACCGGCAGGCCACTCATCCTGCTCTCCAGGTTTAGCATTCAGTACACTTTCCAAGACCAGTTTCGCCAATGTCAACTGTTCTCTTACAGTAAGCTGTTTAACGCTTCTATAAATCCTGGCAAATTGTGTAGAGGGCATTAACGTTTCTGCATTTGTTGTCATTTCGCGCCTCCCATAGTTCACCTATTGCTGCTTCTGTATGCACACCCCAAGTATACCCCCACCCCCACCAAACACAAAAAGCGGCCTGGCCTTTCGACCAAACCGCTTCTCCAATGGGTCGTACAGGATTCGAACCTGTGGCCCTGGGCTTAAAAGGCCCCTGCTCTGCCGGACTGAGCTAACGACCCACACGCGCCGTAGTATAGCACGGGAGGGGCAGTTGTCAAATTCCGGTTGACTTTTCGGCCTGCTAGGGCTATATTCAGATATGGGTTAGCCAGATCAGTAGTTTGTTTTGAAGGAGCGGGGAATATGGATTATGCGGCTTTGGCGAATGCGATTGTAGCGTGGATGCGGGATTACGCAGGACAAGCCAGAGCAGACGGCTTCGTGGTGGGGCTGAGCGGCGGCGTCGATTCGGCGGTTACGGCGGCGCTGGCGACGCGCGCTGTGGGGGCTGGGCATACCCTCGCCGTCTGGCTGCCGTGCTACAGCCTGCCGGAAGACGAGGCGTATGCGCAGATGACAGCGCAGGCACTCGGCCTCGGGCTGCACACCGTCGACCTGGACGCGACGTATGACGCGCTGCTGGCGGCGCTCCCACCCGGCAGCGACATGGCGCGCGCTAACGTCAAACCGCGCCTACGGATGACGGCCTGGTACTACCTGGCGCAATCGCACAACTGCCTGGTCGCCGGGACAAGCAACAAGCCGGAGATGCTGGTGGGCTACTTCACCAAGTACGGCGACGGCGGCGTGGATATCGAACCGCTCGGCGAGCTGTACAAGCACGAGGTGTGGGCGCTCGCGCGCGCGCTCGGCGTGCCGGAACCGGTCATCGTGCGCGCGCCCACGGCGGGGCTGTGGCCCGGTCAAACGGACGAGGGCGAATTGGGCATCACCTACGCGGAACTGGATGCAATCCTCGCGGCGATGGCAGAGGATCGCCCACCCGCCGCGCCGGAAGCCGTCGTGGCGCGCGTGCGGCGGATGATTGCCGCAGCAGCGCACAAACGCGCGCTGCCGCCGGTCTTTTATGTCGAAAGAGCATCATGAGTTCAAGAATTCCACCACAAATCTTCATGAATGTATACGAATTTGTTCTCTGTTCGTGATAATGGATGTAGAGTGGTAAAGTAAGGCATAATGACAACTATGGATGACACGCCACAGCGTCATGAGACGCCCTCGCTGCTCGCCGCCAACCTCTACCTGTTGCTCGGCCTGATTGCAATCGTGTGGAGCAGCTATGCCTTCCAGGACGTCGGCATACACTACGTCGTGGGCATCGCTGTCGAGGTGGCGCTGGCAGTGGGGGCGTTGCTTTTCCTGCGACTCGAAAAGCGCGCTATGCCATGGCGCTCGGTCCACGAGACGCTGCGCTGGCGCTGGCCTGGCTGGCGGCTGGTCGGTCTGGGCGGGGCGCTGGCCCTGGGGCTGTGGATGCTCGGCGTGATGTTCAACTTGATCACCACGGTCATCTTTGGCTACACGACCCCGGTAGAGCCGACGATGTTCCCGCGCACCGTCCTCGAGGCGCTGCTGCTGCTCGTCGCCACCGTCATCGCCGCGCCACTGTGCGAAGAGATCATCTTCCGGGGCTACGTCCAACGCGCCTACGAGCAGCGCAGCCCGTGGATCGGCATTGCCGTCGGCGGTATCATCTTCGTGCTGTATCACCTGCGCTTCCAGGGCGCGATGGCGCTCGTCCCGGTAGCATTCGCCCTGGGATTCGTGGCCTGGCGCAGCGATAGCCTCTTCCCCGGCATTGTGTTGCACGCCGCGTACAACAGCATTGCCACGATTATCCTCATTGCCAGCAGCTTTTTCCCCATACCGGTGGTGGGTGGGTTGATGATGGCCATGATCTGCCTGGGCTTTCTTATGGTTCCGGTGACGGCAGTCCTGCTGTGGCTCATCTGGCGGTGGAGCAAGCCGCCGGTTGAGCCGGCTTTGCCCAGGTTGACGGGCTGGCGCGCGTGGGCGTGGATCGCGCCAGTCGTTTTGATAACCGGCATCTACGGATTTGCAGCCTACGCCGAAGTCCTCGTTGGGCGCTTCCCCGAAAAGCTGGCGGTGGCGGAATTGGCGTTGGAGTCGCCGTCCGCCTGGGACGTTCCCGCACGGTGGCGCTACGTCATCCAGACCGGACTGAACCAAACGGTGGGCGAGGCGGATTGCAATCTGACGCCGCAGACCGATAGTGTGACGCTGACGTGCCAAGTCCATCAGGATGCCTTCGAAACCGACCTGCCGATCGATCTGCCGGAGAGCTTCGCGGGAATCTCGCTGCCGGAGTACAGCGCCGCCGGCGTCGCATACGAGCACACCGAACGCACCATCTGGGGCAAAACGGATTTGTCGGTGCGGTCGATGGACAGCATGCGAACGTCAGGGACGACACAACTCGCCCTCACCTGCATCGCTGGTGAGAATGGCGCCGTAGTGCAGGTCGAAGGGGGCGACAATCCCCAAACGATAACACTGCCGCCCGGCGCGTTCCTCGATGGCGAGTGGCCCTGGCGGCTCTCGGCACTGCCTTTCGACATCGCCTATGGGAGCACGCAGCCGCTTGTGCTGGTGAACCGGCAGGGATACGTCGACGTCGTGGATGCCTTCATCGTCGTAGCCGGCAGCGAGCCAACGTGGACCCCGGCAGGTAACTTTGTCACATGGAAGGTCACCGTCACGTTCGCCCTCGACGGCGAGAAAACAACGTTGAGCGCATGGTACGACGTCGACGCGCCGCACACACTGGTGCGCTATGACAACGGTGAGGTCAGGTATATGCTAGAGAAGGTCGAGTAAGCAATGCCCTATTACGTTGAGGATGACGCGCGCGCGCTGCGGCAAGCCTTCGAGAAAATCGTCCTGCTCTGGCCGCAAGTGATGACCCGGCGGATGTTCGGCTGCCCGGCCTACGTCGCCGATGGACGGCTGTTCGCCTTTTTGGTCACAGACGGGGTGGTCATCACGCAGTTGCGGCGCAAGGACGTCCAGACGTTGGCGCAAGACAACCAGACCGAGCCATTCAAAGCCGGGGAACGGGTCATCACCCGCTGGACAAAAGTGTTCATCGCCGATCCGGCTGCCATCGGGCGGATTATGGGCTTCGTGCGTAAGAGCTACCAGACGGCGATGGAACGCAGGTAGAGGTTTAGTCCAGCACGCGGCTTACCGAGTAAACCGTCAACGCAGCGTCGATCCCTTTGAGGTGTACCCCTGAGACCGGCGAGGCCTCGACCGAGTCTTTGATCAGGTCGTAGGTTTCCGGACTGATCAGCACCTCGTCCGCTTTCGCCACCCCGCAGATACGCGCACCGAGGTTCGCCGTGTGGCCGATGATCGTGTAATCGGTGCGCTGTTCGCAGCCGAATTCCCCTACGGTCACTTCCCCAGTAGCGATGCCGATCCCCAACGCTGCCGGCTCAATGCCACGCGCCCTCCAATCCGCCATCAACCGCTGATGCGCGCTCTGCATCGCCAGCCCTACGCGCACAGCCCGCAACGCATGATCGGGCTGTGGCAGTGGCGCACCGAACAACGCCATCACCTCGTCGCCGATAAACTTATCCAGCGTCCCCTGATAAGCATACAGGACTTGCGCCATCCGCGCCAGGTAATCGTTGACGAACTCCACCAGCACCTCGGGTTTGAGCTGCTGGGCTAACGCCGTCGAGCCACGCAAGTCGCCGTAGAGCACGGTGAGGATCACCCGTTCGCCTTTGAGAATCTCAACGTTGGGATTCGCCAGTATGCGATCCAGGACATGCGAATCAACAGAGCGGCTAAGGACACGTCGCAGGCGTCGCTGTTCCAAGCTTTCGAAGATCGCAGTGTCCATCTGGCTGACGATGGCTTTCAACAACCGCCGGTGATCGCCGGTAAAGCGATGTTGTGGATCGCGGTTGACCGTGCCGAACACGCCGATGATCTCGTTGCGCAAGATCAGTGGGATGGCGATAATCGTGCACTGCGGCGCTTCACGATCCTCACACACCAACTGCGCCCGGCGGATGGCGTCATTGGCCACCTGGGTCATCGTCTCGTAATAGGCCACTTTGTGCAGCAGGTCGTCATGCGTCACGGCGCGCATTTCCAGCTGCTTGCCCTGTTGATCATACAGCATCACGAAGCCCATCTCAGCTTCGACCACGCGACACAATTCCTGCAAAACCACATCCAACATCTCGTCGAAGGGCAAGTACTGGTCCCGGATACGGTCGAAGTTATAAATAGTTTCCAGTTCCTTGTTGCGCTGCGCGAGATCATGGTGCACGTAAGTCTGAACGATAGCTGAGTCAATCTGGCTTTCGGCGATGCGCATCAAATCAACTTCCTGATCGTCAAAGGGAGGCCTGCTGCGCGCCATCAAGATCAGACCGAGCGGTTTTTCGTCCATAAAAATAGGGAGCGCCGCCATGCGAAACGTGGAAGGAAGCCTGGATGCCAGTTCGGGCGGCAACACATCTGCGGCCTCCCACAAAGCAATCTCCCCCTCACGCATCGCGCCACGGATGCGGGTCTCCGAGAGCGCCGCGGCGGTGTCGCGCCAGGCCTGATCACGCTCCTGCACCACTTTCAGGTCGAACGTGCCCGTCTCGCGGTCTACCACGTAAAGCAAGCACACATCCGCGTGAAAATGGTCACACATCACATGCGCCAGGCCGGAGAAAATGGCCGCCGGCCCAGGCGAGACATCACGAATCCGGTCGATCGATAGTACAATGTCGAGTGCCTTCTCGTTGAACGCCAGTTGTTTTCTAAGTTCTGCCTCTTTCATCGCTGTCCTACCTTTCACACGCTCCCTGTGGCGGGAAGTCATCGAATACACTTTACCCTTCTATTCTACCACTATATAGGCCAAACTACAAAAATCCTAGCCTGACAAATCGCGCTTGTTCCCCTGGCGCTGCTGCCGCGCCGTCTGACGGCCATCCGCGTACAAAGGAACGGTGTGGCGTCATGATGCAGTTGACTGGTCATTGGGCAGAGACAGTGTTGAGTGTGCTTATAGCCACGGGGATAGGCCTGATCCTGCGTCTCATAATACACGCCGGATAGAGAGGAGTTCCCATGTGGGATTCCACACCAACGAGGATGAAAATGCTTACGCCGGATCATAATCCGGTGCGGCAGGGACGGCGGATTGTGGTTGGCCTTAAGCGTTGAAGCAAGTTTACTTAGAAAGGAGGTTGCGCATGAACGGGATAGGTTTACAATGGAGTTATTATCCGACGACGACAGCACATCTACGACATCAAAAAGCTGTATTGAACCTATGATGATCGACACTCAAAAAGGACAGGCGCCGCTGACAGAACGGGTTACGTTTCTGCGGTCCTTGCCGCTGTTTACCGGGCTGAACGGCGAGGAACTGCGCTTCCTGGCGGGGGAAGCGCAGGCGCGCGCCTACGCAGCCGGGGCGATCATCTGTCACGCGGGCGAACCAGGATACACCTGTCACATCATCACCATAGCTGGCCACGCTGCGGCGGCAAGGGAAAGTGCGCCTCGATAACGGCTGGATCGTGCTGGTGGGTACGTAACCATAGCATAGAAGGAGAATTTGGAATGAGTGATGATAGCAAAGAGACTATCCGCGCGCAACGGCGGCGGCGGCCCGGCCCGGGCGACACCGGCGAACGGGAACGCGTTGCAGCGCCACAGCGCCAAAGGCCAGGCAGCCAGCCTGGTATGCCATCATCCAGTGTAGGCGGAACAGCCCCACGACCGCCCAGTTCCAGCGGGCCTTCGCAGCCCTATGGCAGCAGCGGAGGCTACCAATCATACGGCGGCAGCGGGCAGGGTGGAATACCCATTCTATCGATTCTCAGTCAACTGCTGGGCGGCGGCACCCGCGGCGGCGGCAAACCCAAATTGCTGCCCATCCTCATCCTGGGGGGCATCGTACTGTGCGTAGTATGCGCCCTCATCTACTTCATCTCAGGAGGATTGGGGGATTTGGGCGGTCTCACACTGCCAGAGCCGTCAGGCGAGTACACCTACGACTACCCCACTGCCGTGTATGAGGAACCCGTCGCTCCAATCAAACCTACCGTGCAGGTCGTGCCCAGAACATCCGCACCGCCCGCCGCGCCAGGCGAAGCCAAATCATGGCTGGTGATGCTTTACCAGGATGCCGACGACAAAATCCTGGAACAGGACATCTACATCGACTTGAACGAGGCGGAGCGCGTGGGTTCGAGCGAACACGTCCACATCGTCGCGCAGCTTGACCGCTATCGTGGCGGCTTTTCTGGCGATGGCGACTGGTCCTCGACCAAACGCTTCTACGTCACCCGAGACAGCGACCTGCAACGGATCGGCTCGCAGGAACTCGCCGACATCGGCGAAGTCAACATGGCCGACGGTAACACGCTCATCGACTTTGTCACCTGGGCCGTCGCCACTTATCCGGCGGACAAGTACGTGCTCATTATGTCCGATCACGGCATGGGCTGGCCTGGCGGTTGGAGCGACCCCGATCCACGCGTGCGCGGCAACACCTCTTTCCCCTTGGGGTCGGCGCTGGGCAACCAGCTCTACCTGCACGAGTTGGATGAGGCGCTGGCCCAAATCCGCCGCCAGACCGGCATCGAGAAGTTCGAACTTGTCGGCATGGACGCATGTTTGATGGGCCATCTCGAGGTTTTCAGCATGCTGGCCTCACACGCGCGTTTCGCCGTGGCCTCCCAAGAGACCGAACCGGCCCTCGGTTGGGCCTACACCGCCTTCCTCGAATCGCTAAGCAGGTCTCCTTCCGTAAGCGGCGCTGAACTAGGACAATTGATCGTACAAAGTTACATCCAGGATGACCAGCGCATCGTCGATGACCAGGCGCGCGCGGAGTTGTTACGCCAGAGCATGCCGATGGGCGGCTTCTTCGGAGCGGCCCCATCGGCCCGTCAGGTGACGCAACAGTTCGAGCAAGCCGGCACGCTGACGGCGGTCGATCTCTCACAGATGCCGGCGCTGATTGACAGCGTCAACAATTTCGCCTATGTCCTGCAGAACGCCAACCAGCGCACCGTCGCCCAAGCGCGCAGCTACGCCCAATCGTTCACCAACATCTTCGGGGACAATGTTCCACCGTCCTACATCGATTTGGGGAACTTTGTCCAACTGTTGAAACGCGAGAGCGGCAACCAGGCCGTCAGCCAAGCCGCCGACAAAGTGCTCGCCGCGTTGAGCCAGGCCGTCGTCGCCGAAAAGCATGGCGCGAAAAAGCCCGGCGCGACCGGCATCTCGCTTTACTTCCCCAACTCGCAGCTCTACGCCTCGCCCGTCACCGGCTACCAATCGTACAACATCGTGGCGGGACAGTTTGCGCAAACGTCTTTGTGGGATGACTTCCTGGCCTTCCACTACACCGGGCGGACCTTCCAGCCGGCTGCCACCACCATCGTCGTTCCCGACCGTGGCGCTACGCTGACCCCGCCGGGCAAGTCCACCATCCAGGTGTCGCCGATTACGCTATCCAGCAGCGTGGCAACGCCGGGCAGACCGGTTCTGCTCAGCATGGACATCCGCGGCGAAAGCGTCGGCTACATCAAACTGTTCGTGGGATTCTACGACCAGGCTTCCAGCTCCATTTTCGTGGCCGACTCGGATTACCTGGAAAGCGATCAGACCCGCGAAATCGACGGCGTTTACTATCCGGTATGGAGCGCGAACGACATTTTCACCATGGAGTTCGAATGGGATCCGGTGTTCTTTGCCATCAACGACGGCGCCAACACCGTGATCGCCAACTTCGAGCCGCACACCTACGGCGCGACGTATGAAGAGGCCGTCTACACCGTCGAGGGCATCTACACCTTCGCCGACAGTGGCGAAACGCGCTATGCGCGTCTCTACTTTGCCAACGGCGTCTTGCAGCAAGTATTTGGTTTCACCGGCGAAGATGGCAATGGCGCGCCGCGCGAAATCCTCCCGCAAACCGGGGATACCTTCACCGTGCTGGACAAATGGCTCGATCTCAATGCGCAGGGTCAGGTGACACAGACCTCGCGGCAGGCCGGCGGTACGCTGACCTTCGGTACCCAGATGTTCACCTGGACCGAACTGACTGCCCCGGCGGGTGAATATCTCGTCGGGTTCATCGTTGAAGATCTTGACGGCAACGCTTATCAAATGTACGAACAAGTCACCGTTCAATAGGACCAGGGGGAATACTTAACGTATGACCGATTCCGAACTCGAAAAGTGCCCGGCTGCTCTCGCGGCAGCCGAAGCGCAAAACGCAGCGCGAGCCAAAACTATCGCACAACTCAGAAAGGAAATTCTCCAATACGAAGAAATCGGGGAAACGCTCAAGCGCCGCAACCGCGCGCTCTATCTGCTCAACCAGGCGGGGCAGGTCTTTAGCTCCAGCCTGGATTTGGACGCCGTGCTCTCCTCGATCCTCGACCAGGTGCGGCAGATTATGGGCGTGCGGGCGGCCTCCATCTGGCTGGTGGATGAAGCCGCCAACGTTGTGATCTGCCGGGAATCCTCGGAACAATGGCTCATCCGCGGGCACCGCGTGGCATACGGACAGGGTATTGTCGGCTGGACGGTGAAGCACACGCAGAGTGTAATCGTGCCCGACACGCGGCTCGACCCGCGGCACTACAAAGGCATCGATGAAGAAATCGGAGTAGAAATCCGCTGCATCCTCAGCGTGCCGCTCAAGATCAAACAACGTGTCATCGGCGCGCTCCAGGTGGTGGACACCGAGATCAATTGCTTCAGCCAGGAGGATGTTCCAATCATGGAGTCACTGGCAGCGACGGCGGCGATAGCCATCGAAAACGCGCGGCTGTTCGAGCAAGTGCTGCGCGACGCCGAGACGAAAACCACCCTGCTCTACGAAATCAACCACCGCGTCAAGAACAATCTGGCCTCGATCATCGGGCTGCTCTACAGCGAGCAGCGTTACGGCGGCGACGGTGACCGTCAGACGCTCATCCAGGACCTCATCCGGCGCATCCAGGGCATCGCCCAGGTCCACGCGATGCTTTCCGAGACCGAGTGGGCGCCCCTCCCCCTCGACGAGTTGACACGCCAGATCATTTTGATGACGCTGCGCACGCTCCCGCAAGACGTTGCAGTGAACGTCACCATCACCCCGGCCCCGGTGCGGATCACGGCCAAATACGCGACTAACATGGCGCTCATCATCAACGAGCTAACCACCAACACGCTCAAGTACGGCCTGGACGGACGCGACACGGCGGAAATTCGAGTGCGCATCGCCGCAGAGGATGAGGGGACGACGCTGTTCGAGTTCTCCAACGATGGGCCGGATTACCCTGACGATGTCTTGAACCTGACGCGCCACAACCTGGGCCTCTATCTGGTCAAGAGCCTCGTGGAGCGCGGCCTGGAAGGGACGGTTGCTCTGCGCAACGACGGTGGCCCGGTCACCGCCATACGTTTCAAGAACACCCAAAGCAAGGGATAAAACAAAAGGGGGGGCGATATCTTGCCCCCTTCAAATCCCCTTTTCTCACCAACGGCGCAACAGTTCGACAAACAGCCGCACCCCAAAGCCTGTCGCGCCTTTGGGAATGTAGGGCAAATCCTTCTCGGTCTGATCCAGCCCCGCGATGTCGATGTGCGCCCACGGTACGCCATCGGGCGCGAATTTGCTCAGGAAATATCCGGCAGTGATGCTGCCTCCTGCGCGCCCCCCGATATTCGCCACGTCGGCCACACCGCTCTTAAGCTGTTCGCCGTATTCCTCGAAAAGCGGCAGCGGCCAGACGCGCTCGTAGGTGGCGTCGCCCGCCGCGCGCAGGCGCGTGATCAACGCCTCGTCGCCCATCACCGCCGCCGCGTGATCGCCCAGGGCGACCACCCGCGCGCCGGTCAGCGTCGCAATGTCGAAGACCGCCGCCGGCCCGAACGTCCCCGCGTAGGTGAGCGCGTCCGCCAGGATCAAGCGGCCTTCCGCATCAGTGTTGAGGATTTCGACGGTCAGCCCCTTGAACGAGCGCACGACGTCACCGGGCTTGGTGGCGTGCGCGTCGGGCATGTTCTCCGTCAGTGGCGCCAATCCAACGACGCGCAACGGCACATCCAACAGGGCCATTGCCCGCAACGCGCCGATCACCGCCGCCGCTCCGCCCATGTCGCCCTTCATGCGGTGCATATTCTCGCCCGGCTTCAACGAGATGCCGCCTGTGTCGAAGGTGATGCCCTTGCCCACCAAGACCGCAACCGGTAAGTCCTCGCGCCCGGCGTTGTGTTCCAGGATGACCATGCGGGCCGGTTCGTCCCCGCCCCGGTTGACGCTGAGCAGCGTGTGCATTCCCAGCGCCTCCAACGCCGCCTTGTCCAACACCTCGCAGCGCAGGCCGGTCTCCGCGGCCATGCGCGCCGCCGCTTCGGCAATGTGTGTCGGCGTGGCAATGTTCGCCGGACGGTTCACCAGATCGCGGGCCAGCAGCGTGGACTCGGCCACGATCTGCCCGGCGCGCGCGCCGGCTTCGAGCGCGGGAACACGCGCGGCATCCAGCTCTACCAGGGTGAGCGCCTCCAGGTCGGGCCGCGCCTCGTCCAACTGCGTCTTCAGTTCGTGGAAGCGGTACAGCCCCAGGAGCGTCCCCTCGACTGTAACCTCCGCTGCCAGTTCCGGCGCCAAACCGCCAATCCCGGCCCCATGGATGATCGTGTGCAAATGCGTCACACCCAGGTCGCGCGCTTTCTTCGCCGCCGTCCCGGCAGCCTGGCGGATCACGTCGGCTGTGAATTTCTCGCGCTTGCCCAATCCCACCAGAATCACTCTTTGTGCGGGAAGTGCCCCATTGGAATAGAGCACTGCGATCTCATTGCGCTTGCCCCGGAAGTCGCCGCCGGCAATGAGCGCCTGTATCTGCCCACCGAGCGCCTGATCCACCGCGCCCGTCGCACCGCCAGGGACGGCCACGCCTTCGAAGAGATTGACCACAATCGCTTGCGCCGCCACCGTTTGTAACGCGCCCGTCATCACTTTGATCTGCATCAATGTACCTCCTACGCCTGCGCTGGGGTGGCCAACCGCACCCCAGGGTCTCTGAACCGCTCTGGGAACGCTGTGACGAGCCGATCGACGTGCTCAGACAATTGCGTTCGCAGGAAAGACAATACCTCTGAATCGGTGGGGAAACTCGAAATCAGGAACTCAAATACTGCATTGATCTCCGAATGTTCCAGCTCGTTGACCAGTTCGTAAGTGTCATACGCCATTAGATCGTTTCGCATGTAACTAAAGAACC
>MTKY01055243.1_pt1 | contig 22334 bp, 14 predicted proteins | sample 1042731 | NCBI WGS metagenome assembly MTKY01 (sample SAMN06212206, study PRJNA360538) | anaerobic digester metagenome | biome: Wastewater treatment plant; material: sludge; isolation source: anaerobic digester fed with sludge from wastewater treatment plant | place: Denmark: WWTP Soeholt ... | reverse complement strand
CCCTCGCCTTTTCAAATTCCACAGGAAGTGAGACTACCTCCAGTCGGAGTGCGGAAGATGCCGCTGCCGATCATGACGCCAACCATGATGGCGGCGCCGCCCCAGACTCCGATGCTGCGCGGCAGATCCTGCGTCGTCATCGTTCACGCCCGTCCGTGACTACGGCTCGGAACGTACCATAACCGAAGCCGGGGCCTCGAGGCAGGAAGAAATCCTGGCGTCGGCCGGGCATTCGACCCCGGCTGGCGCAGCACAGACGGGCATAAGCCGCCCCGCGCGCGGGCAAGCCGCTTGCTTCGTTTCCAGCCGTCACCGTGCGTCCAGCCCGCTTACCAGATCAGAATGCCCGAGAGAAGCTGGAAATCCCTCAGGTCCACATCGCCGTCGCCGTCGGCGTCCGCCGCCCGGCACTCCGACCCGACCGTGACGTTGGGGCCGTGGAAGCAGTCCGCCCAAAGCGGATAATCGTTCATATCCACGTCGCCGTCCCCGTCCATATCGCCGAACGCAGGCTTGCCGCACAGCAGGTCGACATCATCGATGTACACCGTGATCGGGCCCGCCGAATCCACGAGGGAAAACGCAATGTGCTCCAGCACACCCTTGTTGGAGGGCGTGTAGAGCGTCCCGTCGCCGGTCATGCCGTGGATGGGATCGGTCAGCGGGTCGAAAATGAAGGTCTGCCAAACTCCCGGCTGGGGTTCCACAAGCACCCCCTGCGGAGCGCCGTTCACATCCGATGCCGCGCCCACCCATTCGATGGCGCCGGCCGCCCCGCCGTCCTCGCCGATTTCCGCCGACGTGCCCGTTTCCCGGATGCCGATGGCCAGTCGGAACCGCCCGGCCTCCGCCCGCAGCCGCACGCGGATCGGCCGATCGAGCGTGATGGTGGGGTTGGGCACGTGCGGGGCGTTGTGCGTCGTCAGCCGCATCCAGCGTTGGGGGTCGGTGTCAATCCACTGCCATTGCACCTTGAGGGACTGGTTGCCGCTGAAGGCCGGTGGGTCCGTGCTAACTGCCGCGACGTTCGGGGTGTCGGCCAGATCCTCCGACGTGCTTCCGCTGTATCGCGGAACGTTGAACAGGACCCGCGTTCCAGGAGCATACCCCTCGAAGTCAGTGATTTGCCGGATCGTGCACGGCGGCGCGCTGACCACCTGCACGGACCAATCCGCCGTATCGGACCCGGCCGCGTTGGCGGCCTGCACGGAAAACGCGAACGTTCGTCCCAGGTCCGTCATTGCCGGAGTCCAGCCATACACCCGCCCCGTCGCATCCACCTGGGCGCCGAATGGACCCTCCAGCAGCGTCCAGCTCTCGGCATCTCCCGCGACTAATGTCAGTTGCCGTATGTACTCCACCCCGGCGGTGGCCGGGTCCGGATCCGGCTCGACCTCGGCGATGACGGGAGCCAGCAGATTGGTCAACGAGATGTCGCGGCGAACGACGTCACCCGCGGCGACCACGATGTTCGTTGCGGTCGTCGGGGCGTAGCCGCTGTGCGAGACGTTCAGGCTGTGTGTGCCGGGCGGCACCAGCAGAAACGAGTAGAACCCGTCACCCGTGGAGAGGGCGACATAATCCGAGCCGGACCGGACGAGGTTCGCGTCGGCCAGCGGCTGACCGCCGGTCCCGGTGACGAATCCGTAGATGATGCCTGTCGTGGGCGAGGTCTTCCACGCCATGTCCGGTACGCTGACCGGCGTCTGGTACACGTTGGCCACGTAGGAAGGCCAGCCGGTGAAGGAAGAGTAGGAGAAAACGGAGTTCCCGTGTCCGCCGCGCAGACGCGTCAATTCCACCTGTTCCAGCAGGGAGGCCGTGCCCTGGCTGGTGATGTGGCCGGCCACCACCTGGCGGGCCGGGGCTCCGGAGAGCCACAACTGCAACCGGGTATCCCACGTGGAGCCGGCACCGCCCGCCGAGTACATCATGGGCACCAGCATGTCCAGGCCGCCGGTGTTCGCCCAGGCCAGCGCGTCCTGGTGTTGGGCGGTCGGTGCGGACAGCGGGTTGGCGTACACGGCGGCGCTGACCACGACCTCCGGCCGAACGGCCATGACAGCGGCGTAGATGTCGCGCACGTTCCGGGTGATCTGGTCGGCCGTCCACTGCGTGAAGTTCAGGCCCTCCGGGTTGCTCCAGGGGCTGTTGTACCGGGCCAGGCTGATCGGATCGTACGACGGCTGACCCGACCAGGGCGTCCGGATGCGGTCGAAGTGCACGCCGTCTACGTCGTAGTTCTCCACCACGTAGAGAATCTGTCGGCGAACATATGCCTGGAAGTCCGGCACGCCGGGCGCCATCCACACGTAGTCGCTTTCACTGAACTGTACGGGATTGTCCGGCACGTTGTGGTGCAGCCAGTCGCGATGCGCCGGGTCCGCGGCGTTGCAATGCGCGTAAAACAGGTGATTCGGATTCGGCGGAGGAGAGTGCGTTCCCGACGCCCAGCACGGGTGCGTGTTGATGTAAGCGTGAAACGCAATGCCCCGGCTGTGGGCCGCCGCGATGGCGTACGCCAGCGGATCCCAGCCCGGGTCCGCGCCGCCGATCAGGACGGACCAGACCTCTTCCGGCGATGGATAGAGCGTGTCGGCCTGCCCGCGAATCTGGAAGAAAACCGCGTTGAAATTCGCGTCGGCCAGGTTCTGCATGATGGCGTCGATCGTGGCCTTGCAGGTGGTCGGGTTGGTGTGAGGCCACTCATAACGGGAGGCCCACATGGCCCGGACCTCGGGATCCTGGGCCGCGCAGGGGATCGCGATCAACGCGATCGCGAACGCCACCACTACAGACGGCATCCTTCGATGTCGTGATGAGAACCGCATTCTGCCTCCTCCTGTGGATCTGGACGGTGAAACCGGCGCTTGGCCCCCGGCGAGGATCCGGGGGACTCGATCGCGCGAGACGTTCCATTCCCTCCTGGCCGATCGCCCCCGCGGCCCACGCGGGCCGGCGACCCGGCACTCTCTGGATTGTATCAGGACGCTCGCGCGACTTCAGCCCTGAATTGTGCGACAGGCGGCCAGAAACGTCCGAAAAAGCCGCTCGCTGGAATCGCCCTCGGAATACCGCTCGGGATGCCATTGGACGGCCAGGCAGAAAGGATGCTCCGGAAGCTCCAGGGCCTCCACAATGCCGTCACCCGGGCAACGGGCCGTCACGCGGAGGCCGGCGCCAAGCCGATCAACGGCCTGGTGATGGGCGGAATTGATTGTCCGACGCCCCGGACCCAGGATTTCCGCAAGCCGGCTGCCCGGTTCCAAGTCGACCTCATGCGTGGCGTCAACCTGCGTGCCGCTGCGGTGGCGAACGGAGACCCCCACCAGCGACGGAATGTCCTGGATCAGCGTCCCGCCCAGAAACACATTCAGCACCTGAAGCCCGCCGCAGATGAGCAGCGCAGGCACCTCGCGATCGATCGCCAGCCGGATCAGAGCGGACCATGTCTCGTATTGCGCGTCGGGCATGGGTTTTTCCGTGGGATGGGGGGGGGCCCCGTATCGCGCGGGAGGAATGTCGTCCGAACCGGGAACCAGCAACCCGTCCAGCCGCCCAATGACGTCCGGCAGGTGCGCCACATCGTCGACCACGGGAATGACCAGCGGAATGCCGCCCCGTGAGCGAATGGCGTCACTGTATCCACGAGAAACCGTGTTCTGATCCCGGATGGCGACGTGTGCGTGGCGGATTCGTTCGTTCGGGATGCCGATGATGGGTGGTCTGGACAATTCAAAGTACTCCTGCAGCCGGACGCAAGGCGCCGGGGCGGAATTGTAACGATCGCCGCCGGACCGCTCCAGCTCACGTGCGGCCGGGTCCGAAAACCTCTGGATTCTGGAAGCCCCTCGCCTTGACCCGCCTCCATCCGCTATAATACTCTCGACGTGCCGAGGGGAAGGTTCCACCCGGCCTCGACTCGGTCCATGGCTTACGGACCGTCCGGGGCCTTCGTGCTGGGAGATGCAATCATGATCGAAATCCGCCGTGCGAATCCGCTGTCACGCCCGGACTCCGCCCTGGTGGGCGTTTGCGTTCTGGCATTGGTCTTTGCCCTGGCGTCCGGCCCGGCTTGGGCGGATGAACCGTTGCAGCGGGAGGCCTCCGCCCGGATGCAGGTCTGGGTAGCCGAGGCCGCTCTGCGCGCGGTGGATCCCTTCGCCACGTCGCTTCCGGCCGGCACTACGCTGGATCGCGTGGACGAGATGGAAGGGTACGTGGCGGCGTATATGCAGATGCCCGCGGCGTTTCTGGACACCCTCACCGATGAGGACTGCGAGCAGATCATCCGTGAGCAGGTCAGCATTCTCAAGCCGCTCGACGGCGTTCGGGGCTTCGGCGTCTTTGTCAAGCCTCTGGGAGCGCCCCTGGCCGAGTATCAACCGCTGCCGGAGTACCTCCCACCGCCGGAAGGTCCACTGGACAAGCCGGAGGACATGGACGCCGGCCAGCGGGCGGGCGGGCTGCCGACGTACAACCCGGGACGCCCCCAGGGCGCCCTTTCCGGCAAGACGGTGTTCCTGAGCCCGGGCCACGGGTGGGTATACAGCTCTGCGCTGAATCGCTGGGCGACGCAGCGGGGCAACAGCTATGGCCTGATCGAGGACCACAGCAACGGGGAAGCCGTCTTCCTGCACCTGGCCCGCTATCTGCACAACGCCGGGGCGAACGTCTGGCCGTGCCGCGAGCGCGACATGAACCCCCACATGGTGATTATCGACAATACGGACGCCGCGCCGGATTTCAGCGTCAGCGGCACGTGGACCAACAGCACCGGGGCCGGCACGTGGTACGGCACGAACTACAAATATGCCGCCACCAGCACGACCGAGACGGCCGTCGCCACATATGCGCCGTCGTTCCCGACGGACGATGAATACGCGGTGTACGTCTGGACGCCGAGCGCCGGCAACCGCTCCACCGCGGCGACGGTCCGGGTGAACCACACCGGCGGCACCACCACGCACCTGATCAACATGCAGCAGGACGGCAACACATGGCGCTTCCTGGGCCTGTATCACTTCGCCGCCGGTCGAGACGTTCCCAGAGGTTCCGTGCAGATATCGAACGTCGGCTCGGACCCCAGCACGTACGTGATCGCCGACGCGGTCCGGTTTGGCGGCGGCATGGGCGATTACGTCGACGGCGGCAAGGTCAGCGGGTTCCCGCGCTGGGAGGAATCCGGCATGTACTACGGCGTCTTCATGGGGCATGTCACCACGCCGCTGGGCTCCGTGAACGCGATGCCTCGCTACGCCAAATGGGAAAACGAAAGCTGGGAGGACTCCATCTACATTTCCTGGCACAGCAACGCGACGGGGAGCTCCGCCGTGGGACACGGGACCGACGTGTACGTCTACGGCCCCAACGGACCGCCCAGCCCGTTCAGCCAGTTCAGCGGCGTAGCGGGCAGCAACACGCTGGCGGTTCGAATTCGCGATGAGATCGTCAACGATCTGCGGATCGCCTGGAACGATCCGAACTGGCCCGGCCGACTGTACACCGCGTGGTTCGGCGAGTTGAACCCCAGCAACAACGACGAAATGCCGGGCGTGCTGATCGAGGTGGCCTACCACGACAACGAGCTGGACGCCAACTCTCTCGTCGATCCGCGGTTCCGGGACATGGTGTCCCGGGCCGTGTACCAGGCAGTCGTCAAATGGTGGTACCACGATCACGACGGGCCCAGCTCCACGCCGGCGATCAATGCCACGCTGCTGCCCGAGCCGCCCACCCATCTGGCCGTTCGAAACCTGGGCGACGGAACCGTGCGCGTCTCCTGGCGGCCGCCGCCTTCGAATTCCGGCAACGGCCTGCTGGGGGATCCGGCGACGGGCTACCGGGTTCAGGTCAGCCAGGACGGACTTGGTTTTGACGAGGGCACGCCCACCACGTCCACCCAGATGGATCTGACCGGCCTGCCGGTCGGGGCCATCCGGTACGTCCGGGTCGTCGCGACCAACCAGGGCGGGCAGTCGTTCCCGTCGGAGATCGGGGCGGTGCGCGTCAGCGCCAGCGGAACCAGTCCGCTGCTGATCGTCAACGGCTTCGACCGGATGGACCGCTGGATGCTGCTGGAGGAAGACGATCCGTACAGCGCTAATCCGATGCGGCGTGAACGCCCCAAGCGGATGAATCATTACGGTTATTCCCGCACGTACGCCGCGGCCCTGCAGCCGACCGGGCTGGCGTTCGACTATTGCGCCAATGAGGCCGTGCGCGACAATGACGTGACCCTGCCCCCCTATACGGCCGTCATCTGGCAGTTGGGCAAGGAGTCCGTTGCCGACGCGACGTTTGAGCCGCTGGAGCAGACGCGGGTGGGGGTCTACCTGCTCGGCGGTGGAAAGCTCTTCGTTTCCGGATCTGAGATTGGTTACGATCTGGTGGGCTACGGCAACGGGGTCGGGTTCTACAACAACATCCTGAAGGCCGCCTATGTGGCCGATTCGGCCGGCACATACTTCGTGGAGCCGGCGGCGGGTTCGATTTTCGACGGGATCGGCGAGTTCAGTTTCGACAACGGTTCGACCATCTACAACGTCAATTCGCCCGACGTGGTGGCCGCCAATGGCGGCAGCGTCGTCTCCATGAACTACGTGGGCGGCGTGGGCGGCGGCGCGGCCGTGGTCTACGACGGCACGTACCAGATGGTATACCTGGGATTCCCGTTCGAAGCCATCACCAGCGACACCAGTCGGCTGGCGGTGATGATTTGCGTGCTGAATTTCTTCGGGTTCGAAGCCGGAGAGCCGCCGCTTCCGCCCCCGCCGGACATCATTCTGGAATCCCGCACGGCGGGCGGTGCGGTGACGCCCGCCCCGGCCTACCAGGAGTTCGGGGCCTGGGCGGACAGCATCATCAAGAGCTCGGTCCCGGGCCTTGTGGGTTCGGGCAGCCGTTTCATCACGTACGAAGTGCCCAACGCGGGGACCGACCATGCCCGGTTCGTTCCCGAGATCGTGACGCCGGGTCGCTACGAAGTGTTCGTCACCTGGGCGAACGGCGCCAACTGCTACGATTCGCGGCATCGGGTGAAACACCACCTCGGCCAGACGGATCTGCTCGTGGACCAGATATCCAGCGGCGCTGCCGAACCGGGCAACTACGACCAGTGGATTTCCCTCGGCGAGTTCTGGTTCGCCGCCGGACAGAGCGAGGCGAACGGCTCCCTGGACGTCTCGGAAGAAACGGTGACCGGTCGTCCCAGCCCGACCTGGAACTACCGGGTGTACACCGACGCCGCCAAGTGGGTCTTTGTGAAGCCCTGGCCGAACGGAGACGCGGACGGCAACGGCATTCTCACGATGGCCGATTTCGCGTTGTTCCCCGCGTGCGTCAGCGGTCCCGGCGGCGGGTATCCGCAGGCGGAATGCGAGGTCTTTGACTTTGCCCTGGACGGCGACGTGGACCTGGACGATTTTGCGGAGTTCCAGGCGCGTTACGGACAATGAAACCGAGGGCGGTGGACGTCACCGAAGCTCCACGAGGCCCTGGCCTCGCTTGACTTTCCCGATGACGAACGGGGCTTCCCCCGCACGACGGAGGTTGCGCTGTACACCCGCGACGAACGCGGGCCGGACGGCCAGTACGTAGCCGATCCCCATGTTGAATACGCGGTACATCTCGTTGTGATCCACTCCGAGATCCCGCAGAAAAGTGAAGATCCGCGGCGGCCTCCACGCCTGGCGGTCGATGACGGCGTTGCAGCGGGGCGGCAGAATGCGGGCCACGTTCTCGGGCAATCCGCCGCCGGTGATGTGGGCCATCCCGGTGATCACCCGCTTGCGCCGGTATCGCTTCAACGTGGACAGCACGGATCGGACGTAGATGCGGGTGGGCGTCAACAGCGCCTCGCCGAGCGTTCGCCCGGTCTCGTCGAACGGCCGGTGCGGATCCACCCCGTTGTGTTGCAGCAGGCGGCGCACGAGCGTGAACCCGTTGGAATGCACGCCGCTGGAGGGCAGGGCCACCAGGCAGTCGCCCGGACTGACCCGCTCGCGGGCGACGACCCGGCTGGATTCCACCACCCCCACCGCGAACCCGGCCAGGTCGATATGGCCCTCCCGGTAAAGGTCGGGCATCTCGGCGGTCTCGCCGCCCAGCAGGGCGCAGCCGGCCTCGCGGCAGCCGGCGGCAATGCTGTCGATCACCACGACCAGACGATCGGGATCGAGCTTGTGCGCGGCCAGGTAGTCGAGGAAGAACAGCGGCTCGGCCCCGCACGTGATCAGGTCGTTGACGTTCATGGCCACCAGATCGACGCCGATGCCTTCGAGCCGGTTGAGTTCCACGGCCAGCAGAACCTTGGTGCCCACGCCGTCGGCGCAGCCGACGAGCGAAGCGCTGCGATACTCCTTGCGGAACAGCGTCTCGGCATAATCCAGCCGGAACAGCCCGGCGAACCCGCCGTGGTTGCGCCAGACCCGCGGCGAGAAGGTGCTGGTCATCGCGGTGCGGATGCGGTTGACCCAGGCCGCGTTGGCATCGATGTCGACGCCGGCGTCTTTGTATGTCAGCTTCTCTCGGGCCATAGTGCGCAGCGTACGCAGTCTACAGGGTGCGAATCACGATCCCCGGAGCGGAACCGGACCCGCCGGATTCCGCACGAGTGCTCCCGCGGCTATCGGAACATGCGGAGCTGCCGGCGCTCCATCGCGTGCTCGCTCACCGGGTGATCCACGTCCACCGGGTAGTCGCCCGTGAAGCAGGCGGTGCAGTACTTGTCCTTCGGCATGTTCACCGCGCTGAGCATCCCCTCTACGGACAGATAGTGCAAGGAGTCCACCTCCAGGTAATCCCGGATGTCCTCCACCGAGCGCCCGGGCGCCACCAGGTGGGACGGGTCCGGAAAGTCGATCCCGAAATAGCACGGATGCCGGATCGGCGGACTGGCGACGCGAAGGTGGATTTCCCTGGCTCCGGCCCGGCGCAGGGCGCTCATCTTGCTCCGCGTGGTGGTGCCCCGGACCACCGAGTCTTCGATCACGACCAGCCGACGGTCCTTCACGGCCTCCTTGATCACCCGGAGCTTCATCTTCACCGTCCAGTCCCGGTCCCTCTGGTTGGGCAGGATGAACGACCGACCGAAGAAATGGCTGGTGGTGAACGCCCGCCCGAAGGGAATCCCGCTGCGCTGAGAATACCCGATCGATGCACAGCGGGCGCAGTTGGGCACGGGCACCACCAGGTCCGCCTCCACCGGCGCCTCCTCCGCCAGGCGACGCCCCATGGCCACCCGCACAAGATGGACATTCTGGCCGAAAACCGTGCTGGACGGGTCGGCGAAATAAACCTGCTCGAAGATACAGGCCGCGCCGCGACCGTTGACCGGGGCAAACCGCTTCGATGCCACGCCCTCGGCCGTGATCTTGATCATCTCGCCGGGCTCAATGTCCCGGACATACTCCGCGTCCAGAATGTCGAACGCGCAGGTCTCCGAGGCCACCACCCAGGCGTCTCCCAGCCGACCCAGCGAAAGCGGCCGAAAGCCGTAGGGGTCGCGCGCGGCCACGAGCCGATCCGCGGACAGAACCAGCAGGCAGTACGCGCCCTGGAGATGCCCCAGCACGTGAGCCAGCGGGTCGGATTTGGCCTGATGCACCGGCTTGGCCAGCAGGTGGACGATGACCTCCGTGTCGCACGTGGTCTGGAAGATATGCCCGTCATCCTCGAACTGTCGGCGCAGCAGCGCTGCGTTGCAGAGGTTGCCGTTGTGGGCCGTAGCCACCTGGCCGCCCGCGAACTCGAACAGCAGTGGCTGCACGTTCAGATCACTGTTGGGACCGGTGGTCGAATACCGCACATGCCCGATGGCGACCGGGTTGCGAATCGCCTCCAGCGTGCGGGAGCTGAACACGTTCCCCACCAGCCCCATGCCCGCCGCCCGTCGGATGCGCGTTCCGTCCGTCGTACAGATGCCGGCGGCCTCCTGCCCTCGATGCTGCTGGGCGTACAACCCCAGCTGGGTCAGGTAGGCGGCCTCGGGATGACCGTAGATTCCGAACAAACCACAATGATGCCTGATCGTCGGGCGGCTGGCTGCGGGCAAGGACTCTCTCCAATGCGGGACACCGTGCGCTGGCAAAAGCTCAGGGTAGGATTACGGCCAGTTTTCCGCAATGGTCGGAACGGCGGATTCGTGAACATTGTTCCCGGCGGGCGGGGCCATGCGGCAAGGGCGAGTCAACGGTCCACGACCGCCCAGGGGGCGGGTGGGACCGCATCCAACTCGATCGGGTCGGCAAATACCTGGACCCAGTATACGCCATGCGGGCCTCCCATGCGGACGGAAATGCCCGTCTCGCGCCAAGTGGCGTCCAGGATGTTGTCCCGGTGCCCCTGGCTGCTCATCCACTGCTGCAGCACTTCATCCACGGTCCGCTGGCCGGCGGCAAGGTTCTCCCCCACCGTAAGGAAGTCGTATCCGGCCTCCAGCACGCGCAACCCGGGGGATGAACCCGTTTCCGGATCCACGTGCGAAAAGAACCCGCCGTTAATCATCCGGCAGGCATAATCGTCCGCCACCGCGTTGAGAACCGGGTTCACCACCAGAGGAGGCAGGCCCTCGCGATCGCGTGCGGCCTGGATTCGGGCGGCAAGGTATTCAATCACCCCGTCCACGTTTTCCGGAGTAACGCACGCGACGCCCGCCGCGGAGGCGTGGGCTTCGTCCTCGCTGCTGTCCGGCGCGCGGACCAGGCTGCCGGGCGCTGTGGACGAGCAGCCGACGGCCAGACCGACCAGCAAGGCCGGCAGCCACAGCCGCAGAACAGCACCGATCCGATTCAACCTTACCACGCCAGATCTCTCATTAGCCGGCATCGCCAGCCTGTGCTCGTAGTTTACCCGAAGTCGAGAGCCCGACAACGTAACAAATCCGTAACTCGCCCGGCGCGTTTGTCTCTACTTATTTTATCGGATCACACTCTCAATCCGGTTAATCCCGGATGGCCTGTCATAACCCCATTTTGTACCAATGGTTGTGACCCCATTTGGCCGGAAAGGCGTCATGCACCCGTTCGGTGCATGAAGACGAAGGTGATATCGTCCGGCTGCCGACCCTGCTTGAAATAGCCGCCCAGATCCCCGAGCAGGTTGTTCAGTGCGTCCGACGCGGGAATCCCGAAGCCGTCGCACAGGGCCTCCGTGAGGCGATCCTGTCCGAGGGGCTCGCCCTGCTCGTTTCGCACGACCAACGCCCCCGGCGTATAGAGAACCAGCGTTTCTTCCGGCATGATTCGCAGAGACTTGGACGCATAGGCGAAATTTCTGACGGTGCCCAGTTCCGGCAGAGCCGGGTCGGCCAGGGGCCTGGGTTCACCACGCTCGTCAACCACGAGGGCCCCGATACCGCCGGCCGTCGCGTATTCGGCGGCCCCCGTCTTGGGATTGATGACGACGGCGCAGGCCACGGCATTGCAGACAGATCGATCATCTCCCAGCAGCCAGTTGATTTCGCGAAGCACCACGTGAGGAGGATCGGCGTGCAGGGCGGCCACGCGGAAGGCGGCCCGCATCTCTACCAGGGCCATGGCCGTGCGCGTGGGCGGACCGGATACGTGAGCGACGAAAAAGGTGGCCAGCCCGTTGGGCATCCGCATCACGTCGTAGACGTCCCCGGTGTGATCCAGCCCGGGCTTGCAGTAGACGGCGAATTGAAGCTGGTCCCACTGGGGAACGTTGGTGGGATCCAGCCGATCCTGAATCTCGCGGATGAAGGACAGCTCACCGGCCCGAATGGCCTCCTGCAGGCGGATCTGCTCCTGGACGATTGCCTCAAGCTGGACGGCCACGGCCGCGGCGTACAGACACAGCAGGTCCAGATGCCCAAGGTCGAAGATGCCCGAATCCGGCTTGGAGTCCACATACAGCACGCCGAGGCGGCCACGCTGCGAGACCAGCGGAACGGCCATCGCGGATCGCGTATGCTCCTCATCCGTGTGGGGCACAACGATGAACTGGGTGCGTTCCAGGCAGCGATACGTGTACGTTTCCAGGCTGGGGGGTTCGATCGAAGTGGCGCCTTCTGCGGTTCGGCCTTCGACGAACTCGAGGCGGCCGTAATCCTGCCGCCGCGCGCCCAGCCAGACCAGTCGGGCGTCGAACACTCCGAGCAGCGTTCGGAGGGTCAGCTCCATCAGCTTGGCGATGTCCGTGCACTCCCGAAGCTCGAAGCCGAACCGGGCCAACTGGCGTTCCGCGCCGCACGGGATGGTGAACGGCTCGTTGGGCTTTCGCAGCAGCGATCCGGGCGGCAGCGGATACTGCCGGATGCGCGATATCTCCTCCCGGATGACGGTCTTGGCGATTTCGGCGTCAGCCTGGTATTCATGAAACACCTTCAGCAGGAAGTTCGAGATGATGATCTCGTCGCCGTGCTCCACCTCGGTGCGCGTCACCACCTGACGGCCGTTGAGGATGGTTTTGTACCTCAGGTCCACGGGGTCGAGCATCCATCCGCCGCCCGGAATGGGCACCAGGACCGCCTGTTGCATCGCGACGCGCATGTCCGGAAGATAGATGGCACAATCGGCCTGCGAACCGATGGAGACCGCGCCGTCCTCGAACTGAAGGTTGCGGATGACTTCGTGACCATCGTGGACGAGAACCTGCATGGGTCTGCGGACTCCGCCGAAACGCCCGGGCGGAGGCGCCGCCAACGCCTGACCGGAGAAACCTCCGCCACAACGGCAGTATAACCATCGGCGAATTCGCGAACCAGACGTCGCCGAAAGGAGTGCAGATTCCATGAACCCCAAAGAGACACTGCTCCTGGGGCACAGCCCGGACCCGGACGACGCGTTCATGTTCTACGGACTGGCCGCCGGGCGGGTGCCCACCCGCGGCTGGGTCTTTGAGCATGTTCTGCAGGACATTCAGACCCTCAACGACCGGGCCCTCCGCGGCGAGTTGCACATCACCGCCATCAGCATCCATGCTTACCCGTACGTGTCCGATCGCTACGCCCTGACCGCCTGCGGCGCGAGCATGGGCGACGGGTACGGGCCGATGGTGGTGGCCCGCGAGCCGATGAACGTGGAGGACCTGGTTGGCCGGACGATCGCGGTCCCCGGCGAACTGACCACCGCGTTTCTGGCGCTGAATCTCCTGGTGGGCAAGGGACGGTTTGAGCACCGGGTCGTGATGTTCGACGAGATTCTGGCCCGGGTGGCGGCGGGCGAGGCGGATGCCGGGCTGATCATCCACGAAGGGCAGCTTACCTACGGCCAACACAGGCTGACCAAGGTGGTCGACCTCGGGCAGTGGTGGAAACGACAGACCGGACTGCCGCTGCCGCTGGGGGGCAATTGCATCCGGCGGGATCTGGGGACCGCTGCGATGGCGGAAATCACCGGTGTCCTGCGGGACAGCATCGAGTTCGGCCTCGCACACCGGCACGAGGGCGTCCAACACGCCCTTCCGTACGCCCGGGACATGGGTGCGGACCTGGCGGACCGCTTCGTGGGCATGTACGTCAACCCCTGGACCATCGACTACGGACCAACCGGCCGACAGGCGGTCCGCGAACTGCTCCGGCGCGGGGCCGATGCCGGACTGGTTCCGCCGATCGGGCAGATCGATTTCGTGTCGCCGGCATGAGTCGCAGACAAGGATGACCTCGGAGGATTCCAACTCATCCGCTTTTCACGAACCGCACCTGCGGCCCGGCCCGCCCGCTTTCTCGAAAGACCCCTCGGAGGCCTCGCGCGGCGGGCGAGAACGGTTCGAACCCGCGGGCGCGGAAAGCACATACCGAGACGGCCACAGCATCTGGGATGAGCCGGACATTCTTCCGGGCCGCTCGGACAGTCTCATCGGCCAGGATTGGCTCTGCAGCGCGTGCGGCTACAACCTCCGCGGTCTGTTCGTCGGGCAGCGGTGCCCGGAGTGCGGGCGCGTGGAACTGTACCGGCCGCCGCCGCCCGGCGTGAACAGCTACCGCACCTGGCTGCTTCGACAAATCGGACAGACGGAGCCGGAGACCTGCTGGCTGGTGGCCCTTGGCGCGGCGCTGGTGGGCGGGCTGTGGGCGGTCATCGCCAGCCTCATCGGCACGCAGCACGCAGGGGTCGGCGGCTGGAGCACCTTCCTTCTGGCGGTCGTCTACGCGCCGACCGTCGAAGAGACAATGAAAATCGCGGCCGGGGCGTATGTCGTGGAACTGCGGCCATACTGGTTCCAACGGCAAGAACAGATTCATCTGGCCACCGTCGGGGCGGCCGTCGTGTTCGCGGTCATCGAGAATCTGATTTACCTGTACGTCTTCGTGCAGGGCCCGACCGTGAAACTGGCGCTGTGGCGGTGGCTCGTCTGCACGGCGTTGCACGCCGGCTGCACGTACCTGGCGGCGCGCGGGTTGGTGGAGGTATGGCGGCAGGCCCTGACGGAGTACCGCCGGCCGCGCATCACGCGGGCGTTGCGCTACCTCGTCCCCGCCATCATCCTGCACGGTGCATACAACGGGTCCATGATCGCTGCGGAGGGCATTTTCGGGCCGTTTCTGCGATAATCCGTTCCCCGGACGGACCGGGCGCGCGGGCAGGCGTGCGCGCACGTCTTAGACCTTTCTGTGATTTGCGGTTACCATGCCCCGGGGCCCGCCCCGGAGCAGGCGCGGTTCGGACGCGGGGGCGGCTCGCGGTGGAGAAGAATCGGATGTCAGACGGCTGGTCGGTGGTGGAATCGCCGTTCCGGGTGGAACATGCCCGGGCGTACGAAGGCCTGTTCACCCTGGGCAGCGGGTATCTGCACGTGCGCGGCTCGCTGGAAGAACACCTCCGCGACGCGCCGCAAGATGTCTCCTACACCCGCCTGCCTGCCAACGTGACCAGCGAGAAGTTCCCTGAGACCAAGGCAAAATGGGGGACGTACGTGCCCGGCATCTTCGGACGCCACCCGCTGCTCAACAGCGAAATGATCAACCTGCCCTGGTTCCTGGGCATCGCCCCCTTCGTGGACGGGGAAAGGCTGGACCTGGAGCATTGCATCGTCGAGGACTACCGTCGGGAACTGCGGATGGACACCGCCACCCTCGTGCGCACGTTTCGCTGGCGAACCGCCGCCGGCAAGACCGTGGACGTGCGCTTCGAACGATTCATCTCCGCCGTCCGACCCTACCTCTGCGTACAGCGCCTGACGCTCACGCCGGGCGAAGCCATGCGGGTGGACGTGGAGGTCGGGATCGACGCGAACGTGCGCACCAACGGCTACGACCACTTCATCCACGTGGAAACCGGCCGCGCCGGAGGCAGCGCTCTGGCCTGTTTCGTGCATACGGACGCCCATGACCAGGTGGGAATCGTGACGCAGGCCACCGCTCCGCGCGTGGTCTGGAAGCACAAACCCGATGGCCGGACGGCCACGTTACGCGCGGAACTGAATCTGCCACCCGCGAACCCCTGGACGCTCGAAAAGCGCACGGCCGTGCAGACCACGCGGGATCTGGACCCGTGGGACCTGGTCACCTGCCTGACCCAGATCCAGCCGATGTCCTTCGAGGATCTCCACGCCGAACACGCGGCGGCCTGGCGGGCGCGGTGGAAAACGTGCGACGTGATCATCGAGGGCGATCCGGAATCGCAGCGGGCCATGCGGGTGGCCCTGTTCCACCTGTTGCGGTCGCATGTGCCGGGCGACTCGCGCGTGGCCATTGATGCCAAAGGCTACTCGGGCGATGCGTATTGGGGTCGCTTCTTCTGGGACACGGAAATGTACCTGCTGCCGTTCTTCCTCTACACCGACCCGCAACGGGCCCGTACCCTCGCGGAGTTCCGCGTGCAGAGCCTGGATGGCGCGCGGGCCAATGCCCGTCGGGACGGGTACGACGGGGCCCGGTATCCCTGGGAGTCCGACGCCCGGGGCAACGAGTGCTGCCCGAACTGGCAGTACGCCGATCACGAAATCCACGTGACCGCGGACGTGGTCTACGGCCTGACGCACTGCCTGAAGGCATTCGGCAAGGACGATCCCCTCCGTGGACCGGCGGCGCGGGTCGCGGTGGAAACCGCCCGATACTGGCTCCATCGCGTCGATCGCCGGCCGGGAGACCAGGGCCTCAGCCTGCTGGGCGTGATGGGGCCGGATGAGTACATGCCCATCTCCAGCAACAACAGCTACACGAATCGCCTTGCGGCTTTCGCGCTGGCGGTGGCCGCGGACCTGGGCGAGGCAGGCGGCGCCTCCTCTGTCGAGCGGGCCGCGTTCGCGGAGGCGTCGCAGCAGTTGAGCATCCTGTGGGCGGAGGACGGCGAGCTGGTGCTCCAATGCGAGGAGTTTCCGCGGCTGGCCGAACCGCGGTTTGACGAGTTCTGGAAGGACCGGAGCAGACCGTTCGCTTCCCAGGTTTCGCAGGAGCGTCTGTATCGCTGCAAGTGTCTCAAGCAGGCCGATGTGCTGATGCTGATGATGCTTTTTCCCGACGAGTTCACCGACACGCAGGTGCAGCGGGCATGGGACTACTACCTGCCGTACACCACCCATGATTCGTCGTTGTCGCCCGGGGCACACGCGATGGTTGCCGTGCGGCTGGGGCGGATGGGCGACGCGTGGCGGTTCTGGGTGGCCGGTCGGGCACTGGATCTGGACGTGGCCCGCGGCGGCGCGGCGGAGGGCATCCACATTGCCAACGCGGGCGCCGTCTGGCAGATGGCGATCCTGGGTTTTGCGGGAATGCGGACGGCCATGCAGAGCGACGTGTTGACCTTGCGGCCGCGGCTGCCCGAAGCGTGGACGCGACTGGCGTTTCCGATCATCTGGAAAGGCTGTCCGGTCCACATCGATGCCGACCACAGGAGCGTGGCGGTAACCAATTGCGGAACAGAACCGCTGGTCGCGACGGTCTACGGCCGGACGCACGAGATCCCCGCCGGCGAACGGCAGCACTGGGAGGTGCCGGCGTGTTCCGCGCGGTGATCTTCGACCTCGACGGCGTGCTGGTCAGTACCGACGAGCTGCACTATCTCGCCTGGAAGCAGCTTGCGGACGCCCAGGATATTCCCTTCGACCGAAAGACCAATCACCGGCTGCGCGGCGTCAGTCGGATGCAGAGCCTGGAGATCATCCTGGAGCGGGCCGCGCGATCGTACTCGCCGGAGCAGAAGACCGCGATGGCGGACGCCAAGAACGCCCGGTACCGGGATCTGCTTATGACGCTGACGCCGGCCGACGCCCTGCCCGGGGCGGAAGCGATGCTGACGGCGCTGCGGGCACGGGGCGTGAAGATAGCGGTCGGCTCCTCGAGCCGGAACGTCTCGCTGATCCTGGAACGGCTGGGCTGGTCCGACCGGTTTGATGCGGTGGTGGACGGCAACGACATTCAGCACTCCAAGCCGCATCCGGAGGTTTTCGTGCTGGCGGCCCAGCGCCTGGGTGTGCCGCCAGCGCAGTGTCTGGTGGTCGAGGACGCGGCCGCCGGCGTGGCGGCGGCGCGCCGGGCGGGCATGGCCGTCTTCGGCATCGGCACCCCCGAGCATCTGCCCGGGCTGAATCGCCTGGCCCCGGGCCTGGCGGACGTGAGCCCGGACGATCTTCTGTGCGAGAGCTGAAATGGAAATGACCCGGTGGATGCGACGCGCTTGTCTGTTTCCGGCGATGACCGTGTGGCTGCTTTCGGGAGCGTGCGCGTCCGGGACGTCGCCGTATGAGCGGTCGATGCGGACCGCCCGGGCGATGTACCAGCACAGCCGGGACGATCTGGGACCCCCGCCGCGGCGACTGGAAGAGTCCGTGTATGAACAAGGCAGGGCGCGGTTTGTCGAGGATCTGGTTCGCGCCAGCGCTTCCTCCCGGCCGCACGAGGCGTTGTACGCCCTGGGCTGGTTCGGCGACCGGCGACACGCGGCGTTCGCGGCGGCGGCCCTGCGCGACGCTGATCCGGCCATCCGGCGTATCGCCCTGGCTTCTTTCAACCGCCTGGCGCACCAGCGGTTGGACGATCCGGACCGGGCGGCGGCGTGGTGGGAGGAGAACAGACAGACATTCCCCCGTTACAGGCCGCAAGCCGCCCGGCGGGAGTCCGCGCCTCCCGTGCAGTTCGGTGTCGGCAGCGGGGTGGGCGTTTGGCGACGCCTCTGATGTTGTACTCTCGCGGTCGGCGACCGTCCGCCTTCACTCACGGTTCGGCCGTGCGATCAGCTCCACGTCGTCGATCCACAGGGTGCCACATTTCGGTTCGGCCAGGCGGTCTTCCACGACGAGCACCAGTCGGTCCATCTCGTCCCAATCGGTGATCATGCCGCCGAAGTCCGACAACGGGATCTGGATCGTCTGCCATTCATCGGGCTTCACGCCGAGGACGCGGGCGGCCCCGCTGCCGCCGCCGCAGTGCAACTCTACCTTGAACTGGCCCGGCGTGCCGCGAACCCGCATCGACAGGGTGTTGCAACCGTTGCCATTGGCGCGATTGAGGTTCAGCGTGACACCGCCGTATGCGGGGTTGGGCGAATCCACGTCGTAGTCCACGCGCAGGCACCGGCCCGCCGGACCCGGTCCGGGGGCGTCGGCGAAGCTCATGCGGACCGAAACCGTGTCGTCCTTCGCGTCGCGCGTCCAGGCTTCGTTCACGCCGTCCAGGCGGTTGCGGCTCGGCGTGGCGCCCTCGAAGTCGTCAATCAGGACGCGCGACGGTCCGACCGGACGGGAACGCGGCGGCAGGCGCAACGGCTCGCGATCGCGTCGGCGCAATTCGGCCAGCCAGGCCGGATCGGGCTGACGCTGGTATTCCGCGATCCGGGCGCAACCTTGCCGCACGGTCGGGTTCTCCAGGAACGCGCGTTGCACCAGGCGGTTCTCCAGCACGTTGGCCAGGGCCAGAAACATCATGGCCTGGTCGAGCGGGGGCAGGTAGCGCGGGCAGACCTCCTTGCTGGTCAGGTCCACGGAGTCGCGGAAACCCAGTCGGTGGACCTCGCCGCCCTCCGAAAACGGCGCTCGCGCCCCGAGGGCCTCGAGCTTGCGCAGGCATTCGGCCGCCTGGTGCGGATACCACTGCGCCGCCATGCCGGCGGCATGCGGCGTCACCACCGCCACCTTCAAAGCGCCCCAGCCGAGGTACTGCCCGTCCGGCCCGCAGCAGGCGGACCAGCCCCAGGCGGGCAGCTTGCGATCGTGGGCGTAGAGCATCTGGGCATAGGCGAAATCGGCGGCGGATTTGCCGGCCGGCGTATTCCATTCGTCCAGAAAGATCGCGTCCTGCGTCTGCATGAACAGTCCGCCGCCCAGCCACGCGGGCTTGAAAATGGTCAGCCCGTAGTGCGTCTCCGTCTCGCGATTGAGCTTGTCCCAGGATTCCGGCGGCGCCGCGCCCACCGCGATGGCCCAGAACGCGGCCATCCGCCCATCGCCCGCGTAATCGCCGATGTGCCAGCCGGGATCGATGCGGTCGCGCGCCAGGTCACAGCCCCCGAACAGCCGGCCGTCCGAAGCGTCGTAAAACGGCTTCCAGTCCATCGCGGCCAGAACGGAATCCACCGCGTCGCGGACCTCGGGCAGAAGCTGGCGCGCGACGACCAGGCCCGCGACCATATTTCCCGAATCCAGCAGCGAGATTATGGTGTCGTCGGGCGACGGCTCGAGCGTATGGACGTTGTTCCACGATTGGGAGAATCCGTGCCGGTGCTGGAAGCGGCCGTAGGCGTCCACCACGCGGCGGACACGGGCGACCGCTTCGTCGCGGGGCACGAGGTTCATCCTGGCGGCCACGGCGCAGCAGGCGGCGTAGTAGCCGATATTCGTGACGGACGTGTGATCGGCCCGCTCGCTGGAATCGTACGGCAGCCCGGTTTTCGGCTCGACGAAATACGCGATGCACGCCCACGTTTCGGCCGCGACCTCGCGCAGATAAGTTTCGTCCGCCGGCAGCGCTTCCGGCCATTGCAGCGTGCCTGCCGCAGACGGCGCCGGCGACATCCAGCACAACGCATATACAGCCAACAGATGCACACTCATGCGCGTTTCCTCCAGACGATGGTCCCCGTGATCGACATCCATACACCGTATGCGGCCGACGCGCCCGGCCTGGACGCCGGTCGGCCGGCAATCGGACATCCGCGAACCCTGACCGCGACGGCTTACAAACCCTCGTCGTCCGGGCCGTTTCGGATGACGAGCCGACAGTCGGGCAGAGCCTCCAGGAACGCGCGGCCGTACGATTTCGTACGGATGCGGGAATCCAGAATCACCACAATACCGCGATCGGTTTTCGTCCGCACCAGTCGGCCGAAGCCCTGCTTGAAACGCAGAATCGCCTCGGGCAGTTGAAACTCGACGAACGGGTTTCCGCCCCGTCGGCGGATCTGCTCGACCCGGGCCTCGATGGCCGGATGCTCCGGGACCGCGAACGGCAGCTTCACGATGATGACGTTCGAAAGGGCCGGACCCGGAACGTCAACCCCGCCCCAGAAGCTGTCCGTGCCGAACAGCACGCATCGCCGATCCTGCCGGAACCGATCCAGCATCTGCGTCCGGGTGAGGTCACGGCCCTGTACGAGCAGCTCCAGCTCCGCCGCCGCCAGCCGGTCGGCCAGCATCCGGGCGCAGCGATCCATCAGCGAATAACTGGTGAACAGCACGAAGGCCCGCCCTTGCGTCCGCCGCACGTGCTTCTCGATGGCGTCGCAGGCCGGCGGGAGGAAGGCGTCCACCTGGTTGGGGTCCGGCAGCCAGGCCTCCACGCAAACCGTCACCTGGTTGGCATAGTCAAACGGCGAGCCCACCGATCGCGCGCGAGCGTCCGAAAGACTCAACCGGCTGTAGATATACTCGAATCCGTCCGGGCCCTCGCCCGTGGTCAGCGTGGCGCTGGTCAGCACAACACTGGGAATCACGCCGAACAGCGAATCCCGCAGATTCTGCCCGATGTCCACCGGGCGGCCGGTCACCGTCAGTCGGTTCGAGCGGTCCGGCGTGCATTCCATCCAGTAGACCCAGTCTTCGTGTTCCTGCTCCAGCAATTCCTCCGTCGTTTCCGCCAGGCCGATGGTCCGCTCCATCAGCGAGTTGATCTCGAACCGGTCACCCTCGTCGGTGGCCAGGTCGCGCACGGAACGGAGCTTCTCGTGCAGGTCGCGCAGGGTATCGCTGAGGATATTTTTCACCGGCGGCGGTGCGATCAACCGGCCGTTGGATCGCCCGTGCGCCGACTGCCACAAGGTCAGCTCATCCACAAACCGCGTGAGCACGCCCCGCGCCTTGAGCACCGCCCGGATCGCGACATCCGCGTGGAAGCCGGCCAGGAACCCGTGCCTGGTCCGTTCGTTGTACAGAGAGTTGAGCAGGTAGCGAATCTGCCCGTCCGAAACGCTCAGCCCGAAGTGACTGCCGGCGACGTCTTCCACGGTGTGCGCCTCGTCCAGGATAGCCAGATCGTAGTCCGGCAGAATGCCGGCGCCCTGGGCGCGAACGGCCAGGTCAGAAAAGAACAAGGCGTGGTTCACGATCAGCAAATTCGCGTTTTCCGCCCGACGGCGCGCCTGCTGAAAAAAGCACCGCTCATAATGCGGGCAGCGCCGGCCCATGCAGTTGCCCTGCTCGCTTCGGACCTTCTCCCAGACAGCCGGCGGCGGCTGCGCCGGCAGGTCCGACAAGGATCCGTCCTGCGTGCGATACGCCCAATCCTCGATCCGCCACAGTTCCTCGCGCGCGGCGCGAGAATCGAACAGCAATTCCTGCCGCTGGCTCGCCCGGGCCAGACGCCGCAACCCGATGTAGTTGCTCCGACCCTTCATCAGCACCGCCGAAAATTCCATCGGCAACACCGACTGCAGCAGCGGAATGTCCTTGTGGATCAGTTGTTCCTGGAGAGCGATGGTGTGCGTGCTCACGACCACACGCTGCTTATGACGGGCCACCCGCTCGAGGGCCGGCACCAGGTAGGCGAAACTCTTGCCCACCCCCGTGCCGGCTTCCACCAGCAGGTGCTCCGGCCGCTCGAACGCCTCGGCCACGGCCTGGGCCATCTCCAGTTGTTCGCGACGGTGTTCATAGTGGGGCAGACGCCGGGCGATCAGCCCACCCGGTGCGAGGATGTCCGCGCATTCCGTCACGTCTGCCTCCGTGGCTGTGTCCGGCATGTCCTATACTCGACGGCCACCGCCGCGTAAAGCGAACGCGGACAATGTCATCCGGAAGGAACCAAGGAAGCCGGAGGCGGACCGGAACACCGCCGCAACCCCAGAGCCGCCGCCCGGCCGCGGAAGACCGGGCGACGGTTCAGAACACGCAAACCCATTGTCGGCACGACTACTGGGGACCGGAGGCCTCCAGGGCGGCTACGAACGCCGGCACATCGGCCAGGTTCACCGCGTAGTCGGCGTTCATGTCGCCCGCCGCAC
>MTKY01051909.1_pt1 | contig 22359 bp, 26 predicted proteins | sample 1042731 | NCBI WGS metagenome assembly MTKY01 (sample SAMN06212206, study PRJNA360538) | anaerobic digester metagenome | biome: Wastewater treatment plant; material: sludge; isolation source: anaerobic digester fed with sludge from wastewater treatment plant | place: Denmark: WWTP Soeholt ... | reverse complement strand
CGGACGTGGCGGCGGCATGCCGGCACAGGTTGTCGGCGAAGGCAATGGCACCGTCAAATTCTTCAACGCGGCGAAAGGCTTCGGCTTTGTCGCGCGCGACGATGGCGGCGAGGACGTGTTCGTGCACATCAGCGCGGTCGAACAAGCGGGGCTTCAGGGGCTCGCTTCGGGCCAGCCGCTCGGCTTCACCCTCGTCGAGCGCAACGGCAAGGTGTCGGCGATCGATATCAAGATCGAAGGCGAGCCGATGCCGATCGAAGATAGCGGACCGCGCCGTGACGATCGCGGCCCCGGCGCAGCCCCGGGCGGCGCGCGCGGCCGTCGTCAGCTGACCGGCGAACGCACCTCGGGCACCGTCAAATTCTTCAACACGACGAAGGGCTTCGGCTTTATCGCGCGCGACGACGGACAGGCCGATGCCTTTGTCCACATCAGCGCGGTGCAGCGCGCCGGCATGGCGGGCCTCGACGAAGGCGACCGCGTCGCGTTCGACATCGAAGTCGATGACCGCGGCAAATTCGCCGCGGTGAACATTCAGCCGCATCAGGACTGATCGGTCGCACAGAAAAACGAAAAGGGCGGCTCGCGGGCCGCCCTTTTCATTGGGGGATCGACGCGCCCCATATTGGCGCGGCTGTACCAATGCTGACCGCATCGCTCCAGATCTCAGACATTACAGGTAGCAGCATGGCCCGCAAAAATTCAAAACACGACCCTTATGGGGACCTGCATCGCACCGAAGAGGCTCCGGCGACGGCTGTACCGCCGTGCTGGCTCTGTGGCCGGCCCACCGGCAAGACGATTGTCTGGCATCATCCCGTTCCCAAGAGCCGGGGCGGGCGAGAAGTGGTGCCGATGCACCCCATTTGCCAGCAAACGCTGATCGCCAACTTCACCAATTCGGAACTGCAGCGTCACGGAATGGATGTCGATGGCCTGCTGGCCGACCCCAATGTGCGCAAATTTGTCGATTGGGTGGCCAAAAAAGACCCCGATTTCACCGCGACCACGGCCAAGAAGCAGCGCTGATCAGATTGATTGCCCGCCTCGTTAGCAGCATCAAAATCTTCCCCCTTTCTGAGGGCAGTGGGGTGCGGTCTCGGCCTGACACCCTTGTGCAAAAACGCACCGCCACCCTACCAACTTCGCCTAGCCGCTACGAGGAAAGGCTTCTTATCCCTCCCCATCAAGGGGAACGGTGTTTCGCGATCAATAGCCCAGCGTCGCTTCAAGAAACCAGATCCGCTGCTGCGTCTCGTCGGCCCAAGTGTCGACCAAGCCGCTCGTCGCGATGTCGCCATCGGCTTCCGCCGCGGCCTTCACTTCTTTGAGCTGAGCGAGCAAAGTCTTGTTGTCGTCCGCCAGCGCCCGGATCATCGCTTCAGCGTCGGGACCCGCCGCGTCATCGTCGCGGATCGACGCACGGCGGCCGATGTCGCCGATCGACTGAAGCGTACGCACGCCATTCTTGCGGACCCGCTCGGCGATCAGGTCGGTGGTCGCAAAGATCTGCGCCGCCTGTTCGTCGAACAGCAGGTGTAGTTCGCGAAAACGCGGCCCCTGGACGTGCCAGTGATAATTCTTCGTCTTGAGATAGAGCGTAAAACTGTCGGCGAGTAACGCATTGAGCGCATCGGCGACGGCGGGCTGATTGTTCTGGGACATGGGAAATATCCTTTCTATCTGGCCACCATATAGCGCGCCGAGACAAGCTTTGCCCGCGAAAGCTGTCGGTCGCTGTCATCGACAAAAGCGATGACGATGCACAATGTCGACAGATTTATGCGATTAACCCGAAAGCCCCCATCGCGGTGAAAATGCCCCAGATCGTCAGGATCGCGGCGCTTCCCCAGCGCACGCCATGCGCTGCGCGCCGTTCGGCGAGCCCCGGACCAAACGCCAGAAAGGGCAGCATTGCCAGCGTCCAGCCGACCAATGCGCCCGCCGCGGCCCATTGCCCAGCGCCGCTGGTTGCCGCGAGCGCGCCGATCATGAAATGACTGCGGTCACCGAACTGCGCGAGCAGCATCCGTCCTGCCAGCATCGTCGGGGTCACCGCCAAAGCCTTGTCATCGAACAGCGACGGCCGCCCGCGCCATAGCAGCGCCCCGGCGGCAGATAGCATCGCCAGCGCTACGAGCAGCGCGGCCACGCCCTGCCCGATCATGCGATTCGCGATCGCTCCCGCCGTCGCCGCAATGACGGCATTGAGAAGGAAGGCGCCAAAGGCGATGCCCACGACGACGCGCCGGTCCGATCGCGCGCTCAGCAGCCGTGACAGGAATATCCCGCTGCGCCCGTCGGCGTTGGCGAGCAGTACCGCCACCAGCGCAAGCATGATTGCATCCATGAATTCGGGTTTGGATCGTCAGGTGAGGCGGGTCAATGCCCCAAGCGCATCGCGACCGATGCCAGCCACGCTTCGTGCGTGGCGGCGGGTAGCGGCCCGCGCGGCACGCGGACAGCGTCGCTCATCGCGTCAAGATAGGTCAGGATCGCGGCGCGATAGCCGCCCCCCGCGACCGCCGATTCGAGCCGACTCGCCAGCGTTTCGACCGCGGCAAAGCCATTATCGCGCGCCAGACAGCGAATGTCGTCGATGCCCTGGACGATCTGCGCCAGCGCGCAGTGCGGCAGCGCTTCGGCAAGTGCGCCGATCTGGCCGGTGATCCGATCCTGAATGTCATGATATGGGTCGGTTTGGGTACGCATATTCACCCCCTGTCCTGTCCCAACGATGCGCTCTTATGGTTAACAGGCGGTTAGCACCAATGTCAGCGGTGCCCGGGGGCCGAGCCCTGCCCCTGTTTGTTGCGATACATGTCGCGGTCGGCGGCGGCCAATATGTCCGATTCGGTCATCCCCGACTGGAGCATCGCGATACCGAAGCATGCCGACAGCGCGATCCGATGCCCGTCATACTCCGCCGGCGCCGCGGTCAGCACATCGCCAAGCCGCGCGATCTGGGCGCGCGCGCCCTCTTCGCTCGACTGGTCGAGGATCAGCCCGAATTCGTCACCGCCAATACGTGCTGCGACGTCGGTCGCGCGGATCGATTCGGCGAGCCGCTTGGCAATCTCCATCAACGCAAAGTCGCCCGCGGCATGGCCAAAGCTGTCGTTGATCAACTTCAGCTGGTTGACGTCGACAAAGACGACCGCCGCGCGCTCGGCATGACGTTCGAAGCGCGCCATCCGGTGATGGATCGCGGTCAGGAAATAGCGCCGGTTGAACAGCGGGGTTAGCGTGTCGCGTTCGGACACGCGCTCCAGTTCGGCAACCGCGATCTTCAATACGCGGTTTTCGCGACGCAGCGCGTCGCGTTCCCGGCGGATGTCCCGCAGCTGGTCCTCGATGGAGTCAACGGATAGTGCGCCGAACTGATCGACCGCGATCCGTGCCCCCCCTACGCTGTCCATTCAACGTCCCCGAAACCTACGCTTGCTCCCCGGCCCGATGCCGATGACTATTCGAACCACAACCTAAACGCGACTTGATACCAATCGGTAAACGCTAAGGTAGTGAAGCTCAATTACCCGTTCGGGGTGCCAAAACGAGGTAGATGAGATCTGCGCCGATCGCTCCCGCTGGCGGTTTCTTTGGCAAAGCGTCGATACCGGGACCGGCCTGCTCGATCGGCGCGTTTTCTCATCATCCCTATGCCAGCACGCCCGGCTCCGACCGAGATCGATTCACAGCACTTTCGCATGACGGGTGCCGTTGCCCGCGCGCGGTGCAGTCGCTAGGGGAGATGCGGCGGCGATTCACCCGGTGAACCGCGGCCGCATTGTGGAGGGTTGGGTGATGGGCGACAGCGCGCCGCAAGTCGCGGTTATCATGGGCAGTCAATCGGACTGGCCGACGATGGCACACGCGGTCCAGATCCTCGAACATTTTGGCATCGTGCACGAGGTGCAGATCGTCTCGGCGCACCGCACCCCTGACCGCCTCGTCGCATACGCCAAAAGCGCGGCGGACCGCGGCCTCAAAGCCATTATCGCCGGAGCAGGCGGCGCCGCGCACCTGCCCGGAATGGTGGCATCGATGACGCGGGTGCCGGTCCTCGGTGTCCCGATTCAGTCAGCGGCATTGAACGGCGTCGACAGCCTCTATTCGATCGTCCAGATGCCCGGCGGCGTCCCTGTGGCGACCTTCGCGATCGGCAAGCCAGGCGCGATCAACGCTGGCTTATTTGCCGCCGCGCTGCTCGCGAACAATGACACCGATCTGGCGCAAAAACTCGACGCCTGGCGCGCCGAACAGACCGACAACGTCGCTCCCATCCCCGTTCGCGAGGGCTGATCGCTTGCTGGCACCGGGTTCGACGATCGGTATCCTGGGCGGCGGCCAGCTCGGCCGCATGCTCGCGGTCGCCGCGGCGCAGCTCGGCTATCAGGTGCACAGCTACGCCCCCGAGCGTGAGAGCGTCGCGGCGCAGGTTGCCGCACACCATATCCACGCGGCGTGGGACGACGAACCGCGCCTCGCCGCCTTTGCCGCTGCGTGCGACGCGGTGACGATCGAGTTCGAGAATGTGCCGGTCGATACCGTGCGCTTCCTGTCGGGGCATGTGTCGGTGCGCCCCGGCGCGCAGGCGCTTGAAATCGCCCAGGACCGGCTGATCGAAAAACAGTTCGTCGCGGGGCTTGGCGGGCGCCCCGCCACTTTTGCATCGGTTCCCGACCGCGCCGCGCTCGACGCCGCGTTGGCCGGCATCGGCGCTCCCGCGATCCTGAAAACGCTGCGCATGGGCTATGACGGCAAGGGACAGGCCCGCCTCACCACCCCTGCCGATGCCGACACGGCATGGGAAACCATCGATCGCCATGCCGCAATCCTCGAAGGCTTTGTCACCTTTGCGCATGAATTTTCCGTGCTGCTGGTGCGCGGCATCGACGGCGAGACGCGCTTCTGGGACTGCAGCGTCAATGTGCACAAAGATGGCATCCTCGCGACCTCGACCCTGCCGCCGCCGCAAATCATCCTCGACCAGCAGGACGAAGCGCGCGCGCTGATGGCGCGCATCGCCGACGATCTCGACTATGTCGGTGTTCTTACCGGCGAATTCTTCGCCACCGACGATGGCCCGATCTTCAACGAGATGGCGCCGCGCGTGCACAACAGCGGCCACTGGACGATCGAGGGGGCGGTGACCAGCCAGTTCGAAAATCACATCCGCGCCGTCGCAGGGTTGCCGCTCGGCAGCACCGCGACCACCGCGCTGCCTGTCACGATGCGCAACCTCATCGGCACCGACATCGCCACCGTACCCGCGCTCCTCGCCGACGGCGCGTGCCACGTCCATCATTATGGCAAAACCGACGTACGCGCGGGCCGCAAGCTGGGCCACGCCACGTGGGTCGGAACCAACCCCGCATGAACCACCCCGAAATCACCCTGATCCTCGCGCGCGCCGCCAATGGCGTGATCGGCGCGAACGGCAAGATGCCCTGGCACCTGCCCGCCGATCTGCGCCGCTTCAAGCGGCTGACGATGGGGCGCCCGATGATCATGGGGCGCAAGACCTTCGACAGCCTGCCCGCGGTGCTCGAAGGACGCCGACACATCGTCCTCACCCGCGACCCCGATTGGCTCGACGAGGGCGCCGAGCCCGTCGCGAGCGTCGAAGAGGCGCTCAAACGCGCCAACGCCCCGCATGTGATGGTGATCGGCGGCGCCGAAATTTACGCTCTGTTTCTTCCGCTCGCCGACCGCATCGAGCTCACCGAAGTTGCACTCGAACCCCAGGGTGACGCGGTGATCGCCTATCCGGACGCGGCATGGCGCGAAGTGGCGCGCGAAGATCATCCTGCCGACGATGCCGGACGCCCTGCCTACAGCTTCGTCACGCTGACAAGGATTTAGACTATGCGCCGCTGGCTGATCGGAATCCTGCTCGTCATCGCCGTCGCCGCGCTCGCCTTCTTCGCGCTCGCCCCCGGCATCATCGAGCGCGGCACCAATCAGATCGACGGCAAGCCGCTCGCGGCAGTCAGCGACCGCGCGAAAGCGCTGCACCAGACGCTGACGATCGTCGACTTGCACAGCGACACCTTGTTGTGGAAGCGGAACATTCTCGACCGCGCCGACCGCGGCCATATGGACCTGCCGCGGCTCGAAGACGGCAATGTCGCGCTGCAAATCCTCGCCAGCACGACGAAGTCGCCCAAGGGGCAGAATTATGACGCCAACAGCGGCGACACCGACAATATCACCAACCTGGTGATCGCGCAGCTCCAGCCGGTGCGCACGTGGAACTCGCTGCTCGAACGCTCGCTGTGGCATGCCGAAAAACTGCACCGCGCGGTCGCCGCGTCGAACGGCAAGCTGCGCGCGGTCGCGACTGCCGCCGATCTCGATGCGCTGTTCGCGGCGCGCAACGGCAAGCCGCTGACCACCGGCGCGCTGCTCAGCATCGAAGGCCTGCATCCGCTCGAAGGCAAGCTCGCCAATCTCGACAAGCTCTACGCCGCGGGCTTTCGCATGGCGGGGCTCACCCATTTCTTCGACAATGATCTCGCCGGCTCGATGCACGGGCTTAAGAAAGGCGGGCTCACTCCGCTCGGGCGGCAGGTTGTGACCGCGATGGAAGCGAAGGGCATGGTCGTCGACATCGCGCATTGCTCGAACGCTTGCGTCGCTGACATCCTCAAAATGGCGCGCCGCCCGGTCGTATCGAGCCACGGGGGGGTGAAGGCAACATGCAAGGTCAACCGCAACCTCAGCGACGAACAGATCCGCGGCGTCGCGGCGACCGGCGGCCTGGTCGGCATCGGATATTGGGACGCCGCGATCTGCGACACCTCGCCCGCCAGCATCGCCAAGGCAATGAAGCATGTCCGCGACCTTGTGGGTATAAATCATGTCGCGCTTGGCAGCGACTATGACGGTGCCACCACCGTGCGCTTCGACACGTCGAAGCTGGCGCAGGTGACGCAGGCCTTGATCGATGCCGGCTTCAGCGACGACGAAGTCCGCGCCGCAATGGGTGGCAACGCTGTCCGCGTGCTCAGGGCTGGGCTGGTCCCGCTGGCACCGCCCGCGCCATGATCCGCCTCGACGGCCACCAGCGTATCGAAGAAGCCTTGCGCGGCGGGGTGATTGCGCTCGGCAATTTCGATGGCTTCCACGCCGGCCATCAGGCGGTCGTCAGCCGCGCCGTCCGCCACGCGCAGGATGAGGGCCGCCCGGCGATCGTCGCGACCTTCGATCCGCATCCGGTGCGCTTTTTCAAGCCCGACATCCCGCCCTTCCGCCTCACGACGCTCGATCAAAGGCAGGAACTGTTCGCCGCGGCGGGCGCCGATGCGATGCTCGTCCTGCCCTTCGACGCCGCGCTCGCGGGAACGACGGCACAGGATTTCATCACCAACCTGCTGCTCGATCGCTTTGGCGCCGCCGGGGTCGTCACCGGCAGCGACTTCGTCTTCGGCAAAGGCCGCGGCGGCGATGTCGTGACGCTGGCCGAGCACGCGCGTACCCATGGCTTTTTCACCGAAATGGTCGCCCCGGTCGATGACGAGTCCGAAGTCATCTCGTCGAGCCGCATCCGCGAGGCGCTGCACGCGGGCGACTGCGCCACTGCCGCGCGCCTGCTCACCCGCCCCTTCACCGTGCGCGGGCGGGTCGAGCATGGTGACAAAAACGGGCGTTTGCTGGGGTTCCCGACCGCCAATGTCGATATGGGCAATTACCTCCGCCCGCGTTACGGCATTTATGCAGTCACCGGAAAGCTCCCCGACGGACGCATCCTGAAAGGCGCCGCAAACCTCGGCATCCGCCCCAGCTTCGATCCGCCGAAAGAATTGCTCGAACCGCATTTCTTCGACTTTGCTGAGGATATCTATGGGCAGGAAATTGACGTCGCCTTCCGCGCCTTCATCCGGCCTGAGGCGAAGTACGACAGCATGGACGCACTGATGGCGCAGATTGCGAGGGATTGCGACGCGGCCAAGTTGTTGTTGGCCGATCGATAACTCATCGTCACCCCGGACGGGATCCGGGGTCCCTGCGGCGCGGCGGGAATGGATCCCGGATCGCGTCCGGGGTGACGAGATTGGGGGGACGATGACGGACAATTCGGATTGGGCATTGGCGCTCGAAGACCCAAAGAAGAAGCCGATGAAGCGCCGCAACAGAATCGCGCTGTGGCTCTTCGCCGTCTTCATCGCCTGGCTGACCCTCGGCAACGCGAGCTGGCTCGCCCCTTCACCCGCGGGCAAACCCAAACTCATCGCGCATCGCGGCGTCTATCACCTCTACGACAAGCGCGCCGCCGTCGGCCGCGACACCTGCACCGCCGCTTTCGCCTACCCACCCGAGCATGAGGTGTTCGAAAACACCCCCGAATCGATGCGCTGGGCGGTCGGGCTCGGCGCCAATATGGTCGAGATCGACGTCGCGCCGACCAGGGACGGCAAGATGGTGCTGTTCCACGACTGGACCGTCGACTGCCGCACCGGCGGCCAGGGCGACACCCGCGACCTGACGCTGGCCGAGCTCAAAACCCTCGACATCGGTTACGGTTACACCGCCGACGGCGGCAAAACCTTCCCCTTGCGCGGCAAGGGCGTCGGCAAGATGCCAACCGTCGAGGAGGGGCTCGCGGCGCTGCCCGTTCACCCGATCCTGTTCAACTTCAAATCGAAAAACCCCCGCGAGGCCGACCAGCTGTTCGCGATCCTGCAAGCCTCGGGCCGCGACAGCAAGAAACTCGGCGACGCCTTCTACGGCGCCGAACGTCCGGTCAAACGGATGCGCGAACTGCTCCCGGACAACTGGTCGTTCGACCTCAAGCGCGAGGCGCTGGCCTGCTCCAAGGACTATGTGATGTACGGCTGGACGGGCATCGTTCCCGAAAGCTGCCGGAACGGCGTGATCGCGATCCCGATCAACTATCAATGGGCGTTCTGGGGCTGGCCCGACCGCCTGATCGCCCGCATGGACCGCGTCGGCGCGCGCGTGATCGTGTTCGGCCCCTATGAACGCGGCAAATCGAACGAGGGCCTGACCACTCCCCAGCAACTCGCCAAAATCCCCGCCAGTTTCAACGGCTATATCTGGGTCGAAGATATCGGCGCAGTGGGGCCGGCGCTGCGGCCGCGGCAGAGGTAAATCCCTCTCCCCTTGTGGGAGAGGGTTGCGCAGCCTTGGCAGCTTGCTGCCTAGGCGAAGCTGGGTGAGGGGTTCCTCCCTCACGACAGCACCCACCCCCTCACCCGCTGCGACTAAGGCAGCAAGCTGGCAAGTCTCGCTGTCCTCTCCCTTGAAGGGAGAGGGAGAGAGGTTTGCTCCCACGCAAATCTGCGCTAAGCGCCGCCCCCATGACCGAGAGCACGCCCGCCGCCGAGCAACGCGATTATCGCGACACCGTCTTCCTGCCCAAGACCGACTTCCCGATGAAGGCCGGCCTGCCGCAGAAGGAGCCGCTGATTCTGGCGAAATGGCTCGAGGTCAATCTGGAGGGGCAGATTCGCGCCGCGCGTGCCGGCCGCGACCAGTTCATCCTCCACGACGGCCCGCCCTATGCCAATGGCGACATGCACATCGGCCATGCGCTCAACCATATCCTGAAGGACATGGTCGTCCGCACCCAGACGCTGAAGGGCATGGACGCGCCTTACGTCCCCGGCTGGGACTGCCACGGCCTGCCGATCGAGTGGAAGGTCGAGGAGCAATATCGCAAGAAAAAGCTGAACAAGGACGAGGTGCCGGTCGAGGAATTCCGCGCCGAATGCCGCGCCTATGCGCAGCATTGGGTCGACACCCAGCGCGAGCAATTGAAGCGCCTTGGCATCGGCGGCGACTGGGACCACCCGTATCTGACGATGGATTATGAGGCCGAGGCCACCATCGTCCGCGAGCTGCTCAAATTCGCCGCGAACGACATGCTCTATCGCGGCGCCAAGCCGGTGATGTGGTCGCCGGTCGAAAAGACCGCCCTCGCCGAAGCCGAGATCGAATATGAGGATATCGTCTCGACCCAGATCGATGTCACTTTCGAGATCGTCGAGAGCCCGATCGCCGAACTGGTCGGCGCGCATGCGGTGATCTGGACGACGACGCCTTGGACGATCCCGGTCAACCAGGCTTTGGCCTATGGCCCGGAGATCGAGTATTATCTGGTCAAAGCAGATGATGGCCGAGATTATCTGGTAGCCTTCGATCTGGTTGAAAGCTTCTTGCAGCGGACTGGCTTGTCGTTTCGCGCAACAGGTGACGCCCCGGCACTCGACGACGCTGTGGCACAACTGAATTACGCCAGTAGCCTCAGCTTCAAAGGCTCCGACCTCGCCGGCACCATCGCTCGTCACCCGATGCACGCACTCGGCGGTTTCTTCGCCCGCCCGCGCCCCTTCCTCGCGGGCGATTTCGTCACCACCGACAGCGGCACGGGGCTCGTCCATATGTCGCCCGATCATGGCGAGGACGATTTCGACCTGTGCAAGGCGAACGGCATCGACCCCGTGTTCGCGGTCGAGGGCGATGGCAAATATCGCGAAGACTGGGGCTGGCTCGGCGGTCAGGGCTCTGTCATCAACCCGAAATTCAACGCACCCGACGGCCCGATCTGCTCCGACCTGCGCGACGCCGGCGGCCTCCTCGCCGGCTCGGCCGATTACAAGCACAGCTATCCGCACAGCTGGCGCTCGAAGGCAAAGGTCATCTATCGCTGCACCCCGCAATGGTTCGTGCCGATGGACCGGGTGATGACGCATATCGAGCCCAAGGCGCCGCGCGAGCAGCGCTGGGAAAGCGAAGGCGGCGCGATCAACCCGGCCGAGGAGGATCTCTGCGCCGCGCCGACGCTGCGGCAGGCCGCAATGCACGCGATCGACCGCACGCGCTTCGTGCCCGAAAAAGGACGCAACCGCATCGGGTCGATGGTCAAGGACCGCCCCGACTGGGTGCTGAGCCGCCAGCGCGCGTGGGGCGTGCCGATCACCTTGTTCGTCGACCGCAAGACCGGCCAGTACCTCAACGACCCGCAAGTCAACGACCGCATCGTCGCGGCGGTGAAGGCGGCCGGCGTCGATGCGTGGAGCGACACGCGCGCGCAGGAGTATCTCGGCGACGCGTATGACGCTGCCGATTACGAACGCATCGTCGACATCCTCGACGTCTGGTTCGATTCGGGCTGCACCCACGCCTTCGTCCTCGAAAGCGGACGCTGGCCCGCGCTCGTCCGTCACGACGGCGGCACCCACAGTGCCGACCTATATCTCGAAGGCAGCGACCAGCATCGCGGCTGGTTCCAGTCGAGCCTGCTCGAAAGCTGCGGCACGCGCGGACAGGCGCCATACAAGGCGGTGCTGACCCACGGCTTCACGATGGACTCGAAGGGTCTCAAACAGTCGAAGTCGGTCGGCAACACGACCGATCCCGTCAAGGTGATGGAAACCAACGGCGCCGACATCATCCGCCTGTGGGCGCTGAGCGTCGATTTCACCGAGGATCACCGCATCGGCGACGAAATCCTGAAAGGTGTCGCCGACCAGTATCGCAAGCTGCGCAACACCTTCCGCTATCTCCTCGGCGCACTCGAAGGCTTCACCGAGGAGCAACGCATCTCCGACGTCCCGGCGATGCCCGAGCTCGAACGCTATATGCTCCTGCTGCTCGCCGACCTCGACGCGAAGATGCATCAGGCGGTCGATGACTTCGACTTCAACACTTACACGCGCCTGCTCGCCGATTTCTGCAACGAGGATCTGTCGGCCTTCTATTTCGACATCCGCAAGGATCGGCTGTACTGCGACGTCAATCTCGCGACTGGCAAGCAGACCGCAGAGCGCGCCGCCTATCGGACCGTCCTCGACACATTGTTTCACGCGCTGGTGCGCTATGCGGCGCCGGTACTGGTGTTCACCAGTGAAGAGGTGTGGCGGACGCGTTATCCCGAAGCCGGAAGCGTGCATCTGCTGGAGTGGCCGGAGCTTCCGGCATTCGAGCGCGACAAGGCACTTGTGATCCGCAACACGGAACTCCGCGCTCTGCGTGCGCAAGTGACGGAAGCGATTGAACCGCTGCGCCGGGAAAAGCAGGTTCGGTCAAGCCTTGAAGCCGAAATCACGATGAGCGATCTCAACGCAATTCTTCAAGATTTGGACCGCAATCATCTTGCGGAGGCTTTCATTTCAGGGACCGTGCATCTGGTTCCTGGTCATGACGGTATCACGATCGCCCCGACCACCGACCACAAATGCGGCCGCTGCTGGCGCCACCTCCCCGAAGTGACCGAGGACGGCAGCTTGTGCAATCGCTGCGAGACGGTATTGGACGCGGCATGACAAGCTCTCGTTCGCCGTACCTGCGTTTCGGCCTGTTGATCGCGGCCTTCGCCTTCCTGCTCGATCAGGTCACCAAATGGGTCATCATCACCCCGCTGTCGCTGGAAGCGAAGCGCGTGATCGAGATCGTCGACATCTTCAACCTCACCTGGGCCGAAAATTGCGGCATTTCGCTGTCGATGTTCGCCAGCTGCACCGACACGACGCGCTGGACGCTCGTGGCGGTCACCGCACTCGTCGCGGGCGCGGTCGGCATCTGGATGACGCGCGAACAGGCAAAGGGCGACGTCATTGCGCTCGCGATGATCCTCGGCGGCGCGCTCGGCAATATCGTCGACCGGGTCCGCTATGGCTATGTGGTCGATTTCGCCGATCTGCATTTCGGCGATTTCCGCCCTTTCATGATCTTTAACGTCGCCGATGCGTGCATCTCGATCGGTGTGCTTTTGCTGGTTGCGCGCGCGCTGCTCTTCGGCGAAAAGGCGGCCAGCACGGACGGTAAGCCGTCAGCCAAATAAACGGGGGCGCCGATTAACGGGGCGCATAGGAGAATATTCAAGTGAACCGGACCACCGCCATCCTGGCCGCCTCGATTTTCGCGACCACCCTGTCGGCCTGCGGGTCGAACAGTCTGTTCAGCCGCGACCGTCCCGATGAATTTGCCGTGTCGCGTCAGGCGCCGCTCGTGGTGCCGCCCGACTTTTCGCTGACCCCGCCCGCCCCCGGCACCGCGCGCCCCGGCGGCGAATCGACAGCGGAACAGACTCTGCGCGCGCTGTTCGGCGGCCCCTCGGCCCGCAGTCCCAACGAAGCTGCGGTGATCAGCAGCGCCGACGGCGCCCGCGCCGACCCAGGCATCCGCAGCCAGGTCGGCAGCCCCGACACCCAGGTCGTTGACAAGGGTCTGGTCGTCCGCGACATCCTCGCCGCCCCCGAAGGTGACGGTCGCGACGCACAGGCGGCGATTCCTGGCGCCTGATCACTCTGCAAGTTCGACGAAAAACGGCTCGGGCTTTCCGGGCCGTTTTCTTGGGTGCGGTCAGCGGAAAATCTGTGACACCACCGTGAATAGCACCAGCGCCTCGACCATCGCGCGCGAGGCATGCCCCGCGGCGCGCCAGTATCCCGTCCGCAAATGGTGCGCGAACCACAAGATCTGCAACGTGCCGAACCACAACAGCGCAAATACGAGCAGCGCCAGCCCCGCCACCTCCCACTCGATGCGTCCCATCCGCATCAGGATCGACGCAGCGCTGATTATCATCGCGAACGGCGCGGTGACATAGCATTGGCTGTAAAAGGGCGGCTTGAGCGGTCCGCGGTCAAGCTTCACATGCCGCGCCCGCACCATCCGCGCCGCCATGATCAGCGGAAAAATGCTGAAAAAGGCAACGCGGATAAGGATCAGGCTGCTGTCGTCGCTGATGAACACGCTCAGCCCGGTTCGGTCGGTAACAAGCTGATCCTGACCGACCAGTGACAGTTCGACGGCATGCGTCAACGCGACGGTCAGCAACAGGAACAACGGCGGTGACAGCGTGTCGCTATATTGCTGCTCAGCCGGATCGCCGAGCTCGGCCTCCGAATAATCCATCATCTTGAGCGGCTTGGTGAGCGCGCGCCACAAGGTGACCGGATAAAAGACCAGCCACGACATGATCTCATAGAGCAGCTCGTCGAGCGACTGGATGAGTTTCAGGAAATCCATTGGCGCCCCCGCTGCCTGCGATCCCGACTAAGCCCGCGCGCCCGCTTCCTCGACCCCCGCGCTGTTGTGGCGCAGCGCTTTGAGCACGCAATCGACGATCTGCGGCGCGTTCAGTCCCGCGGCGTCATATTGCAGTTCGGGCTTGTCCTGATCCTGGAACACATCGGGCAGGCGGAGCGTGCGCAGCTTCAGCCCGGCGTCGATCAGCCCTTCGTCGCTGGCGAGCGTCAGCACATGCGCGCCGAGCCCGCCGACGCTGCCTTCCTCGACCGTCACGCACACTTCGTGGTTCGCGAGCGTCTTGCGAATCAGCTCTTCGTCGAGCGGCTTGGCGAAGCGCAGGTCGATGACACTCGTCGACAGCCCCCGCGCCTCCAGCGTGTCGGCAGCTTTCAGCGCCTCGGCAAGCCGCGTCCCGAGCGAGAAAATCGCGACCGTCTTGCCGCTGCGCACGACGCGCCCCTTGCCGATCTCCAGCTTCACCGGAACCTCGGGCAGCGCCACCCCAGTGCCGTTGCCGCGCGGATAGCGGAACGCGATCGGTCCCGCGTCATATTCGGCGGCGGTATAGGTCATATGGACCAGCTCGGCCTCGTCGGCCGCCGCCATCACCACCATGTTGGGCAGCGTCGCCAGATAAGTGACGTCGAACGAGCCCGCATGCGTCGAGCCGTCGGCGCCCACCAGCCCCGCGCGGTCGATTGCGAAGCGCACCGGCAGATTCTGGATCGCCACATCATGGACGACCTGGTCGTAAGCGCGCTGCAGGAAGGTCGAATAGATTGCGCAGAACGGCCGCATCCCCTGCGCCGCGAGCCCCGCTGCAAAGGTCACCGCATGCTGTTCGGCGATGCCGACGTCAAAGCTGCGCGTCGGATGCGCTTTCGCGAATTTGTCGACCCCGGTCCCCGACGGCATCGCCGCGGTAATCGCGACAATGAGCGGATCGGTATCGGCGAGCTTCGCCAGCGTCTCGCCGAACACATTCTGATACTGCGGCGGTCCCGGCGGCGCTTTCGCCTGCTCGCCGGTAATGACGTCGAATTTCTGGACGCCGTGATATTTGTCGGCGGCGGCCTCGGCGGGGGCGTAGCCCTTGCCCTTCATCGTCACCGCGTGGATCAACACCGGGCCATGGTCGCTGTCGCGGACATTCTCGAGGATCGGGATCAGATGGTCGAGATTATGCCCGTCGATCGGCCCGACATAATAAAAGCCGAGTTCTTCGAACAGCGTCCCGCCCATCGCCATGCCGCGCGCATATTCGTCCGTCTTTTTCGCTGCCTTATGGAGCGGCTCGGGCAATTTGCGCGCAAAACGCCGGGCGATTTCGCGCAGTTCGAGGAACGGCCGCGACGACACCAGCTTGGCAAGATACGCCGACAGCCCGCCAACCGGCGGCGCGATCGACATGTCGTTGTCGTTGAGGATGACGATCAGCCGATTGCCCGCCTGCTTCGCGTTGTTCATCGCCTCATAGGCCATGCCCGCCGACATCGACCCGTCGCCGATCACCGCGATCGCGCGGCCGGGCTGATCCTTCAGCTTGTTGGCGATGGCAAAGCCCAGCGCCGCGCTGATCGAGGTCGAGCTGTGCGCGGCGCCGAACGGATCATACTCGCTTTCGCTGCGCTTGGTGAAGCCCGACAGGCCGCCGCCGGTGCGCAGCGTCCGGATGCGGTCGCGACGCCCGGTGACGATCTTGTGCGGATAACATTGATGCCCGACGTCCCACACGATTTTGTCGCGCGGGGTGTCGAACACATAGTGGAGCGCGGTGGTCAGCTCGACAACGCCCAGCCCGGACCCCAAGTGGCCGCCGGTGGTGCCGACCGCCGAAATCATCTCGGCGCGCAGCTCGTCGGCGAACTGGCGGAGGTCTTCGGGCTTCAGCTTGCGGAGGTCGGCGGGGACATCCACCGTGTCGAGCAGCGGCGTTGACGGACGATCGGTCATCGCACGGTCATAATGGTAACCACCGATACTGTCGAACGAAAAGGGGCTAGCCCTCGTCGCCTTCGTCGCGTTTTGCGGCGCCGATCTGCGCATAGAGCCCGCGCACCATAAGGTCGGTGAACACTAGCATCACCCCGATCATCCCGACGAGCAGCGCGAGCGCAGCGACTGGAACCGGCCCGACGCTGTCGATCGCGCCGCGCCGCTGCGCCAGCGCGAGCGCCGCCGCAATCGCCATCAGCGCATAGCCGATCAAGCGCGGCATGCGGTTCATGCCGGCGACAGCATGGGTTGGACAAACAGGATAACGCTATGCCAGGAACCAACGGCAAAGCTGCGCGATAGGCAAGCGGCAAGGTGGCGGTGATGCATGAAAAGCACGATGCGGCCAAAACCAGCTTTGGGCAAGACGAAGCCTTTGCAATATCTGGACCTTCGCTTACAGCCTCGGCAAGAGGGGCAAGATATAGGACGATTATGCGCGCTTTGACCCCGCTCCTCCGCTCTGTTCGCCCGATGCGGCCAATCGCATGCGTCGCCATGCTCATCATGGTCGGTTTTGCGGTTCGGCCCGCAGCCGGCGAAGAGACGACGGCGCGCGCAGTACCGATCGAACAGGGGCAAATCGCACCGCCGCCAAGTGACGACCAGACGGCCGGCTATGTCCAGGGACCCGGCGATATCGATGATGATATCATTCTCCCTGCAGCGCGCGATGACGATAGCGACAGCGATCGCAAATGGTCGCGCAACTATATTTCGGTGGCGGGTGGGATTTTGACCGCGCCCGATTACAGCGGCTCGGACGAGCGCCGACTACTGCCTGGTTTTTATGTTCGCGGCCGGTACGACGGCTATTCTTTCTCGACCCGCGGCACCAATCTTCAGGTCGATCTCATTCGGCAACGCCGCGGCCAGAAAACCGATTTCAAGTTCGGCCCGATCATCAGCCTGCGCGCCGACCGCACCGGCAGCGTCAAGGATCCGCAAGTCGAGGCACTCGGAAAACGTAAGCTGGCAGTCGAAGCGGGAATTTTCGCCGGCGTCACCCACAGCGGCGTGTTCACCAGTGAGTATGATCAGATCGGCTTTCGCGTCGTAGCGCTAAAAGACGTGTCGGGAGGCCACGGCAGCTGGGCGGCGTCGCCGACGATCGATTACGGCAGCCCGCTCTCGAAACGTGCCTTCATCGGCGTATCGGCGTCGGTCAATTTCTATGGCAAAGGCTTTGGCCGCTATTATTACGACATCGACCCCGTTGGCAGCGCCGCAAGCGGCCTGCCGGTCTACGCCGGCGCAGGCACAAAGGCGGGCGCGGGTAAATATTCGATTGGCGTCGCGGGCGCATACGGCCTGTCGGGCGAACTTCGCAAAGGCTTTGTGCTGATCGGCGGCGCCCAATATGGTCGCCTCCTGCCGCGCTTCGCTGATTCACCGCTTGTGTCACAAGTAGGCAGTGCCGACCAATGGCTGCTCGGCGGCGGGCTGGCGTACCAGTTTTGAGCGGGTGCGGTCGGCGGCGCATCTAACCTGACCGTCACCCCTTTATATTTTCGTCATGTCAGCCCGGCCAGCCGCGCGCGCTGCTTCATCGCCTCGACAAACATCCGCACCGCGGGCAACCCCGCGCGCGCCGGTTCGAACAGAAGATGCACCGGCAGCGCGGGCGGCTGGTCGTCGGCGAGCAGGGAAATCAGCCGCCCCGCATCGACCGCTTCGACGACCTGATAACTCAGCAGATTGGCGATCCCCAGTCCCGCCTCGGCCGCCGCCAAAATGCCGTCCACCGTGTTGAGCACCAGCCGCGGCCGCGGCTCGATCCGCCAGCGGCCCGACGCGAACTGCCATTCGCTCGCCGCGCGCGGTCCCATCGCAGCAATCAGATCATGCCCCGCCAGGTCGCCTGCGCTCGCCGGCGCACCGCGCCGTGACAGATAGGCAGGGCTCGCGACCAGCATTTGGCGCACCCGGCCGATCCGGACCGCCTTGAGACTTGAATCGGCCAGCGGGCCGATCCGCACCGCGACGTCGATCCCTTCCTCGACGATCCGGACGTTGCGGTCGATCAGCATCATCCGCATGCTCAGCTCGCGGTACTGCGCCATCAGCTCGCCGACGACCGGCAGCACATGCAGCCGCCCGAACATCACGGGCGCGGTCAGATGCAACTGGCCGCGCGGTTCGGCCTCGGCGCCGCGCAGCTCGCGTTCGGCGCCCGCAAGGTCGGCCAGGATGCGCCGCGCCTGTTCCAGAAACGCCGCCCCCGCATCGGTGAGCGAGACCGCGCGCGTCGAACGGTGGAACAGACTCGTCCCCAGCCGCGCCTCAAGCGCCGCGATCCCGCGCGTTACCGCGGGCGGCGAGCTACCCAGCTTGCGCGCCGCCGCGGCGAAGCCGCCCTCGCTCGCGACCGCGACGAACATTTCCAGGGTGAGCAAGCGATCCATGATTATTCCGTTTGTAGGAATTAACTTGTTCGATCTTCTCTCATTATCACAAACTCAGCAACTATCTACATCCTGTCGGGCGAACGAAGGCCTGTCCCTCCTCCCGGTCTTCGCTCGCTTCCTATCGCAAAGGGGTCCCGAACGATGGCACAACATTATCGCCACACACTTTTCGACGACGCGGTCAAAGCGCTTCAGGAACAGCACGGGTCGCGTGCTTCCTATCTCAAACTCGACGCCGGCGCCGACGGCACCCCCGACTACCTGACCGCCAAGGAGCTCGCCTTTATCGCGCTCCGCGACAGCTTTTACATGGCGAGCGTCAACGGCGACGGCTGGCCCTATATGCAGCACCGCGGCGGCCCCGCGGGCTTCCTGCTTCATATCGAGGGCAACCGCATCGGCTTCGCCGACTTTCGCGGCAACAAGCAATATATCAGCACCGCGAACCTCGCGGGCAACGACCGCGTCTCGCTGTTCCTGATGGACTATCCGAACAAGGACCGACTGAAGCTTGTCGGCCACGCCCGCAGCATCGAGCTCGCCGACGATCCCGCGCTGGTGACGTCGCTAATGCCCGAAGGGTATCGCGCGGTCCCCGAACGCGCCTTCCTGATCGACGTGATCGGCTGGGAATGGAATTGTTCGCAGCACATCACGCCGCGCTTTACCGAGGCCGAAATTTCCGCCGCGATCCAGCCGATGGCGGCCGAGCTCAACCAGCTGCGCGCCGAAAACGCCGTGCTCCATGCCCAGCTTTCCGGAGACTGACGATGATTCAACTCTTCGCCACCCCGCTGTCGGGTAACGCCCACAAGGTCCGCATGGCGCTCGCCTTCCTCGACCTGTCCTGGGACGAACGGCCGACCGACGCAGCCGCGCGCCAATCCGACGCTTTCGCTGCGCTTACCCCGATGCGCCAGATCCCCGTCTATCTCGAAGGCGACCTCACGCTGCGCGACAGTCAGGCGATCCTGACCTATCTCGCCGCGCGCCACCGCCCCGGCGACTGGGGCGGCCGCACCCCCGAGGAACGCGGTGAGATCGCGCTCTGGCTGTCGCACGCCGCCAACGAAATCGCGAACGGCCCCGCCGCGCTCCGCCTCGCGCGCCAGTTTGGCGCGACGATCGCCCAGGATCAGGCGCAGGCCGTCGCCGCGCGCTTCCTGCCGGTGATCGAGGCGCATCTGGCGCAGCATCGCTGGCTCGTCGGCGACCGGCTGACCATCGCCGACCTCGCCGCAAGCCCCTATCTGGCGCTCGCGGGCGAGGCGGACATCGACCTTGCCCGCTGGCCGGCAATCGGCGAATGGACGGACCGGATCGCCGCGCTGCCGGGCTTTCCCGCGATGCCGGGCTGGCCCGCGCAGACCGCCAACTGAGGAGCCGACCGATGCCCTATGTGAACATCAAGATTACCCGCGAAGGCGCGACGCCCGAGCAAAAGGCCGAGCTGATCGGCGGCGTTACCGAATTGCTTCAGCGCATTCTCGGCAAGAATCCCGCGACCACGGTGGTGACGATCGACGAGGTCGATCTGGGCAATTGGGGCATCGGCGGGCTGCCCGTGCTCGACTATCGTGCCGCGCAATCCGCGAAAGAGCCGCCCCGATGACCGCCAACAACGCCCCCGCCTTTGCCGCGATCATGCTGCTGACCGGGGTCGGCATCCCGATTCTCGCGGCGCTCAACGGCGGTCTCGGTGCGCGCCTCGGCAGCCCGATGGCGGCCTCGATGATCCTGTTTGGGCTCGCCTTCCTCATCGCCGCCGGCGGCGCGCTGATCACCGGGTCGCTCGGCCAGATCCGTTTCACCGCCGACATCCCCGTCCAATTCTACTTTGGCGGGCTGTTCGTCGCCTTCTACGTTATCGCGGTGACCTTCATCGCGCCCAAATTCGGGGTCGGTAATGCGATCTTTTTCGTCCTCGTCGGCCAGCTGATCAGCGCCGCGGTGATCGACCATTTCGCGCTGTTCGGATCGCTGCGTTTTCCGGTCGATGCCAGGCGGTTCGCGGGTATAGCGCTGATGGTCGCAGGGGTGTGGCTGGCGCGCCGGACGGGCTGACCTGGGTCAGCGCGCCTATTCGGCCGCAGCGGGCAGATGGGCAACAATTGCGCGCAGCGCCGCAACATGGCGATCAAGCGCGCGGATCCCGGCCCGCGTCAACGACGCCCAGGTGCGCTGCCGCCCGCCTTCGGCGGCCTTGCGCAGCGCAACATAACCGGCGTCGGACAGCGCCGAGAGATGCTTTGACAGCACCGAGTCGCTGACCTTTAACAGCTCGCGCAGCTTGGCGAATTCCATCTCGGTCACCTTGGCGAGCAGAGCCGCGATCTGGAGCCGCGCCGGCGCATGGAGCAGCATGTCGATGCCGTCCATCGTCACGCCGCCCCGTCCTGCAATTCGCGGTCATAGATGCGCGTCCAGAGCAGGCTGGCGGCAAGCGCGACAACAAAGGCGCCAGCCGCAATCCCCCATTTCACCGCAAGCGATAGGTCGTTGACCCGCGCATGGATTTCGGCGCTCATGGCTCCAAGCACGAGCGCCACCAACGCCAATGTCACGCCCAGCGTCCGCCCCTTGCGATACCCGCTGACGAACACCCCGTAACGCTGTCGGTCGTCGACAACGAGCCAGGCAACCGCCGCCATGGCAAGAACGAACAACAGGATCTGAAGCGGCGGCCCGAACCCCTGGCTGAGCACGATAGCGCCGATTACGGCGGCAAAGGCGACATGCCGCCACAGTGGATATTTCGGGCCGCTCGCCGCGAATTCACGCTGAGCCGCGGCCATGCTGTCGAGCGCCGCCTGGGCTTCGATCGGGTCCATCACTTGTCTCCATGCTTTCCAATATGGAAAGTCATAGGTCGCGCTTTCCACTATGGCAAGTGATAATTTTCCATCTTGGAAAGTCGTCGCGTCGCGTTCGTTGATGACGGCCATCAGCGGCGGTGAAAGGTCCAGCGCATCGGCTTTGACCCGTCGATCAGCGACACCGTCGCGGTCATCGCGTCGCCGTCGCGGACATAAATGATGCGCTGCGGGTAATCATGCGCGGCGTTTTCGAACGTCGCGCTCGTACCACCGCGCTGCACCAGCCGGAACGCTACCGCTGCGCCCCCGCCGGGTTGCGCGATATAGGCCGGGACGCCATCGGCACCCGCCGCGATCCGCAGAAACTCGAACTCGCGCAAGCTGTCGCCGCGCCCCGACCGGCTATGCCCCAACATCACCCCGCCGCGCGGCAGGGTCCAGCTTTCCTCGGTCCAGCGCTCAACCTCCTCGCGGCTCCATTGCCCCGCGAGCCAAGCCAGATCGTCGACGGTCGCCGCCGGACTCGCCGCCGCCAGCACCGCCGCAGCCGTCATCGCCAAAATTATTTTCATAACTGCCTCCTGTCGCCCCCGCCTGCCAGCATCGCGGCATGCTGGCTTGAACCGACACGACAATCATCGTCTAACCGCCGCAATGGATTATCGCGAGACCCCACTGCCACCGCCGCTCGCCGGGCTTGTCAAAGCGCGCTGGACGCTCGCAGCGGACGGCGCAGCCGACGAATGGCTGCCGCAACAGGCAACCCCCGATGGTTGCATCGAAGTCATCCGCCGCACCCGCGGCCGCTCGCGCTGGGGCTGCGCACAGTCCGCCAGCTTCGTCGTCGGGCTCGTCGACCGCCCGCAGCCGTTCGAAATTAGCGGCGACGCCGCATTCGAGGCGCTACGGCTGTGGCCATGGGCGTGGAAGCTGATCGGCGACATCCCGCTCGCCGCGCTCCACGGACGCTGGCAGGCGATCCCATCCCCCGATTTTGCCGGCATCCAAACACGGCTGGCGGCCACGCCCGAACTCGCCGCCATCGGCCGCGCGATCGTCGCTGCCACCAGCGTCGCCGCGATGGGCGAGGCGACCGGGATGAACCCGCGCGCGCAGCAACGCTGGTTCGCCAGCCACGT
>MTKY01071681.1_pt1 | contig 22371 bp, 24 predicted proteins | sample 1042731 | NCBI WGS metagenome assembly MTKY01 (sample SAMN06212206, study PRJNA360538) | anaerobic digester metagenome | biome: Wastewater treatment plant; material: sludge; isolation source: anaerobic digester fed with sludge from wastewater treatment plant | place: Denmark: WWTP Soeholt ... | reverse complement strand
GCTCGAAGTGGTCGGGGTCAAAGGGGAATACGATTATCTGAAGGACATGGCCCGCGAGGGCAAGATGCATATCGGCATAAAACGCGGCCTCATGGGCGAGCTTACCGGGGAATACGTGTGGTTCCTGGCTCCCATATACTCGACCGACCCGCGACGGCCCGGCAACGCGCTGGCCATGGAGGCGGCGTCCTCGCGCGGCGGCGGCAGGGCCACGTATTTCTTCAGAATGATGGGCCGCGGCGAATACCGCAGTGCCGGCGACATGAGCGCGCTGGACCGCCGAGCGGACGAGCTGGCAGCGGCGGTAAACCGCTGCCTGCAGGCGATCAATTTCCGGCGCGAACCCATATACCTGCCGGAAGAAAGATTGTACGAGCCAAGGTACGCGCGCTACCGCTTCTCGGTGGCGCGGCTGCCGGAACTCAGGATGCTTAGGGACCTCTACATAGGCAGGGTCATCCATTCGTCCCCCGAGCAGTGGAAACGGGACGTCGAGGACCTGCTTCGTTTCAACGTCACAGCGGCCGGTGACGACGAGAGGTGCCGCGGGGGAGAGGTCTTGGCGGACGGGGAAGAGGAAGAAGCGCTGCCAGGTTAGCTAAACGCCCGCCTCCATACGTGCCGAGGATAATAGTCGGGGACGGGGCTGGGAGCCGCGGTCGTGCGCGGCAGGCAGGCGGAGGGCGCAGGTTCCGCGAAAGAGCGGGGCGGAGGGACCGCCCGCGCCGGCGGATTGAACGGGAAAGCGAAGGAGGAGAGAGACGATGCCGGGATACAAGCAGCCGTGCCGCTACTGCGGCGGATTGATCTCCCAGGGCTCTAACGTCTGCCCGCTTTGCGGGAGGGTGAACCCGCTCGGTTCGCCGCGCTGCCCCAGGTGCAGGAACCCCGTGCAGGAGGGATGGGTGGCGTGCAGCAACTGCGGCCTCGGTCTGAAGATAACCTGCCCGCATTGCGGCAGGGAGACTTTTTTCGGGGACTACTGCCAGGAGTGCGACGCCCGACTGGTGGTCGTCTGCCCCCACCGCAAGTGCGGGGCTGAACAGCCGCCACTGGGGGACACCTGCATAAAGTGCGGCAAAGCGATGAGATGAGACGGGAGGGAGCAGAAATGGCCTTACAGCCTTTTACCGACAACTTCGACGACAGCAGCACGGAGGCGGGTTTCCAGTTCGTCTTCTACTGCGACATCTGCCAGGAGGGGTACAAGACCAGGTTCATAGAGTCCAAGACCTACAAGAAAGGGAGCTTTTTCCGCAAGATCGGAGGGGTTATCGACGCGGCTTCCTCCATGACCGGAAGGGGTTATCGCGTGGGTTACGGCGCGAGCAGGGGGCTCGACGCCATAACCGAGCGTTACCAGGGGATGTCCCCGGAGTGGCAGAAGGAGCATGACGCCGCCTTCGAGGTGGCCATGAACGAGAGCAAGGAGCACTTCAAGCGCTGCCCCAGGTGCACGAAGTGGGTCTGCTTCAACGACTGGAACGAGCAGGAGGGACTGTGCACGGAGTGCTCCCCGCGCATGGCCTCCGAGGTGGCGGCGGCGCGCTCGGAGAAAATGGTGGCCGATATCAAGGCGAAGGCGGAGAGCACCCAGGTCTTCAGCGGCGAGATAGAGAGCAAGCAGACCCTGTGCCCCAGGTGCGAGAAGCCGGTCGGAGACGAGAAGTTCTGTAACAACTGCGGCGCCCCCTTGAAACTCGTCATCTGCGAGAAATGCGGGACGGGATCACAGGCGGGGTCACGTTTCTGCGGCGAATGCGGAGCGCCCCTCTCGTGACCGCATAAAGGAGGTTCCGCATAAAGTCGCGGCATATCGAGCCGCTCTGATGCGTGTTATATACGGTTCGAGTGCCGGCTCGCCTTCGGGCTACTCGTAAGTGAAAGGGATTCGGAGCTACCCTTGCTCTCGGCGTATAGGCCGCAACGAACCCCGAAGGCCGAAGAGGGGCGCTTCCCTCCCGCAGGGTATGAAGCGCCCCTCTGTCTCAGCCGCTCAGTTCTTCTTTTATCGCGTCGAGCTCTTCCTTGCTTATCTCACCCTTAATGCATCCATCTCAGGTCACTTCCTTACCCGGTCCGAGGGTCTGTTCTCCTCCCCCCGGCACGATACCTGGTCTTATCTCTCATCTTGGACCTTCCCGTCGTTCCCGTTTATGAGATGCGGCAATCCGGGACACGCCGCGAGGATTGACAAGATCATAAAGTCATATTACAGTTATCTGTATAAATACATATAGATGAAGATTACAGGGGTGAGAACATGTCGGAGGCGGCACGAGGTACGAAGAGGAAAAGGGGCGTGGAGCCGGACCCGTTCGACCACGAGAGGTTCGTGCGCGAGGGGCCGCAGAAGCGGTTCATCGAGCCGCGCCTTCTCTACCTCATCCGCAAGAAACCCAGCTATGGCTATCAGCTAACGGAGGACATTGGCAGGCTCCCTTTTCCCGGCCCGCCGCCCGATTCGGCGGCGGTATATCGCATGCTGCGAGAGCTGGAGAGAAGCGGTCTGGTGGGTTCGCGGTGGGAGCACGGCGAGGCGGGCCCCTCCAAGCGCGTCTACCATCTCACCCCGGTGGGTGAAGCCAGGCTGGAGGCGTGGGTGGATGCTTTCAAGGAGCGGGTGAGGATGCTCAACGGCTTCATCGCCATGTGCGAGAAGGCGAGGTGATGGGCGATGTCGATCACCGCCATCGTGATCAACGCGTTTGTCGTGTTCTGTCTCACCCTGTCGCTTATCAAGGACAGGGAAAAGACGAAGGCCGCGCTGCTCATCGCCTGGAACGCAACGAAGAGGCTGGCGCCCAGCGTTCTGGCCGTGGTGGCCGTGATAGGCCTCATCGTCGGGTTCATCCCCCCGCGATGGATTGCCACGAGCATCGGGGTCGATAGCGGCGTCATCGGCCTGCTCATCGCGGCATTGCTCGGTTCCATCCTCTTCATACCGGCCCTCATCGCCTTCCCGCTGGCGAAATCCCTGCTGGACATGGGGGCGGGGGTCATGGCCATGGCGGCCTTCATCACTACCCTGACCATGATCGGATTCATCTTCCTCCCCATCGAGATAAAGGAACTGGGCAAACGCTTCGCCTTTCTCCGTAACGGGCTCAGCTTAGTCGCGGCTCTCATCATCGCCGTCGTCATGGGCCTGGTGCTGGGTTGATGGAAGAGGACGGAGGTGATCGAGGATGAGTAAAAACAAGGAAGAAGGAACCGGGGCCGCGGCGAAGACCCCGCTGCGCAAGAGGATCAAGTGGGACCTGGTCGCCCTCGCCGCCTCCGCGGTGGCGCTCTATGGCCTCTCTCTCGCCTTCCCCGACAAGGGCGAGAGGGCCATGGTCGCATCCTGGGAGTTTTTTAAGGAGATGGCTTTCGTCCTGCCCGCTCTGATGATCCTCATGGGCCTCTTCGCCGTCTGGGTCGACCGCAGGATAGTGGTGAAATACCTGGGCAAGGGCTCGGGCACCGGGGGCCTCTTCCTGGCGATAGTCCTGGGAGCGCTGCCCACCGGTCCCCTGTACATCGCCTTTCCCCTGGCGGCCATGCTGCTGAAGAAGGGAGCAAGGGTAGCGAACGTCGTGCTCTTCCTCTCCGCCTGGGCGTGCATCAAGCTGCCCCAGGAACTCATGGAGCTGCAGTTCCTGGGCTGGAAGTTCATGCTGCTGCGGCTGGGGCTGACGATAGCCGTCCTCATCCCCATGGCGCTGCTTGCAGAGGTCCTCTACCATCGCGGGGAGCGGGGCCGTATCGAGCCCTTCGCGGAGGAAGAGGTAGAGATGGTCGAGGAATCGCTTGGCATCAAGGCGCCCCGCACGGGGCCGGCGGAAACGGAGGCATGATCCCATGGTCGATGACGGCACTGGCCTCATGGTCGAGACGCGCGGCCTGGTCAAGCGCTACGGCAAGTTCACCGCCGTTGACCACCTTGACCTGCGGGTGAGAAAAGGCGAGATCTACGGCCTGCTGGGCCCGAACGGGGCCGGCAAGACCACCACCATAAAGATGCTGTGCGGGCTGCTCAAGATAAGCGGCGGCGAGGCGCACATAAACGGCAAACAGGTGCCCGACGGCCGCATAGCCGCGGAGGTGGGTTACATGCCCCAGGAGACCGCGCTCTACCCGGGCCTCAGCGTGCATCAGAACCTGGCGTTTTTCGGGAGCATATTCGGGCTCACCAGGCGCGAGATCGAGGTGAGGGAAAAGACCCTGCTCGAGTTCATCGGCCTTCCGGAGTGGCGCAACGAGATGGTCGGGAACCTCAGCGGCGGCATGAAACACCGCGTATCCCTGGCCTGCGCCCTCGTGCACATGCCTCCCCTGCTGCTCCTCGACGAGCCCACGGTGGGTGTGGACCCCGAGCTGAGGGTATCGTTCTGGGATTACTTCAACGAGATCAAGAACCGGGGCAGGACCATCGTCATCACCACCCATTACATGGACGAGGCGAACCGTTGCGACCGCATCGGGTTCATGCACGATGGCCACCTCATCGCCGAGGGGAAGCCGGACGAACTCCTCTCCTTGACCGGGTGCGCTTGCCTGGAGGACGCCTTCATGAGCTTCTCCGCCGGTGGCCGGGAGGAGGCGGAAAGATGAAAATGCCTCGCTTCCTCACCGTCACCAAGAGGGTTTTCATGGACCTCAAGAACGACAAGCGTTCCCTGGCCCTCATCGTCATCGCCCCCATATTCGTGATGTTCGTATTCGGCCTGGCCTTCAGCGGCGAGGTGAAGAACATAAAAGTGGTCGTGGTGGACCTGGACGAGGGCGCCGCGGGGGTAAGCTCCGCGCCGCTGCCCGAGAAGATAATCTCCAACCTGGACGAGGAGGTACTGGAGCTGGAGTACGCGGACGGACGTGAAGCCGCGCTGGAGATGGTGGAGAACGGGGAGGCGTACGCCGCCGTCATCTTCCCGCCGGACCTCACCTCCAGCGCGCTCTCGGGCATGGCGGACGGTTCGCCCGCCTCACCCGTCTCCATCGAACTCCTGCTGGACAGGAGCAATATCAACGTGGCCAACGCCGTAACCAAGGAGTTCAATGACGCCTTGCTCGCGACCGTGGAGGAAGCGGGCATGGGCATGCCGGTAAAGGTCGATGCCACGGCGGTGTTCGGCGAGAACGCCAAGTTCATGGACTTCTTCGTGCCCGGCATCATGGCCTTCGCGGTCTACATGATCACCACCCTGCTCACCCTGGTCACCTTCGTGGGCGAGAGGACCTCCGGCACCCTGCAGCGCATGCTCGCCACCACCCTGAAGGAGCGGGATATCGTGCTGGGCTACGCCGCCGCCTTTAGCCTCATAGGAATAGGGCAGGCCATTCTCCTGCTCCTCGTGGGCATCCTGGTCTTCGACGTCACCGTGGTGGGGAACGTGCTCCTCGCCTTCCTGGTCATCGCCCTGCTGGCCATCGTCTCCCAGGCACTGGGGATACTCCTCTCCAGCACGGCCAGGCGCGAGGCGCAGGCGATACAGGTGCTGCCCTTCGTCATCCTTCCGGCCTTCCTCCTTGCCGGGATCTTCTGGCCCATCGAAGCCATCCCGGCGTGGCTGCGGCCGCTCTCCTACCTCGTCCCCCCCACCTACGCGGTGGACGCCTCGCGCGCGGTCATGCTCAAGGGCTGGGGCATGGGCAAGATATGGATCGACATCGTGGCGCTGGTGGCCATGGCGGCCTTCTTTCTCTTCCTCGCCGTCCTGTCCTTGAGGACGAGAAAAGACTGACCTTGCGCGCGAACGTTGACAGGCGCGGCGGGAGATGAGCATCGGATGCGCAAAGAGTGCAAAGAGATCGTGGACCCGGCCGGCAACGGCCGCAGCGGCTGATCCCCTCGGGCTAGCGACCGGCGTTCAGACCTTCGCGGGCCAGCAGGGCGGCGCCCAGCATGCCGCCGTCTTCCCCGAGCGTACCGGTGAGGATGCGCACGTGATCGCGGCTGATGGCGATGGCGTTTTCCTCGCAGGAGCGGCGCATGGCGCCCTCCATGTGATGCAGGCAGCCGAGCAGCCCGCCGCTTAAGGTGACGGCGTCCGGGTTGAAGATGTTCACCAGCGAAGCTATCCCGATACCCAGGTGCCATCCCGACTGCTCGAGCAGGTCTCTCGCGACCCCTTCCCCCGCGTCGGCGTGGCGGCACACGGCCTCGGCGGAGAAGGCCTCGGGATCGGCGAGGAATTCCTCCACCATGGGAGATGCCTGTCCGACCGCCGCCATCTCCTCCACGCGGCGGCAGATGGCCACCCCGGAGACCATGGCCTCCAGGCACCCGTGGGCGCCGCAGTTGCAGGGAGGCCCGTTCTCGCACACGATCATGTGACCCAGCTCCGCGGCCGCGCCCAGGGCCCCCCGGTACACCTGGCCGTCGATGATGATGCCCCCGCCGATGCCCGTCCCCAGGGTGAGGTGGACCAGGTAGCGCAGGCCTTTGCCGGCCCCCATGCGGGCTTCGGCCAGCGCGGCCACGTTGGCGTCGTTGTCCACGAAGACGGGGAGGCCGCTGCTCCCCATGAGGATATCCCGAACGTGGGCGTCGCGCAGGGGATGATTGGGGGCTTCGGTCACCACCCCCCGCTCGTAGTCGACGAAACCGGCTATCCCCAGCCCCACCGCCTCGACGGCTACTCCCCTGGAGGCGGCGTCCTCCCGCAGGCGGGAGCAGACCACGAGCAGGCCCCGCATCACCCCGTCCTGAGAACTCGCGTCCGTGTCTATGCGGCATCTCTCCACGATGCCGCCGCCGTCGAGCACCAGCCCCGCCGTCTTGGTCCCGCCCAGGTCGATGCCGATTACCGCCATGCCGCCCTCGCTTTCAAAAGTCAGGTCCACACCATTTATATCATCGCCTCTCGAAGGCGAACAACCGCGCAAGGGGAACACCCGTAGCGGCCTTGATGACCGCCCGGTAGAGTGAGTATAGAATAGCTCTTGAACGAGGCCTGCGAAGAAGGGGGAGAGACATGGCGGAAAACGATCGTGATGCGCTGGCGGAAAAGGCGGGCATGATGGCCGAGGATTACGAGCGCAGGTGCACCGGCTGCGCGCAGTCGGTGGTGGCGGGACTGCTGGACGCCCTGGGCATCGCGGACACGGACGAGGGCGTGTTCAAGGCAGCCAGCGGGCTCGCCGACGGCATAGGACTCACCGGCGACGGTTCCTGCGGAGCCCTGACCGGGGGATGCATGGTCTTCGGCCGCCTCTTCGGGCGGGAGCGCAAGGACCACGGGGACATGATGAAACCCATGCGCTCCTATCTCATGTGCAAGGAGCTGCACTCGGATTTCGTGGAGCGGTACGGGAGCTGCCGCTGCTACGACATCCAGGAGAAGCTCATGGGGCGCACCTATAACATGTATGATCCCGAGCAGCTCCAGGAGGCCTTCAAGACGGGCATGATCGACCACTGCTCGAAGGTGGTGGGGAACGCGGCGAAAAAGGCGGCGGAGATCATCCTCTGCGAACGCGACAAGGATGACTGACCGAGGCGGCAGGGGCGACGCGTGAGTGCTGGAAAGCGCCCGTTCGCCCATCTATAATATGTAGGCGCCCGCGGCAGGCGGGATGTCTTGATGAGGAAGGGTGTCCGAGTTTGGCCTAAGGAGCACGACTGGAAATCGTGTAGGCGGCCACAAGCCGCCTCGAGGGTTCGAATCCCTCCCCTTCCGCCACAAAAAACCGCATAGCGAGGCAGATATGGTGGAGGGGAGTGATAATCCGCTCGACTGGGGAATCAAGGTAAGGCGGCCACAAGCCGCCTCGAGGGTTCGAATCCCTCCCCTTCCGCCACAAAAAAAGCAGCCATCTGCTGTGATAAAATGATACATGCATGCGCCCGTAGCTCAACTGGATAGAGCGACAGACTACGGATCTGTAGGTTGGGGGTTCGACTCCCTCCGGGCGTGCCACCCGAAAAAGCAGGTCAGGGATTTATTTCCTGGCCTGTTTCTCTTTGCTCCGCCTGCACAGGCGGGGGATGGCAACACGGCCTGGCCTAATGGCGGCTATGGGAACCGCATATCGACGGCTCGGATGTATAATCGGAAGGGGAAGATGGCGCGGCGGCTGAATTCGGACGGGGGGAGCATACGCATGGACGATATCCTCGGGGCACTGGCGGAGGCGGTGGGCGAGGAGAACGTCTCGTGCGAACCGGCTGTGCTCGACGGCTACGCCTTCCAGAGCTTCGGCAACATCGATGATTCAACCCCCTGGGTCCACCGCCCCGTGGCCGTCGCCCTTCCCTCCACCGTCGAGGAGGTGCAGGCGGTGGTCAGGGCCTGCGCCCGCGGCGGCCTCAAGTTCAAGGCCTTCTCGACCGGTTGGGGCGCCCATGGCGGTCCGGGTGAGGGGGGCGTCGTCCAGATCGACTTGAGGCGCATGGACCGCATCCTGGACATCGACGAGAAAAACATGATCGCGGTCGTCGAGCCGTTCGTGATCTGCGCCCAGGTGCAGGCGGAGGCGATGAAAAGGGGCCTCAACCTGCACATCATCGGGGCGGGATGCGGCACCTCCCCCCTGGCCAGCTGCACCTCGATGGACGGCACGGGCTGGACCGGGCTGAGCACGGGCTACAACTGCCGCAACGTCCTCGGGGTGGAATGGGTGCTGCCCGGCGGCGATCTGGTGAGGCTCGGGAGCCCCGGAAGCGGCTCGGGTTGGTTCTGCGGGGACGGCCCCGGCCCATCCCTGCGGGGGATGATGCGGGGCCTTTTCGGCGCCCGCAGCGGCCTGGGTGTGTTCACCAGGTGCGCCGTTAAGCTATACGCCTGGAACGGCCCGCCACAGCCGGAGGTAAGCGGCACCATGGCGGACCTGGAGGCCGAGCCCCCGGCCAACTTCAAGACGTACATGTGCCTTTTCCCCTCCTTCGAGTCCTACGCGGACTTCGCCTACGCCGTGGGCGACGCAGAGATAGGTTTCATGCTGTGCAAGAATTCCATCGGCCTCGTCCTCTCCATTTTCATGCCCCGCCTGTTGAAGAGGATCGCAGGAGCCTCCAACCTCAAGGGCGCGCTGAACGCGGCCGAGCACATGTTCCAGTTCATGATCGCGGCAAGCTCAAGCGGTGAACTGGAATACCAGCAGGAGGTATTGCGGCGCATAGCGGAGGCATGCGGCGCCGTCCTTGTCGACCTCGACCTGGCGCCGGGCTTCGGGGGGGCGGTGTGGTGGGGGCTGGTGCGGGGCGCGCTTCCGCCCCTGTCCTTCCGCATGGGGGGCATGATGGGCACCTCCTTCGGGACCTGCGCCGCCTTCGACAACTGCGTGAACCAGTCGCGCACCGGAGCCGAGCTGAAGCGCGCTTACATCGAACAGGGCAAGCTCTACGACGACCTCGCGGACAACGCCTGGGGCGGGGTCTACGAGAGCACCGGGGTCTACGGGCACCAGGAGGAGCTCATCCTCTTCGACCACCGCGACCCCCGCCACCGCGAGGGGGTGGCCGCATACGGCATCGAGGCGGCCGAGATCATGCGGGACGAGCATTACGGAGTCGGCCTGGGGGCTTTCATGCTGGACGCCGCCGCGAGGGACCGCGTTTTCGGTCCCGGGGCGGGCGATTATCCGGCATGGCAGAAAAAGATCAAGGACATCCTGGACCCGAACGCCGCCGCCGACGGCCGTTTCTACTCCGCTGATTGAAGCCGCGGAGCCGGCGCCCGTATGTCAGCGCCGGTCGTAGTGCTTTCTCCAGGGCTCCTTTAGGCGGCTAAGGTAATCGCTTATAGCGAGCTTCAGGGTCGTGGCCGCCAGCAGGGCGCAGTGCTCGCTCTCCTCGGGGAGGCCGTCCAGGGCGGCCAGGACATCGTTCTGGCTTATTTCCAGTGCTTTATCCAGCTCCTTGTCGGTAGCCAGTTCCGTGACCATGCTCCCGGAAGCGATGCTGGTACCGCATCCATCGGTAAAGAAACCGGCCTGCTCTATCTTATCTCCGCTCAACTTGATCCATATCTCCATGGTGTCGCCGCAGGGACCGGTATATCTCGCCCATCCGTCGGCGTCCTTCAGGCGGCCCATGTTGCGCGGGTTCATGGCATGGTCGATGACCGTCTTCGAGTATATACTGCGCATATCCTCCTCGATCATCTGCTGCAGGCTGTCCAGTTCGTCGTCCATCTTCCATCTCCTTGTTCTGCGACTGGTTCTATCCCCAGTGACGTCCTCCTTCGTCCGAGAACGGAAGCTCCTCTTGCCACGACCCTTAGTATAGAGTTATTGGCATATATATAATAACTAATCGGTAGTACAATTAAAAGCACTGCATCGATGGAGTGCGAGCCGAAAGAGGAGAGCGGTGAAAAGAGGAGACGTCTTTATCTACGGCCCGGTGGCTTCCAGGCGGCTGGGCAGCTCGCTGGGGGTGGACCTCGTCCCCCGTAAGGTCTGCGACTACGACTGCGTCTATTGCCAACTGGGGAAGACGAGCGTGAAGACGATGCGCAGGGAACCATACGTAGCGGTGGAAGCCGTGCTCGAACAACTGGAACGCAGGCTCGGGGAAGAGGCCGGGATCGATTACATAACCCTCGCGGGCTCAGGCGAGCCCACCCTGCATTCGCAACTGGACGAGGTGATCGCCGGCATCAGGCGCCTGAGCGAGATTCCCATCGCCGTCATCACCAACGGTTCGCTGCTCGGCGACGGCGAAGTGGCGGCCGCTTGCGCCCGGACCGACCTCGTCGTCCCGTCCCTCGACGCCGCTGACGAGGAGACTTTCCAGGCCGTGAACCGCCCCTGCGAGGGCATCAACCTGGAGGGCGTGGTCGAAGGGATCGCGTCTTTCCGCCGGGCCTTCCGCGGGGAGGTCTGGCTCGAGGTCATGCTCGTCGAAGGCCTGAACGCGCGGGAAGACCAGGTAAGGGAGATGAGCGCGGTCATCGCGAAGATATCGCCCCACAGGGTCCAGTTGAATACCGTGGTCAGGCCGGGAGCGGAACCGGGTGCCCGGGCCGTAGGGGAGGCAGAACTCGCGAAGCTCGCCGTCATGCTCGGGGAGGGCGCGGATGCAGTCCCCCCGCTTCCCCGCGGCATAGCCGTAACTTCGCTCGGCGCGAGAGCGCAGAAGGCGTTGCACATCATGAGGAGAAGGCCCTGCACCGCCGAAGACGTCGCAAAGGCGTTGCGCATGAACTACACGGAAGCCATGAAACTCCTGGTGGAGATGGAGGGTAAAGGCCTGCTCAGCTCGAAGGCCAGCGGCGGTAAGACCTTCTACGTCGTTCCCTGAATACCGGGTCAGCGCATGCGCGGCATCATTCCATATGACATCCTCGTGAGTTTCTTGCGGTCGTAACCCCTCACCTTTATGTGGTTGACGATGGGGGTGCGGACGTTCCCCGCTTCCTCCGCATCGAGGCCTTTGGACGATATGTTATACTTATCGACCGGCAAGTGGTTGAACAGCAGTGGTGCGGGAAGAATAGTACCGGGAGGCGGTAGGATTGGATTATCCGGGTTCATCAGACGGGGCCCGAGACGAGAGGCTCGCCCAGATAAGGCAAAGGCTGGAGAGCGAGGACCCCGGGATGAGGCAGGTGGCGGTGAGGTCCCTGCAGAATATCGCGGACAGAGAGGCCATAGAGCTGCTTATCGCGTGCCTGCGGGACGATTATGACCGCGTGAGATGGGACGCTGCGGACGCCCTTCTGGCCATAGGCGGACCCGTGGTGGGACCGCTTCTGCGCCTGCTCGAGGAGGAAGAGAACAAGTACGCGAGGGCAGAGGCGGCCGGCGTGCTGGGGAGGATGAAGGACGAGCGGGCCATAGATTCCCTCATAGAGTGTTTCAAGGACGATGACGGTAACGTGCGCTGGATCGCGAGGAAAGCACTGGTGGAGATGGGCAAGCCGGCGGCGGTGCACCTTATCGATGCCCTGGACGACCCGCATCTTCGCATCCGCCAGCGCGCGCTGAAGGCGCTCATGCAGATGGGGAGGCCGGCGGTAGAAGCTCTGGCGGAGGCCCTTGACGACGACCGCCTGCGCGTGCGGCAGGGAGTCCTGGAAGCCCTGGAGATGATCGGAGAGCCCGCGGTGCTCCCCCTGTTGAAGGTGCTGGAGGCGGGAAACCCGCGTGCCCGCTGGAGGGCCGCGGAAGCCCTGGGGAGGCTGGGGGACGTGAGGTCGGTCCCATACCTGGTAAGGGCGCTGCAGGATTATACGCTCGACGTGAGGTGGAAGGCGGCGGAATCCCTGGGCATGATAGGCGACAGAAGGTGCATGGAGGCGCTTATAGAAGCCCTGGGCGACAGGGAGAGATTCGTCCGGCAGGGCGCCGCGAGGTCACTGGGAAGGATCGGAGACGAGAGGGCGGTCGCGCCCCTGTCCCGGGTTGCGAGGGAAGACGAAGACAAGAGCGTGCGCGAGGCCGCGGCGCGCTCGCTGAGGAAGATCAAGTCCTCCAGCGATCTCCTCTCGAACAGGTAGGCCGCTCCCGCTCCCGCGCACACGCGCGGAGACAGCTGCGCAGCAATCCCCATAAACGGCTTCAGGATTGTGCGTGAAAGGACCCGGCCGCGGCGTCTTCGCATATCTCAGCCGCGGCGGCTTTGTCGACACCGGCCAAGATAATATTCATACTCAGGACCGAAAAGGAGCCCGGCCGCAGGGGTCCGCCCCTGTACCTCGGGGCGGAGTCCAGTGAGGTCAGGCTGAAGAAAAGAGGCTTCTGCGCCTCGCTCTCGACCATTCCCTTGATATGCCCGACCATGGCACATCCCGCTTCCCGCAGCCCCCGCAGGAGCGTCGCGAGGAAATCGTCCAGGACGTCCTGTGGTGGGCGCGGGGATGCAAACGTTATCTCCCGTCGCAGGGAAAACGTCACGAAGTCGTGCGCATCCACGCCTTCACCTTGTCCGTCACGAGGTCGAGGTTCACACCCCGCAGGGCCGAGGCTTTCACCACCTCGGCCTCCGGGTTCAGCTCGGCAAGCCTACTCTCCAGCGCTGCGATGAGGCCGTCCTCGCCGCTGTCGGTCTTGTTGAGCACCACCAGGTCGGCGTGCTTCACCTGGTTGACGACGAAGGGCATGGCCTCCTCGAGATAGAGCTCGTGTCTCTCGAGGTCGGCAAGGGTGATGACCATCACGGCGTCGAGCTCGCGGCAGTACTTGTCCAGGGTCTCGAGGATGCTCTCCACCCGGGCGAGCCCCGACGCCTCCAGGATGACGCAGTCGGGGTTGAGGGCGGTCCCGATCTCCCGCAGGGTGACCACCAGGTCGCCCGCGAGCTGGCAGCACACGCACCCGGAGTAGAGCTCCCTCACCTGCAGACCTTCTCTCTCCAGGAGGACGCCGTCCACGCCTATCTCTCCCACTTCGTTCTCCAGGATGACGAACTCCCGCCCGCTGGCGGACGTAAGCCTTCCCACCAGGCCGAGCAGGAAAGTGGTCTTGCCGGAGCCGAGAAAACCGGAGACGATCATCAGTCTCATGGGTGTCCTTCCTCGCATCGCCCCAGGGACAAGTATAACCTGAGCCCATACCGGGCGGCGCAGGCTCACGTCCTTGCCCCCCGTCCTCCTATCTTGTATGATTGTATATACAAGTTCTTTACCATGCAAGGGGGATGCGGGAATGTCCCTGGAGAAGAGAGAGCAGATCGACGGGGATTCGTTCGTGCCCGCCTATTTTCAGCTGGCCCAGGTCCTGCACGGGGAGATACTCAACGGCAGCCTGCGTCCCGGTGACCGCGTGCCCAGCGAGAACGAGCTCAGCGAGGAGTACGGCCTCAGCCGCATGACCGCGCGCAAGGCCATCTCCCTGCTCACGGAGAAAGGCCTGGTGCGGCGGGAGAAGGGCAGGGGCACCTTCGTCAGCCGCCCCCGCGTGGAAGGCGGCCTCTTCCTCATCCCCGATCTTCACGATGAGATGAGGATGCAGGGCCTCTCGTCGGACGTGAGGCTGCTGGGGGTGAAGATGGTGCCCGCGGGCAGGGTGCCCGCGGGCAAGCTGGGGATAAAGAACGGCGAGAAGGTCATATTCCTGGAGAGGGTGCTGGAGGGCGGCGGCGAGCCCCTGGTGCTCGACCGCAAGTACGTGCTGCTCGACCGCTCGCAGCCCCTGCTGGAGTCCGAGCTCGGGCACGGCTCTACGGAGGAGCTATTCGCGGGCAACGCGGAGATGGCCCCGGTGAGGGCGGACCTCAAGCTCTCGGCGACCGTCCTCTCCGCGCGCGAGGCGCAGCTCCTGGGGGGGAAGAAAGGGGCGCCGGCTTTCTGCATGGAGCAGCTCATCTTCGCGGCCAACGACAAGCGGGTCATATGGGGATGGCTGCTGTACCGGGGCGACAGGTTCAGCTTCGAGTCCGTGAGCCGACTGTTGTGAGGTGATCAAGTGGATGACGAGAGACTCGTGAAAGCCATGGGAGACCTGGACGAGGAGGGCGTGATCGGCTGCGTCAAGGGCATGCTCTCCGCGGGCGTCGAGCCCCTGCGTATCGTGGAACTCTGCCGCGAGGGTTTCGAGATCGTCGGCAGGCGCTACGAGACGCGGGAATATTTCCTCTCCGGGCTGATCATCTCGGACGATATATTCTCGAACGTGCTGGACATGCTGGACCGCTCGGGTTGCTTCCGCCCCAGCGATGAAGGGAGGATGGGCAAGGTGGTGTTGGGCGCCCCCCTCGGCGACGTGCACGACATCGGCAAGGCAATAGTCGCCCAGTTGCTGCGCTTCTCCGGCTTCGAGGTGATCGACCTCGGGGTCAACGTCCGCCCGGCGGGCTTCCTGGAGGCAGTGATGGAGAGCGGTGCGGCCGTGGTGGGGATAAGCACCTTGATCACCGTGGCCTACGAGTCCCTGCGGGAGACCGTGCTGGACTTCGAGCGCGAGGGCCTGCGCGGCAACGTGAAGATAATGCTGGGCGGCGGCGCCGTCTCGCAAAGGGTATGCGATTACGCCGGTGCGGACGCCTGGAGCCGCGACGCCGGGGATGCAGTCAAGTTCGCGAAGATGTTCACGGAAAAGGAGTGATGGGCATGAGCGAGAGGATCGCGGCATTGATAGCCGAGGTGGAGGAGGACAAGACCCTGGAGGAGGTGCGCAGGGCACTGGACGACGGCGCCGACCCCCTCTCCCTGGTGGAGGCGCTGCGCGAGGGGATGTCCGTAGTGGGCGAGAAATACGAGGCGAAGGAGTACTTCCTGCCCGACCTCATCCTCTCGGCGGAGATCTTCAAGGAGGCCATCGCGCTCATCGAGCCTCGTCTCAAGAGCGATTCCATCTCCGCCCGGGGCACGGTGGTCATCGGCACCGCCCAGGGCGATATCCACGATATCGGCAAGAACATCGTGGCCACCATGCTCAGGTGCAACGGGTATGAGGTGCACGACCTCGGTGTCGATGTCCCCCCCGGGGCTTTCGTGGAGAAAGCCGCGCAGACCGGGGCCGGCATGGTCGCCATTTCCGGCCTGCTCACCCTGGCCTTCGATGCCATGAGGGACACCGTGGATGCCCTGGCCGAGGCGGGCTTGCGGGACAGGCTCAAGATAATCATCGGGGGCGGCCCGGTGAACGAGAAGGTGCTCGATTACTGCGGGGCGGACGCGTACGGCAAGGACCCGTCGGAGGCGGTGAGGCTGGCCGAAAAGCACCTGGGATAGACGGGAGAAGACCCGGAGAGTGATCGCCGAGGAGGCGTACTATCATGAAAGTGACGAAGCTGCTTTATCCCAAGGACACCATGACCGCCGAGGAGCGGCTGCAGGCAGCCATCAACCTGCAGGTGCCCGACCGCGTGCCGTCTTGCCCGTTCATCTACTACTACGCCGCTTTTCACGCGGGGATCACCGTGCACGAGCTGTGGTCCGAGCCGAAGAAGTACCGCCAGGCCATCGACGGATGCTACCGTGACCTGGGCCCCTGGGACGTCTATTATCCTGTGAACCCCCTCCGCCCGGAGCTTTATACCTTCATCATGCCCATGAAGGCGAGGTGGCCGGGCATCGACCTCCCCCCGGACAGCATCTGCCAGCTGCTGGAAGAGGAGATCATGAAGGCGGAGGACTACGAGTGGATCGGCGAGCTGGCGCGGAAGATCCCTAGACTCACCTACATCCCCTTTTTCATGCGCATGATCTCGCGCGCCTGGGATGATGTGGACGAGGACGCGAGAGGATATGTGTTGATGCTCTCCTGGTTGGTCTGGAACTTCGCCAACTGGAGGTACGATTTCGAGCAGATGAAGAAGCGGGGCACGACGGTCCTTTACGGTTTCCTCCCCGAGGCGGCCTTCGACACCTTCTCCCTTGCTCGCGGATTCCTCGAGTTCAGCCGCGACCTCAAGAAACGGCCGCGGGATATCGCCAGGGCCGCGGATGACCTCACCGAGGGATACCTGTTTGCCTGCAGGCTCATCTGCGCCATTATGGGGGTCAAGCGGGTGGAGGTGTTCGTGCACCGCTCGTCCACGGATTTCATCTCGCCGCAGGCCTTCCGCGAGCTCTCCTTCCCCTCCCTGAAGGCATTGGTGGAGAAGCTGGTGGCGGCGGGCATCAACCCCATACTGCACTGCGACGGCAACTGGGACATGAACCTGGAGGCCTTGCGGGAGCTGCCGGCGGGGAACTGCGTCGTACAGTTCGATGGCCCCACCGATATCTTCCTGGCCAAGGAGATAATCGGGGACCGCATGTGCATCATGGGCGACGTCCCCGCGGACCTGCTTGCCCTTGGTTCGCCCACGGAGGTGGACGAGTACTGCCACCGTCTCATCGAGGAGGTCGGCAGGGGCGGCGGATATATCATGGGGGCCGGCTGCGAGATACCGCCCAACGCCAGGTCCGAGAACGTTAAGGCGATGATCGAATCGGTGGTGAAATACGGCTATTACCACGAGCGGCGGGAAACCGGGCCGCCGGCAGGTGTGGCCGCCGCTTCGAGGAAACCGTACGGTGAAAAGAACGGTCCGCTTGCGAGAGAGGCAGGTTGCTCATGAAAGAAAAGTTAATGCTCCGGCCCGGGGACACCATGACCTCGGAAGAGCGCATGAAGGCGGCCATACGCCTGCAGGTCCCCGACCGCGTGCCTGCGGTACCCTGCGTTTACTATTATTTCGCCACCTACTCGGGGCTCTCGTACGCCGACCTTTTCGAGCCCAAGCTGTACCGGCGGGCGACCATGAAGCTTTTCGACGAACTCGGGCCCTGGGATGCATATAACTTTTTCCATACCTACTACCGGGAGCTGGCCTCCTTCTTCATACCCATGGTAACCATGGAGCCCGGCTTCGAGCTTCCCCGGGACATCATTCGTCAGTTCAAGGAAGAGGAGATAATGCAGCCGGAGGATTATGCCCACATCGTGGAGATGAGCAAGCGCACGCCCCGGCTCTCCTTCTATCGCGTCATGATGGATTTCATGCCCAGGATCTACGACTATATCCAGGCGGGCTGGCGCTCCTACGCCTTCGTGCTCCCCCGCTTCGCGGCCCAGCTCGCCTACTACCGTTACGAGTTCCGGGACTGGTTCGACCGCGGGGCCACCCTTTTCTATTCCATCGGGCCCGTGGAGGTACCCTTCGATACCTTCTCGCTCGCGCGTGGGCTGATCCCCTTCGTCAAGGACCTCTCCAGGTTTCCCGAGGAGATCATGAAGGCGGCGGAAGCCCTGGTGCCCGGCTACATCTTCCTTATCAAGGCGACCGTCAACCTTTTCGGGATAAAGCGCGCGATGATCGACCTCCACCGCTCCTCCAACGACTTCCTCTCTCCCGATCAGTTCAGGAGATACGCCCTGCCCTCGCTCAAGCTGCTCGTAGACGGGCTGCATGACGAGGGCATCTCCGTCATCATGCACTGCGACGGCAACTGGGACATGAACCTGGAGGCCTTGCGGGAACTGCCGGCGGGCCAGTGCGTCATCCAGCTCGACGGGGCCACGGACATCTTCAAGGCCAAGGAGGTCATCGGGGACCGCATGTGCATATACGGGGACGTCCCGGCGAGTATGCTGGCGCTGGGGGCTCCGGCGGAGGTGGACGAGTACTGCCACCGGCTTATCGAGGAGGTCGGCAGGGGCGGGGGCTTCATGCTGGGCACCGGATGCGAGCTGGCCCCCAACGCCCGAGCGGAGAACGTCAAGGCCATGCTGGACTCCGTTTTAAAATACGGCTATTACGACCGGCCCGAGAAATAGCGCGCAAAAAGAGACCGGCGGCGTGGGGCCGCCGGTCTCTTTATGTATATGCTCACGCTTTGATCGCCCTGATCTTTTCCGCCAGCGCGCTGCCCACGTCCTTGCCGGAGAAGAAGGAGACGGATTTATCTATCTTATCGGCCAGCTCAGGCAGCTTGTCCACCGTGACCGCGTCTGGAGTCGTGCCGATGAGTTCGCAGTTCTTCTTGACCGTGGCCCTGGCGATGAAATCGCCCACCGCGTCGGAGAGGATCTTCTCTATCTCCTGCGCAAGTTTATTGGCCAAAGTCCTTCCTCCTATCCTCTCTGCTCGATCCCTGTGGGGGCTTACCGGCCATCCCACGCGGTTGCCGCCCCACCTTTCCATCGGCGACCCCTTAAGATATATCGTTTCGGGGCATGAGAAACTTTATCCCCACGCGCGCATTGGCGCCTTGGTATTATTCCCGTATCTCCTCGTCCATGCGGCTCAACACCTTCTGTCCGCTGCGCAGCAGACCCTGCAGGGCCGAGTAGGCGCTGTCCTCGTCCACCTGCACCTCGCCCGCATAGGTGCCGTCAGCTATCTCCTCCGCCGTGCGGTTCAGCTCCTCGATGGGATCGACCACGTACTTGCGGGTGAAGTAACGCAGGCCGATGGTGGTGAGCAGCAGCGTCAGGATGACGGCGATGACCGAGACGATGGAGAGCCTCAGGATGAGGTCGTTCCTCTGGTCCATGAAATATTCATTGACCGCGTTGTACTCCTCCGTGCGGTCCATGATCATGTTGATGTAGACTGTCTCGTCGACGCCCAGGATGGACAGGTCCACGAGGAAGAATGCGGAAACGTAGAAGCCTCCCTCGTCGCCAAGTGAGTCCAGGATCTCATACTCGCCCTCGTAAGGATCGACGGGCATCCCGGAGGGTTCGACGTCCAGCCCGGCCCTCGTGTTGTAGTACACCAGCTTGCCATCGCGTATCAAGCCGATGTAGTCGATGGGATAGAAGCCGAGGGCGATCTTTCCCGCCAGTTCGTTGAAAAGATCGTAGTCCTTCTCCTTTAAGAAGGCATTGACGAAGTCCTGGTTAAAGATCTCCACGGTTGCAGGGCTCGAGAGCAGGGAGTTGATGTTCTCGGATATCTCGGTCAGGTTCATGGCGGTCTGTTCGATGACCAGTTCCTTGTTCTTCTCGATGTTGCTGTTGGTGGTGACGGTGACGTCGATAAGAAAATACGCGATCACCGCCAGGACCAGCAGCAGGGTGGTGACGGATACCGCAACTATGAGTCCACGCATCTCCTTGCCGGATTTCTTCCTCATTCTCAACCTCCTCGATTTGCTGCCCTGGCCCATGGGGGAACCGTTAGACTTTAAGTGTAATCGGAAGAACCACGCATTCACTTGACAGTAAATACCAGCTTGCTATGGTTGGTTGCGCACGAGAAATCGCCCGGGACTCACATCCCGGGCGATTCTGGCTCTAGACGCTAAGGTCAATCCTGCATCTCCTGGTCCATGCGGCTCAATACCTTCTGGCCGCTGTGCAGCAAACCCTGCAGGGCCGAGTATGCGCTGTTCTCATCCACCTTGACCTCGCCCTGGTAAGTGCCGTCAGCTATCTCCTCCGCGGTGCGGTTGAGTTCCTCGATGGGATTCACCACGTACTTACGGGTGAAATAGCGCAGGCCCAGGGTAGTGAGCAGCAGGGAGAGGACGATGGCGATGACCGAGACGATGGACATCCTCAGGATGAGGTCGTTCCTCTGCTCCTCGAAATAGTCAGTGACCACCGCCAGCTCTTCGCTGCGGTCGACGATCATGTTGACGTAGAAGGGTTCCAGGCCCGGGTATTTGAGATCCACCAGGTAGAAGACGGAGACGTACACCCCTTCCTCCCCCCCCATGGAATCGAGGGTCTCGTAGTCTCCCGCCGGGGGCTCGGTGGGCATCTCCCGCGCATCGGCCTCCACACCCGGTTTGGTCGCCAGGGAGACGACCTCGCCGTCCCGGACCATGCCGACGTATTCGATGGGATAGAACAGTATGGCGAAACGGCCTATCAGATCGTAGAAGGCCTGCATATCGCCGCTGATTATTTTGTCGACCTCCTCCCGGTTGAAGAGATCGATCACGGCCGGGCTCTCGGACAGCTCGGTGATCTTCTCGCCGATCTGGACCAGGGAGAGCACGGACTGCTCTATCACCAGGTCCTTGTTTTTCTCGATGTTGCTGTTGGTGGTGACGATGACGTCGATCAGGAAATACGCGATCACCGCCAGCACCAGCAGAAGGGTGGTTGCGGATACCGCGACCATGAGCCCGCGCATCTCTTTGCCCGTCTTGCGCTTCATCTTATCCTCCTAGCGAACCCCGACCATGGCCTGTTTTCCGCCCCACAACGGCTTATCGGGGCATTGATGGCGTCCCTTGAAAAAAAGCGGTGAAGGGGTCGCATGGTCTATTAAAAGGTCTGCTCGGCAGGATAAGCGGATGAACGCAAGGTGGAAGTAAGTATAGAATGGGTATATGTGTGTGAGCAACGTCGCGCGGGAGGGAGCCGGAATGATCCACGTGAGCGAGAAATGCACCGGGTGCCTCACCTGCGCTTTAGTGTGTTCGCTCTCCCACCACGAACAGTGCAGCCCCTCGCTCGCATACGTCCGCCTGCATGCGGACGGCTCGCGCTGGCGGGCCGAGTTCACGCCGGATTGCGACGAATGCGGGAGATGCGCGAGGTATTGCCCGTATGGAGCGCTGGAGAAGGAGAATTGATATGCGGGGTGGATACACGGGCCGCCTCATGGTCGTTGACCTGACCCGAGGCGAGGCATCCGTGGAGGATTACCGTGAGGATTTCGCGGCGGATTACCTCGGTGGTTTCGGCGTGAACAACCGCCTCTTCCTCGAGTACTCATCCCCCGGCACGGATGCGCTGTCGCCGCAAAACCCGGTCATATTCGGAGCGGGACCCCTGGTTGGTACGCTGGTCCCCGGCGCCTCCCGGGTCATGGCCAACGCGAGGCTGCCTCTTACCGGGGCTGTGGCCTCGGCGAGCGGGAGCATGGGGCTGGGGGCGAACATGAAATGGTCCGGCCTCGACCACGTCGTACTTGTGGGGAGGGCGCCCGCGCCCACCCTTCTATATATAGAGGACGGCCGCGTGGACCTGCTCCCCGCCGCGTCCCTGTGGGGCACGGGGATCCTGGAGACCACTCGGTCGCTCCGGGCCGCGTATCCCGGCGCCTCGGTCATGGCCATCGGTCCGGCGGGCGAGAGCGGAGCCCATTCTTCTCTGGCCATGATCGACGCCTGCGCCACCCTGGGCAGGGGCGGGCTGGCGGCGGTCCTGGGGTCGAAAAACCTCAAGGCCCTGGTGGTGAAGGGCGGCGGCGGGGTTGCCATCGCGGACCCGGGCCGCGTGCAGGAGCTGGTCAAGGGACTGCACCAGCGCCTGGAGAACTTCGATATGCGCGAGGCGGCGGCGGAGCTGGGCATGATAGGAGCCTGGCCGATGTACGCGAGCCAGCTCCTCCCCTACGGCGCCAGCGAGGAGGACCTGAGGGAACTGACAGAGCGCTTCGGCCCCAGGGCCTACCTCGAGCTGAAGAAATGCCGCATATCCTGCCCCTCCTGTTTCCTCGCGGACAAGGACGAACTCCTCCTGCCGTCCACGGGGGAGAGCGTCTATTCCACCTCCTTCCTCAATGCCGCCATCATCGGCTGCGCCCTGCTCATGCGCGACGCGGAGGAGGCCGCTTCCGCCCTGGCGCTCCTGGACGACCTGGGCCTGGATTTCATGACCCTCAGCTGGCAGGCGGCCTTCCTGCTGGAGCTGCGCGAGCACGGGTTCATCACCGAGGAGGACGCCGAGGGTATCCCCCTGGCCAGGGGGGCCGCCATCCTGCGCGAACTGGCGCTGCGGGTGACGGAGCGCAGGGGCGAGATCGGCGAGGCATTTGCGCGGGGCTGGCGCGGCGCCCTGGAGCTGTTCGGCGAGGACAAGCGCCGCTACACCATGCTGGTGAGGGACCAGGACTGCCTTTACGACCCCCGCGTGAGCGGCCTGGGCACCATGGAGTTCGAGCAGGTGGTATCGCCGCGCGGGCCCACCTCGGCCAGCGCCGGCTCGGCCACCTACGTCCCCGGGCTCCCCGAGGAGCGGCTGTGCCGCCTCACCGCGCGCATGGGCGTGGGCGAGCAGGCGCTGGGGCGCATCTTCTCCCCGCCCTGGGGCATGAACGTGGGCAGGCTC
>MTKY01047839.1_pt1 | contig 22390 bp, 17 predicted proteins | sample 1042731 | NCBI WGS metagenome assembly MTKY01 (sample SAMN06212206, study PRJNA360538) | anaerobic digester metagenome | biome: Wastewater treatment plant; material: sludge; isolation source: anaerobic digester fed with sludge from wastewater treatment plant | place: Denmark: WWTP Soeholt ... | reverse complement strand
TCCTCCGGCCCCGAGGGGGGGTTCGAGTACGGCCGGGGGCTGCGCCGGCTCGCCGCTCGTCGCCTCGGCCTCCTCCTGCTCCCGGCGCGTGGCCGAGACCAGGCGGCGCCAGCGGCTTCCCTCATCGCGCCTGCGGTCCTTCTCCTCGTCCTCCTCGTCCAGCGCCCGGCGCAGGCCGTGCAGGGAGGCGAACCCCTGGTCCCGCGACTCGCGCATCACCGCGAGGAGGTCACGGTCCAGCAGCTCCAGAAGTTCCGGCGTGTAGAGGAGGTGCTCGCGGCGCAGCTTCACCCGCGCTCTCAGCCCGTGTTCGTCCAGTTCCCTGCCGTTTACGAGGATCATCCCTCCACCTCCCCGGGCGCCGCCAGCAGGCGCGCGAGCACGCGCTCCAGGTGGCGGGCGAAGCTCTCCCGGCTGAAGTCAGCAAGCCTCTCCCTCTGCGCGGCGATCACCCGCTCCCTGAGCAGGGAGTCGCGCTCCAGGCGGTCCAGGAGCTCCGCCAGCAGGGGGTAGTCCTTCTCGGTGAAGAGTATGCCCGACCCGCCCATGGTCTCCGGCACCGCGCCGGCGTCGTAGGCCAGCACCACCAGGCCGAAGTGGAAGGACTCCAGCAGGGGGGTGCTGAATCCCTCGTGCTCGCTCGTGGAGATATAGTAGCGGCATCCCCGGTAGCAGGCCGCGAGCTGCGCGTCGCTCACCCGGCCCAGGAAGTGCACGCTCCCCTCCAGCCCCAGGCTCTTGACCAGGGCGGCGAGGGCGGCGTAATAGCTCTTGAGCATGAACCCCGCGACCACCAGCCGGGAGTGCGCGTTGACGCCGTGGTGATAGCAGGCGAAGAGCCTGATGGCGTCCTCGATCTTCTTGTTGGGGACCACGCGCCCCACGCACAGCAGGTTGGTCTTGCCGTCCCCCAGCCACCTCGCCAGCGCCGGGTCCTCGTCCGCCTCCAGGTATTCCAGGGGGGGCTGGATGGGGAGCACGTCGCTCCTCTCGGGCGCGAAGCCCATCTGGACCAGCTCGCGGCGGTTATACTCCGAGTCCGCCAGGGCCAGGTCGCAGTCCGCGAACTCCCGCAGGTGGTCGCGCCCCAGCCTGCACAGGAAAAAGGACCCGAAGTGGTAGTCGCGGTAGAAGTCCGGCGGGGTGATGTTGTGGTACACCAGCGCCTTGCGATGCCCGGTCTCCCGGAAGAGCCCGTAGTTCTCGCAGTAGAGAGCGTAATGGTAGAGGAGCACGTCATCGGAGCCATCGTGCATCACCTTGCGGTACTCGCCGTCGTAGGCGGCGAAGCGCCGTCCGAAATCGTCCATATTATAGGCGTAGAGGCGGGACTCGACCCCCCAGGAGGTGAGCACCTCGTGGATGGCCAGCGCCTGGCTGCTGATGGGCTCGCCGCCGCCCAGCCAGGGCAGCACCTGGTGCACCCTCACCTCACGCACCCCCATCGTCGAGCGCGGCGAGGAAACTCTCGACCACGCGGTCCCAGCAGAAGGCACTCAGCACGTATTCCCTGCCCCGGGCGCCCATGCTCCCGCGCAACCCCTCGCTCTCGAGCAGGACGTCCATGGCCTCGTGGAAGGTGGGGTAATCGCGGAACCACAACCCGCCCTCGCTGCGCTCCACGTGGTGCCTGGTCACCGCGCAGTCCCCATGCACCAGGCACGCCGACCCCACCAGCCAGGCCTCCATGATCACGATGGAAAAACTTTCCTGGACGGAAGGGTTGCACAGGAAGGTGGCGGCGGCGTAGGAGTCCCGCTTGTCCCTCTCGTCCACCGGCCCTACGTCGACGATGACGTCGCGGAAGCTGTAGGGGATATTAACCCTCGGCTCCCCGATCATCACCAGCTTGACGTCGCGGCCGGTGTTGTGGACGTAGTTGCAGAAGTAGCGCATGAGCAGGAAGGTGTTCTTGGCCACGTCCCTCCTGCCCGCGTAGAGGACGAAGTCGCCCTCCAGGCCGTATTTCTCGCGGAAGCGCCTCCCGTCCGCGGTGAAGGGCTCGAAGCCCATGCCCACCACGCGGCCCCGCATGCCCTTGCCGTAGAGGCGCCGCACCAGCTCCATCTCCGGCTCACTGTTGAAGATGATCCCCCGCGCCGAGTGCATCATCTTGCGGAAGATGGAGAGGTGGGCGAAGGGCTCGTCGTGCAGGCACGGGATGATGTAGGCCTTGTCCTTAACCGCCAGCACCCCCTGGTAGGTGGTGCCGAAGAGGTAGGGCGCGAAGACGAAGGCGCGGTAGCCGTCGCGGTTCTCGCGCAGGTAGCGCACCATGTCCTCGCTGGTGACCACGTTCCTTATCCAGTACTCCTGCCTGCGCCGGGAGATGCTCTTTCCCTCCGATATCTCCTGCTGCGTCCTGGCCACCTTGCGGTCGACGTTGCGGCTCTGGTTGTGGAAGCGGCGCACGGTGACGCCGTGGATATGCTCGATCCCCGGGGGGTAGTGGGTCTTCCAGGTGTAGGGGTCAATGGCGCAGGTGGTGAGTATCTCCACGGGCCGGCCGCGGCGGTGCAGCTCCTCGGCCAGGCACCTCACCAGGGTCTCGGCTCCCCCGATCACCTCCAGGCCGTACCTGGGGGGCACGAACGCGACGGTTTCCGCCCCCAACGGGATTACCTCCTGGCCTCGAGGAGAAAGTAGCGAGGCCCGCGCAGGGCCTCCGCCAGCGCCGCCGCGCCCTCTCCCGCGGGGATCTCCGCATCCTCCGGGCGCGTACCGTCCTCTCCGCCCTGCCGGCCGTCCACAGCCTCCACGACGGCCTCGCGGAACCCGGCCTCGAGGAAGAGCGCCCTCATGGTGTCGGGGTGGACGAGGCGCAGGACGGTGGGGTCGCGGAAGGCCTCCTCCACGCCGCGGAAGGAGGCGGGGTGGTGGTTGAGCACCGCCACCTTGCCGTCTTTCTCCACCTTGTCCGCCAGCGCGTTGACCGTCCACAGCAGCTCCCTGGTGTCGTCCCTCTCCCCCAGGTCCTGCATGAACACCCCCGGCAGAGACTCCACCGGGCAGGACTTGAGGAAGTCCAGGGGGTGCACGTGCTGCACCTTGAGGAACTTCTCCTGGCACATGCTCACCAGGCGGGAGTCGTCCTCCACCCCCAGTGCCTTGCGGCCCTCGCGGGCGCAGGCCTCCAGGAAGTCCCCCGTCCCCGCGTAGAGGTTGACCACCTGCCGCTCCGGCTCGAAGCGGCGGGCCGCCTCCTCCAGGAGGCCCGCTTCCTGCCGGCGCAGTCCCATCTCCACCCAGGCGGTATAGCGGTCCACCCCGCCCCGGTAGTCCCTCTCCCTCTCCACCCGCAGGATCTCCACCATGGCCTCCAGGGAGCGCACCAGCTTCTCGTTGAAGGCCCTCTGCTTGGCGAAGACCACCTCCATGTAGGGGGTCATGAAGCGGCGGATGATCCTCTTAACCAGGATGATAAAGGGCTTGAGGGGCCCGGGGCGCGCCCCGATGGGGTAATAGGTGTTGATGTCCGAGAACTGGCGCGCGAACTGCAGCATGAAGGAGAGCTCCTGCAGTGGGTCGGTGAAGAGGTCGTGCACGGGGTCGAGGTCTATGACTTTTGCCTCCCCCAGCCGGTCCCTCTCCAGGTCCTGGATCTCCAGGTCGCGGTAGATCCCCTCCTCGCGCCGCCGCGCGACCCTGGCCTCGATCTCCGCCATCACGGCGTGCAGGCCGGCGTCGTCCGGGAGGCTGAGTATGTCCCGCGGTTCCCCGGGGCGGCTCTCCTCTGCGCTCATCATCTCTCCGCTCCTGCCTTCCGCGCCCGGCCGCCGCGCGTGCCCCGCTCGCTCCGGGAGCGGGGATCAGCGGGGCCGTTTCCGCCAAAACTACTGGTCAATGATATCTATCCGGCAATCCATTATCAAGAAACCGGCGTCCTCGCCGGGCGAGGTGACGTCGAAGTAATACATCTTGTCCATCCAGTGGTAATTGGTCATCTCGTCCCGGGTGTGGATGGCGGCGGAGACGTGGTACCTGCCGTCCAGCATGGGCAGCGCCGGGGTATGGAAATCGACCCTCCCCTTTCCCTCGATGAAGGGGATGTTTATGCCCCTGAGCCTGGTGTTGGTGCCGTAGACCATCAGCCCCATCTGGTTGTAGATGCCGAAGCCGAAAACCGGGTCCTCTATGCGCCTCTTCGCCTCGTAGCCCACGCGCAGGGTCATGGCGTCTCCCGTCCTGAACTCCATCGACGGCTTGCCCTCCCCGTCGATGATGTCCAGCGAGGTGATGGACGCCTCCCGGGTGCCGAACTCCGACCCCACCGGGCTCACGCGCATGGCCACGCGGTAGGCGTCGGCCACCTCCTTGGGGTCTCCGAGCATCTTCATCCTCCCCTTCTCCAGCCACAGCATGCGGTTGGAGAAGGCGGCGGCGATGTCCGTGTTGTGGGTGACGAGGACGATGGTCTTGCCCTCCTGCTGCATCTTGCTCAGGCGGTTGAGGCACTTGGTCTGGAAAGCTTCGTCCCCCACTGCGAGGACCTCGTCGATGAGGAGTATGTCCGGGTTGAGGTTGATGGCGATGGAGAAGCCCAGGCGCACGTACATCCCCGAGGAGTAGTTCTTCACCTGGTTGTCGATGAACGGCCCCAGCTCGGAGAACTCCACTATCTCCGGCAGCAGCACCTCCAGATCGCGGCGCCTGAAGCCGAGCACGGAGCCGTTGAGGTAGATGTTCTCCCGCCCGGTGAGGTCGGGGTGGAACCCCGCCCCCAGCTCGAGCAGGGCGGCGATGCTGCCATGGGTGGTTATGGTGCCGGTGTTGGGGCTCATGATGCGCGTCATCAGCCTGAGCAGGGTGGACTTCCCCGACCCGTTGGGCCCGATGATGCTCAGGGTGCGCCCCTTCGGGACCACCAGGTCGATGTCCCGCAGCGCCCAGAAAAGGTCGTAGCCCCGCTTGCGCCAGTTGATGATCCTCTCCTTGAGGGTGTAGTTGACATCGTGGTAGAGGCGGAAGCTCTTGCTGATGCCGTGCAGCTCGATGGCCGGCTCCAGCTCCTCGTACGCCGTGGCGGGCTCCACTGCTTCCATCATATGAACTCCACGAACCTCCCCTCCAGCCGGCAGAAGGCGTAGTAACCGAGCATGAGCAGGACGATGGAGCAGGCCACCGTCCCCAGCACCCCCTCCAGGGACATGGAATAAGCCCTGGGCCCGTTCACCGGCGAGTTATAAACGATGCGCTGCCACATGAGGATCAAGTGGGTCATGGGGTTGAACATGTACAGCTGGGAAGCCCAGGCCGGCAGCGTGTCCTTGATCTGGGCGATGGGATAGACGATGGGGGTCATCCAGAACCAGGCCATGAGCAGTATCTCCACGAAGTGCGACACGTCGCGGAACATGACGTTCCAGGCCGAGAGCAGCAGGGTGAGGCCGGCGATGAACGCCAGCTCCAGCAGCATGAGCAGCGGGAACATGAATATCCACGGCGTGAGGGGCACCCTGAAGACGATGAGGAAGAAGATGAGCATCATCTCCTGCAGCACGAAGTGGAAGGAGGCCGACCCCAGGTAGGAGAGGGGCAGCACCTCCCGCGGGAAATATACCTTCTTCACCAGCTCGCCGTTGTTGACCACGGAGCCCACGCCCATGCTGAGGGTCTGGGACATGAAGTTCCAGGGCAGGATGCCGGCCATGAGGTAGAAGGCGTAATAGCGCATGTCCGCGCCGCGCACGGTGAAGATGATGCCGAAGGCCACGTAGAAGACCACCAGCATCATCAGGGGGTTGACCAGCGACCACACGAAACCGAGGAAGGAGTTCTTGTACTTCACCTTCACCTCTTTGCGGGTGAGGTTGAACAGGAGTTCGCGGTAATCGAAGAGGCGTTTCAGGTTCTCCTTCATACCTAAAGAAGTTAATGGACGCGCGGTATAAAAGCAACAAAGCACGGCTTTGGTGGCCAGCACTTAACGCAGGCAAACCCCGTAAAGGCATTGTGCTCCCCGGGCGGGCGCGATGGGGACAATGCGACCAGAAGGTCGTCCGCGCTCAATCAACCGGCCGCCGACAGGAGCCTGCCCGTATCCAGGCCCAACTGGAAGGCCCGCTCTTCCTCGCCATCCTCGAGAGGGCCTTCCTGGCCCTGGACGAAGAACTTGGCAGCGCCGCCGGTGGGCTCGAGCCCCTTCGCTTCGAGGGCTTCGTGGATCCGCAGTGCGCCCCTGACGCTCCAGTCGTCGTAACGACTCCCGCTCCCTTCCGGCCTCACCCCGGTCCCGAAGGCGAGGAAGGGCTTTCCCGACCAGGACTTCTTCTTGATCCCGCGCCTGATGAAGCGCTTGATGCCCCCGGTCATCCGCCCCATGCGGGTCCCCGACCCCACGGCGATGAAGTCGAAGTCATCTGCGATCTTGCGGGCGTCAGACGATACGAGTTCGACCTCGAGACCAGCGTCCTCGAGGCCCTTGGCGCGAATCTCCGCGATCTTGCGGCAATTCCCGTACCTGGTATGGTAAACGACCAGTCCCTTCATGCGATGCCTCCCTTCACCCTCAGCCGGATGACGCTTTCCCGGCGGCGGGACGGATATCGATTATTATCCCCCAGACCCGCTCAGAACGCACCAGCCTCCGCAGCGATCATATCTCTTCCGGTATGGGGTCAGCCCTTAACATTCATCAAAACGTTAGCAAAGCTAATCGTTACTCCAAGCAACAGATCCGGCAACAAATCCGGGGTCAGCCCTTACCCTCATCAAAACGTTAGCAAAGCTAATCGTTACTCCATGCCGATGCCATCTCCGCCGGGATCCGAAAGCGCATGGATCATCTGCGAGGCACCCCGATGCGGGCACTGAATCCGGGGAGGAACGAAGGTGGCGAGAAGATAGTAATATTGACATGATTATCGTCTGTAGGAGGAGACATGGACATACAACTTGAGGAATTGGGTTACGGCGGTTTCTTCGCTTCCGGCTTCGAGGAGCTGGGGCTGGACGGATGCATACCGGCGCGGGTCATCTCCGAGCACAAGGGGGCCTATGGCGTAAGGGACGCGTGCGGTGAATACCTGGCCACCGTGACCGGAAAGCAGATATACGGAGCGCGCGGGAGGGAGGACTACCCGGCCGTCGGTGACTGGGTGGCCCTGGGCAGAATAGGGGACGGCAGGGCCGTTATCCAGGGCTTGCTGCCCAGGAGAACCTTATTGAAACGGAAGTACAGCGGCGGGTCCGGCGCCCAGGTGATCGCCGCCAACGTCGACACGGCCTTCGTCGTCGAGTCCGCGGGCGGTAACTTCAGCCCGAACCGGGTGGAGAGATACGTGGCCATCGCCAGGGAGGGCGGCATCAGGCCGGTGATCGTCCTCAACAAAATCGACCTGGTCCCGCAGGAAGAAGCGCAGGCAATGGTCTCGAGCCTGAGGGAAAGGTTCAATGGTATCGAGGTCATCGGGACCAGCGCCGTCAGCGACGGCGGCCTGGAGGGGATGAAGGCGCTCGTCCTCCGTGGAGAGACGTGCTGCCTCCTGGGACCGTCCGGAGTGGGCAAGTCCACGCTCATAAACCGGCTGCTGGGTAAGGACGCCATAAAAACCGGGGAGATAAGCGGACATACCGGCAAGGGCAAGCACACCACGACGGCCAGGCACATGTATTTCCTCCCGGACGGGTGGATACTCATCGACAACCCGGGCATGAGAGAGGTCGGAATGACGGACGCCAAGGCGGGGCTGGAAGACACTTTCGCGGAGATAACGGCGCTGGCCGGGCGGTGCCGCTTCGCCGACTGCACCCACGTCCACGAACCGGGATGCGCGGTGCGCGAGGCCGTGGCCCGCGGCGAGCTGGACGGGGGAAGGTTCGACAACTACCTCAAGCTGTCCCGGGAAGCCGAGTACTACGAGATGACCAGCCTGGAGAAGAGGCGCAAAGACCGCGAAACTGGCCGCTTCTTTAAAAGAGCTAAGAAAGACCTGAAAAAGCGCGGTTACTGATGAGGCATCCTTTAACATTGATGAAAATGTCAGCCATGCTGATCGTTTCTCCAAGAGAGATTTTCATCCCTTCCAGTATTCATAAGCCAACGGTCATTCGCTTCCCGGGGTAGCATGGGGCCGGCTCGCACTGATAGCACTGATAGCACTGATAATAGTCTGCGATGTTAACGAATGACGGTGATGGGGGCTGATCCCGCCAGGTGCCCGATCACACCGAGAATAGTTAGCGAAGCTGATGAAATGGTGAATGTTAAGGGCTGACCCCATTAGGAGCCGGTGTAGCCCTCGGCGAAGAGCCAGGTGGTGGAGGTGCCGGTCACGCCAAGGGCGGCATGCCCGCCGCGGCGCCCGTAGTAGTCGAAGTACACGGCGCGCTCGACCACGACGCCCCTCCCGCCCGTCTCCTCCACCACCACGGAGACCTCGTCGGCGGGGAAATGGTCGTCCACGCGCAGGGTGAAGCGCGAGCGAGGCGGCAGGTCGAAGAAGGCCTCTTTCGCCAGCCCCGCGTTGGTGAGGAAGGAGAACTTCACCCGCGCCGCCTCGCCGGAGGGGTTGCCCACCAGCACCCAGGTATCGAACCCGCCCGCGGTGTAGCCCTCGGCGAGGTACCACTTTGCCGCCGCCGCGGGCGTCCCGGCGCTGCACGACCCGCCCTGCTTCCCCTGGTAGTCGAAGTACATGGCGCGCTCCGCCACCACCGGGCGGTCGCTCTCCACCAGCGCCGCTACCTCGGCTGCGGGCAGGTGTTCGTCAACGTGCAGGGTGTAGCGGGAGTGGGGGGCCACCTCCACCTCCAGCGTCTTGCCGCCGGAACCCCCGGGGACCAGGAGGTTGAAAGTCACCCTGGCCACCTCTGCGGAGGGGTTGCCCACCAGCAGCCAGGTGTCGAAGGCCTCGGCGGTGTACCCCTCCCCGAACAGCCAGGTGCCGGAGAGAGCGGGCGACCCCAGGGCCACGTGTCCTCCCCTCCTGCCCTCGCTGTCGAAGTACATGGCGCGCTCGACGACCACCGGCCGGTCGCAACTCACCTTGGAGGCGAAGGAGCACGCCGAGAAGTCCGGCACCCCGTCCACGTAGAGGGTGGCGCGCGACCGCGCCGGCACGCTCATCTCCACGCGGCCGGTGTGGCCGTCCTCGCGCAGGAGGTCCACGGCGGCGTGGGCCTCCTCCCCGCCCGGGTTGTAGAGGAGGATCCACGTGTCGAAGGCCTGGGCGGTATAGCCCTCGGCCAGGTTCCACTCCGTAGCGGCCGCCGCCGCTCCGTGCTCGCACGAGCCCCCGCTGTATTCGCCCAGATAATCGAAGTACATGGCGCGTTCGGCGACGATGCCGCCGCTGCTCGTCACCTCCGCCGATATCTCGGCGTCGCGGAAGTAGTCGTCGGCGTGCACGGTGCGCCGCGACATGGCGGGAAGCTCCACGTCCGCCTGCTTCTCCTCCCCCATCGCGGTGCGCATCTTCACCTGTGCCGAGACCGCTTCCCCGCCCGGGTTGGCCAGCAGGATGTATTCGTCGAAGCGGTCGGCGGGCGCGTTGACCATGGACGAGCGCAGTCCGAAGTAGCCGCGCAGGTTCTCCCCGCTGACGCGCACCGTTCCAGCGCTGCCGGTGAACGAGGCATAGCGCACCCTCCCGCTCGCGGTGCGGTCGGAAAGGTCCATGCCGTAGAGCGTGCCCACGTAGGTGCTGGAACGTGAGTTGAGCCGCCTCTCCATCTCGGCCCGGCTGTAGGCCACCGTCCAGGAGGCGAAGGGGTTGTTGGCGGGATCCTCGCACCACGGGCAGGGGACGCCGCGCAGGTAGGGCACCGGGGTGCCGAACCACACGTCCTCGTTGTTATCGGTATGGCCCCCGCAGGAAGCGGAGTAGAAGCAGTGCGCCACCGAGCCCGCGTAGGTGAGCACCTGCCCCGCCGTGGCTTCGACCGCCTGCACCCAGCCCGCGTCCTTCTCCTTCTCGTATCCCTGGTAATACTGGCAGTGCGTCTCGTCGCAGATGTCGTAGCCGGAGGATGCGTGCTTGCCCATGCTGCTCACGGCGTAGGAGCGGGCGGCGACCGCCTGCGCCTTCACCGCTTCCTGCGGCCAGCTGCCCGAGACCTCCGCGATGCCACGCAGGTAGGTCTCGAAATCGCTCATGAGGACGGCCCGCATGGCGTAGGACGATGCGCCGTAAACGTTCAGCTCCAGGGGTGCGTAGCCGGAGAGATGGCTCACCTTGCGCCCGCCGTTCTGGGGCAGGCACAACACGTCGCCGTCTCCCAGGGCGCTGACGTAGAGGGGGTCGCCCGGGCCTCCGTAGGTCGCGCCGTTGAGGTGGGTGCCGTCCGGCCGGAATATGCAGAACCTACCCTGCGCGTCCGCCCCCACCGTCCAGGTGCCGCCGGGGGTCATCACCCCGCCGGGGATGGCGCCGCCCCTGGTGTAGAAGGTGAAGGTCCCCGATTCCGGCGCGAGCTGGATGGAGGACTGGTTCTCCAGGAGACCCACGTGCAGCGAGCCGGGGCAGGGCCAGGCACTCACCTGCGTCCCCTGGTAGTAATGGGTGAGGATCTGCTCGTAACCGTGGCCCGCCGCGGCCATGCCCTTCGCGCCGTACTGGCACATGCCCACGCCGTGCCCCCAGCCTGAGCCGTAGAAGACGTAGGTCTCCTGCAGGGCCAGCGCCTCTCCCGCCCCGAACGGCACGGGCAAAACCATCAACAGCAGGGCCACGATTACCGCCAGTATCCTTCTCAGTTCCCTCTCCTCCGTTTCGCTACCGCTACCCGGCGCGTGCCGTTATGGCGTCATTCCTTGCAGCATCATTGGGTCAATCCCGAACCGTGCCTTATAACGTCTTTCCCGCGGCCGGCACCAATAACCCGGCTCGCTTCTTTGACGAATACTTGGGACTGGACCCATTACTTAGACTCGTCCCACATGCAGTCCAGTTCCTCCAGGGACATCTTGTGCATGTCGAGGCCGCCGTCGTCGCATTTCTTTTCCATGTCGCGGAAGCGCCGTTCGAACTTCCGCGCCGACCTGCGCAGCGCGACCTCCGGGTCCACGCCGTAATGGCGGCACACGTTGACCAGGGTGAAGAGCATGTCCCCCAGCTCCTCCTCGAGGTCCCCGCCCGGGCTTCCGCGCAGCGCCTCCTCGATCTCCCGCAGCTCCTCCTCGAGCTTGGGCAGGACGTCCTCCGCCGCCGCCCAGTCGAAGCCCACGCGGGCGGCGCGGTTCTGCAGCTTGTAGGCGTGGATGAGCGCGGGCAGGCCCTCGGCCAGGCCGTCCAGCACGGACGGCTCCCCCCTCTCCTCCGCCTTGATCTTCTCCCAGCGGGCGATGACCTCCTCGGGGGTGTCCAGTTTCACCTCGCCGAAGACATGGGGGTGGCGGCGCAGCAGCTTGGCGATGATGAGGCGCAGGGAATCGCGCACGTCGAAGTATCCTTCCTCGGAGCCGATCTGGCCGTGCAGCACCACCTGCAGCATGAGGTCGCCCAGCTCCTCGCAGAGGTGGTCCCAGTCCGTGTGGCGGATGGCGTCCACCGCCTCGTGCGCCTCCTCCACCATGTGGCGGGCCAGCGATGCGTGGGTCTGCTTGCGGTCCCAGGGGCACCCGCCGGGACCCCGCAGGCGCGCGATGATGTCCAGCAGGCGCTGGAAGTCGTATATCCCCTCCTCCGGCAGGGCGGGAAGGTAAATGGTGGTGAGGTGGTCGAAGCGCTCCCCCCGGTCCAGGTCCTCCAGGGTGACTTCCTCCACCCGCTGCTGCGGCGTGCCCGCCGCGCCCACCACGCGAAGGACGTGTTCGGGGGGGTACACCTCCAGCAGCGACAGCTTGGCCTCCGAGGCCTTGAGGCGGGAGTCCACCTGGGAGAGCAGGGTATCCACGCGCGGGTCGAGCATGCCGTAGCCCCTCTCCAGCAGGCGGTCGGCGTCCACCATGAGCACGCCCTCCACGGCGTCCAGCCCCAGCGCGGCGAGGACGGCGTCGCAGAAGCTCACCGCCCCGTGCACGCGCACCTCCAGGTCCTCACGCAGGAGCAGTTGCACCGTGCGCTCGGCCATCATGGCGAAGCCGGGAACGGCGTAGCAAGCCTCGCCGCGCGCGCGCGCTTCCTCCGCCACCTCGCCCGCGATAGCGGCGTAGACCTCCTCCATGGAGCCTCCCTTATCGTAGTGGCGGTCGAGGGGGCGGAACCTCACGCCTCGCGCCCGCAGTTCGGGCACGCACGGGTGGCGCTCCGTGCGCAGCAGCACCTCGCCCGCCTCCTCCAGAAGGAGCACGGTCTCCAGGGTGACCAGGCCGATGGGCCCCGGCCCCAGCCCCAGCACGTGCACCACCGGTCTTTCCTCGCTCATGTGCTTACCTTTCTCGGTCCTCTACATTTTATCAGCACGCCGCTTCCTTGCCCGGCGCCTCAGGCACGAGGCGAGGCTTGACCCCAAGGCCTCACTTCCTTGCCCGGCGCCTCAGGCACGAGGCGAGGCTTGACCCCAAGGCCTCAGAAGGCTGGTGAGCTTTTCCAGGTATTCGCGGCCGCGCGCCGGCCACGATCCCTTCTCGAAGTGGAGGACCAGCTCCTGCAGGGACTTGCGGTAGTGGGCCGCGAGCCAGGGGCGCCCTTCGCCGCCAGCCGCCGCGGTGAGCGCCTCCGCCCTCGCCGCTCCCTCCGGGCCCAGGCGCAGCACCACGTCGTCGCCGTCGCGGCCCACCTCCCTCACCCCCGCGGTCCGGCAAGCCAGGCGCAGGCGCGCCACCCCGAAGAGGTTCTCCGTCTCCGCGGGGAGCGGGCCGTAGCGGTCGCGCGCCTCCTCCTCCAGCTCCGCGATCTCCTCCCCTCTCCCCGCCTCGGACAGGCGCCGGTACAGCTCTATGCGCCGCGAGGTGCGGGACACGTACTCCTGGGGGATGAAGGCGCGCAGGGGCAGGTCGATGGTGACCTCGGAGGTGCGGGGGCGGCTCACCCCGCGCAGCTCGTCCACCGCCTCCGCCAGCATGCGGCAGTAAAGCTCGAAGCCCACCGCCTCCACGTGGCCGTGCTGCTCCGCCCCCAGGAGGTTGCCCGCCCCCCTGATCTCCAGGTCCTTCATGGCCACGCGCAGCCCCGAGCCCAGCTCGCTGAAGTCGCGGATGACCTTGAGCCGCTGCAGCGCCCCATCGGTCATGTAACCTCCCTCGCGGAAGAGGAAGAAGGCGTAGGCCTGGCGGTTTCCCCTGCCTATCCTCCCCCGCAGGTGATAGAGCTGCGACAGGCCCAGGTTCTCCGCCGCGTCCACGATGAGGGTGTTTACGTTGGGGATGTCCAGGCCGGACTCCACGATGGTGGTGCACACCAGAACGTCGGCGCGGCCTGCGATGAAGTCGTCCATCACCGCCGCCAGCCTGCCCTCCTTCATCTGGCCGTGCCCCACCGCCACCCTGGCCTCGGGCACCAGCTCGCGCACCCGCCTGGCCGCGCGCTCGATGGTGCGCACGCGGTTGTGCACGAAGAAGACCTGCCCCTCGCGGGCCAGCTCACGGCGGATGGCCTCGCGCACCAGTTCCTCGTCGTATGGCCCCACCGAGGTGATCACGGCGTAGCGCTCCTCGATGGGGGTGTCGATGATGCTGAGGTCCCGGATGCCCGATAGGGACATCTGCAGGGTACGCGGGATGGGGGTGGCGGTGAGGGTGAGCACGTCCACCCTGCGCCGCAGGGCCTTGAGGCGCTCCTTCTGGGCCACCCCGAAGCGGTGCTCCTCGTCCACGATGACCAGGCCCAGGTCGGCCGGCCTGACGTCGTCCTGCAGCAGGCGGTGGGTGCCGATGACCACGTCCACCTCGCCCGTCGCCAGCTTCTCCAGCACCTCTTTCTGCTCCGCGGCAGAGCGGAAGCGCGACAGGCTCTCCAGGCGTACCGGGAAGGCGGCGAAGCGTTCCGCGAAGGTTCGCTGATGCTGCTGTGCCAGCACCGTGGTGGGCACGAGCACCACCACCTGCTTGCCGTCCATGACCGCCTTGAAGGCCGCGCGCACCGCCACCTCCGTCTTCCCGAAGCCCACGTCGCCGTAGACCAGGCGGTCCATGGGCACGGGCTTCTCCATGTCCCCCTTCACCTCGCGGATGGCCCGCTCCTGGTCCGGGGTTTCCGCGAAGGGGAAAGACCCCTCCAGGTCGCGCTGCCAGGGATCGTCGGGGCCGAAGGCGTGACCCTCCCCCGCCATGCGGTCGGCATACAGCTTGAGCAGGTCGAAGGCCATCTCCTTCACCGCGGAACGGGCGCGGCGCTTGACGCGGCGCCAGTGGTGGCTGGAGAGGTGGTGAACCGCCGGCTTCTCGGCCCCCACGTAACGGTGCACGAGATCTATGCGGTCCGTGGGCACGTAAAGGGCGTCCGCGCCGGCATAACGCAGCATCAGGTATTCCCGCACCGCCCCGTCCACCTCGCGTTCCACCAGGCCGCCGTAGACGGCGATGCCGTGGTTGACGTGCACCACGTAATCGCCCTCGGCGAGGTCCCACCATCCCTCCACGGGGCGGCCACCGGACGCCTCGGAGGGCGCGGGGCGCATCCGCATCCTTCCGAAGATGTCTCCCTCCGTGAACAGGGCCTTCTTCCTCTCGGGGAGCTTGAAACCCCTCGGCCAGCTGCCCCTGCTCAGCTGCGCTCCTCCGCAGCGGCCGGGGCCCTCCAGGGTGACGCTCACCCCCTCGTCCACGAGTATCTCGCGCAGCCGCTCCATGCGGCCCTCCGTTTCCACCAGGAGTGATACCTCCCACCCGCCACCTGCAAGGTCCTTGAGGTCGGCGAGGAAGTGGCCGGGGCGGCCGTGGTATTCGGATACCCCCGAGCTGGGCAGGGAAGCCGAGGGGTGCAGGGCCATGGGGTCCAGCTCGACGGCGGAGAGGCCCCTGCTCCTCGCCTCCTCCGCCGGGTTCGCCTCCTCGTCCAGCGAGCGCACTTTCTCCATCACCTGCAGGGGCTGCATCACCGCGAGGACGGTGTCCCCCCGCGCCAGGTCCAGGAGCCTCCTGCCGCCGCCCCCCTCGGGCGGCGCCACCGGGTATATCTCCACCTCCCCGCGCGCCTCTCCCGAGCGCTGGTCCACGGGGCTGAAGTGGCGTATCCTCTCCACCCTGTCCCCGAAGAACTCAATGCGCACGGGGCGCGGCCAGCCGGGATCGAAGACGTCCAGGATGCCGCCGCGCACCGAGAACTGTCCCGCCCCCTCCACCAGGTATTCCCTCACGTAGCCCATCTCCGCCAGGCGCCGCGCCGCGGCCTCCATGTCCCCCTCCTCTTCCACGCTGAAGACCAGGGGCGAGAAGGCCTCCTCACCGTACGGGAAGGACTGCGAGAGGGCACGTGCCTCGCATACCACCACGACATGACCGCCCTCGGCCAGTGAGCGCAAGGCGCGGGAGCGCAGGGCCACCGCCTCCGGGTCCTCCCCGTGCTCGCCGGCGATGACCAGCTCGCGGAAGGGGAGCGGCCGCACCTCGTCGCGTCCCAGGAGGCGCGCCAGCATGAGCGACATCTCCTCCTCTGCCGCCCTTCCCGGCACCACCGCGAGCAGCGTCCCCTCAACGGAGCGGTAGAGCGAGGCGACCAGGAAGGCGTGCAGCTCCTCCTCGGCCTTCACCGCGTAGTATCCTCCCCGCCCGGCTGCCAGCTCCGGCGGCCAGGCGCCCAGGCATTCCTCTATCGTCTTCTCCATCTCCCGCAGGATGTCCATGTCTCTCCTTGCTGTGTGTACGCCGAACGGGCCTCGATGCGCAGCACCCAGGCCTCCCTTAATGATACCATCCTCGCCCCGTTCCATAATCCGCCCGTCTGCCCTCCCACACTCGTCCCCTAACCCGCACGTCTGTCCACTCCCCTTCGCGGTTTGCATCGCGAAAGCGATTGCGCCGCCCGTAGGGCGCCGCAACAGTGTCCAGCGCCGTGACGCGTCACGCATACGTCTGCGCTGGCACGAATGTGGAGGGGTGGCCCTATGTGGAGAACGGAGGGCTGACCCCCTGTTGCTACCCCGATGGCATTTCCCTATAATTGTTTAGTTGGACCAGCCCGGGAGCGGGCTGAAAAAGGAAGAAGAGGTGACTAGATGCAAGCGGAACTGGTTGTCGCCCCCCGCGAGGAGAAGGGCAAAGAGGCGGCTAAGAAAATGAGGCATGACGGACGGATTCCGGCCGTGCTCTACGGACATGGATTCGATACCATTCTCATATCCCTTGACGAGAGGTCGTTCAAGTCCCTGCTGCGCAAGGAGAAGGGCCTGCACGGGCTCCTCAACCTCAAGGTGGAGGGGGACAAGGAGGGCACGCACACGGTGGTGGTGAAGGAACTGCAGCGCGATCCCATCAAGGACCACATCCTCCACGTGGACTTCCAGAAGATACGCAAAGGCGAGGAACTGCAGGCCGAGGTGGCCCTGCACTTCACGGGTGAGCCGGTGGGGGTCAAGGCAGGGGGCATCCTGCAGCACTACCTCTACAGCGTGACCGTGGCATGCCTGCCCAAGGACCTGCCGGAATATATCGAGTTGGATATCTCCGGCCTCGATCTCAAGGAGAACATGAGGATCAGCGACCTCCCCGCCATCGAGGGCGTTAGATATATCCACAGCCCCGAGGAGATCGTAACGGCGGTCGCCCCCAAGCGCGTGCGCGAGGAGGTACCGGAGGCCGAGGAACTCTTCGAGGAAGGCGTGCCGGAGGAGGGTGCGCCCGCGGAGGCGGCGGAAGGCGGGGCTCCCTCCGGGGAAGAAACGGAATAATCGCATCGAAGCGCATGTTCAACGGGGGCGGGAAAACCGCCCTCGTCTTCATGGGGAGGTCACATGTTCCTGATCCTGGGCCTGGGAAACCCGGGAGAGCATTACCGCAGGACCCGGCACAACGCCGGATTCTGGGCGGTGGAGGAACTGGCCCGCAAGCACGGCGCCGCCCTCAAGCCCAAGAAGGGCTACGATCTGGCGGAGGTAAGGTTCTATACCGAGGGCGCCTACCTGGCACGCCCACTCACGTACATGAACCTCAGCGGTAAGGCGGCGCGCAAGCTGCGCCGCAAGCTCAAGGTGGCGCCCGCCTCCATCCTGGTCATCCACGATGACATCGACCTCAAGGAAGGCGTCATACGCATCAGGAAGGGCGGCTCGTCGGGGGGCCACCTGGGAGTGCAGTCGCTCATCGACAACCTCGGGACGGCGGACTTTCCCCGCATCCGCGTCGGAGTGGGGCGCCCCCCCGGCGGCATGGACCCCGCCAAATACGTGCTCACGGAGATGAAGGGGCCCGAGTTGGAGGATTTCCTCTCCTGGTGCGAAAAGGCGGCGGCGGCGGCCGAAGCCGTGGTCATGGACGGCCTGGAAACAGCCATGAACCTCTTCAACTGACCCGCTCGGGTGTGCCCGTGTCCGTATCCGGATCTCTCGCCGGGACAACGTCCGCCCGTACCGCCGTCGCCGGACCCGGCATTGGAACACGGCCGGGACGTCAAGGCAAGAAGGTGCCGGTCTGTAACATAAGTCCCTCCCCGGCATCGTAATGCCTGTAAGGGACCCTCGTCCTCCCGCGGGGAGGAATAAAAGCGGCGCAAAGAGAAGAAACGACGGAGATGAGAACAGCGAAGGTATCGATGGTCGTGACGGCCCTGCTCGTGCTGGCCGCCCTGGTCCTGCCTGGCTGCGGCAATGCCGAGGCCAGGGCCAGGGTCGAAGAGGCGGTGGGGATCATCGCCTCCACACAGCCCGGACTCGAGGACCTGCTGGAGCTGAACGAACGCCTGAACACCCTTGGCACCCGCTTCTCCAACGTGGACGACACCATAGCCGAGGGGAAGTCGCTGGCGGAGTTGGCCCTCCTCGACGTGGAGGAGCTGGAGGCCCTCTACGCCCGGGCAGCCGACATCCTGCGGGAGGTCGCGTACATGGGAGGGGCAGGCGATTACGCCACGTACGCCCGCCTGGCCCTGGACGCGGTGGAAACCGAGCTGGAGGCCCTGGAGATGAACCGGCGGCTTCTCACCGCCGTATGGGATATGCTGGACGTTCTGCCCCTCGCCGAAAGCCGGGAACAGCTCGACTATTACGCGGACGAGATAGACCGCCTCACCGGCGAGGTGTCCGGCCTCTTGAGGCGGGGGGCGGAGGCGGCCGCGGAAGCCGATGATTATTACCGGGAGAGGGGCCTATGAGAGGCTTTCCCGCATCCCCTCCCGCTCATGGGGCCCGTGACGCGATGAGAAAGGCCGCGGCCGGGAGGATGACGCTCGCGCTCGGCCTGCTCTTTGCGCTGCTTTTCTCCGCCGCCATCTCCGGCTGCGGCTCCAGCGCCCGCGCCTACGCGCTGGAGGCAAGGTCGGCCTACATCAGCGCCCGCGCCGTCCTGGTGGGCGTCGAGGAGTTCCCCTCCCGCATGGAGGAGCTGCTGCGCTCGGCGGACATCGCCGCCGTTTCCGGCGATGCCTCCGGACTCATCGCCGACGCCCGCGCCCTTCTTCCCGCCGCCTCCTCCGCCTTCCGCACCGCGAGGGAGAAGGCCGAGCTGCTCGGGGGCGAGGGCAACGAGAAGTTCGCCCCCTACGCCGACATGCTCCTCGAGCTCATCGCCCTGAACGAGGAGGTGACCGCCGCCCATACCGAGTTGATCGGCCTCTCGAACACGGTGCTGGGCGGGCTTCCCTACTCCGAGGACCCCGCGTCTCTCATGCCCACCCTGACCTACATGGACGAGGTCGCCGCGCGCATCATGGAGTTGAAGGAGAGCATCGGCCGGCTGGAGGAGGAAACGGAGGCACTCTACCGGGATATCACCGGCTAGCCGCCCTACGGCATGTTGTCGCCGCCGAAAAGCTCGCTCACCGATTCATCCTTGAACACGCTGGCGATGGTGTTGGCGAAGATGGAGGCGATGGAGAGCACCTCCACCTTTTCGCTGAGGCGCTCCTCGGGTATGGGGAGGGTGTCGGTGACCACGACCTTCTTCAGCGGGCTCGCGTCCAGCCTCTCCTTCGCCGGCCCGGAGAAAACGCCGTGGGTGGCGCAGGCGTAGACCTCCGCGGCCCCCGCTTTGATCAGCGCATCCGACGACGTGACCAGGGTGCCCGCGGTGTCGATCATGTCGTCCACCAGCACCGCCGTCTTCCCCTCCACCTCGCCGATGACGTGCAGCACCTCGGCCTGATTGTGGCCGGGGCGGCGCTTGTGCAGGATGGCCATGGGGACGCCAAGGTAGTCGGTGTACTTGTCGGCCATCTTCACCCGACCGGCGTCGGGCGAGACGATTACCAGGTCCTGGAAGTTCTGTCGGGAAATATGTGAGGCCAGCAGGGGCACGGCGGTGAGGTGGTCCATGGGGCCCGAGAAGAACCCCTGGATCTGCCCGGCGTGCAGGTCCATGGTGAGCACGCGGTCGGCCCCCGCTACCGCGAGCAGGTCCGCGACGAGGCGGGCGCTGATGGGCTCGCGCGCCAGGGTCTTCTTGTCCTGCCGCGAGTAGCCGTAATATGGCACCACCGCCGAGATGCGCTTGGCCGAGGCCCTCTCCAGGGCGTCGATCATGAGCAGCAGCTCCATGATGTTCCGGTTGATGGGCTCGGAGCAGGTCTGAACGACGAAGGCGTCGCAGCCGCGCACGCTGTCCTCGTACCTCACGTAAAGTTCGCCGTTGCTGAAGGTCTTGAGGTCCACCTTGCCCAGGCTTATGCCCAGGTGTCCCGCTATCTGCCGGCCGAGTTCGGGATAGGACCTCCCGCTGAAGATCATGAGCTTTTTGCGCGTTACCTCCTTCAAGACGGGCCCTCCTCCTCCTCTTGCTTCGCCTTCCTCTTATATTCTAGTATGTTTCTCTGCTTGCCGCGCTCCACCCCCAGGGCGCCCGGCGGCACGTCCTTGGAGATGGCGGACCCGGCGCCGGTGACCGCGCCCTTGCCGATGCGCACGGGGGCGATGAACATGGTATCGGAACCGATGAAGGCCTCGTCCTCGATGACCGTGCGGTGCTTGTGCACGCCGTCGTAATTGCAGGTGATGCTGCCCGCCCCTACGTTCACGCCGTCGCCGATTTCCGCGTCCCCCATGTAGCTGAGGTGTGGCACCTTGCTCCCCTTCCCCACCACCGTCTTCTTGGTCTCCACGAAGGTGCCCGCCTTGGAGCCGGCGCGGAGGACGCTGCCCGGACGCAGGCTGGCGTAGGGGCCCACGCTGGCCCCGTCCTCCAGCTCGCACTCGCGCAGCGTGGCCTGCTCTACCGTGACCCCGTTGCCGAGACGGCAATCGACCACGCGCGTGTTGGGGCCTAGGACGCACCCCTCTCCCACCACGGTCGAGCCCTCGAGCATGACCAGGGGACGCAGCACCGTGTCCCTTCCTATGCTGACCTCGCCGCCGATATAGGTGGTGGAGGGGTCCTCCATGGTGACCCCCTCGGCCATCCAGCGGCGGTTGATGCGCCTCCTCATGAGGGCCTCGGCCTCGGCCAGTTGTTCGCGGGAGTTGACCCCCAGCGCCTCGGAGGCGTCCGGCGTGATGTAAGCGGAGACGCCCTCCCCCGCCCGCGCCAGCAGGGCTACGGCGTCGGTGAGGTAATACTCCCCTTTGGCGTTCGCGGTGCCGAGCTCCGGGAGGATCTTTTTCAGGGTCTGCCAGCCGAAGACGTACGTGGAGGTATTGACCTCCCTGATGGCTTTCTCGCGCGGGCCGGCCTCCGTCTCCTCCACGATGCCCGTTACCGCGCCGCCCTCGTCCCGCAGTATCCTGCCGTAACCGGTGGGGTCGTCGAGCTCGGTGGAGAGGACGGTCGCGGCGGCGCGCGAGGAGCGGTGAAGTTCGCACAGGCCGCGCAGCGTCTCGGACGTGACGAGGGGGGAGTCGGCCGTGATGACCAGCAGTTCGTCGGCGTCGACGTGGGGCGCGGCCGTCATCACCGCGTGCCCGGTACCCTTCCTCTCCTCCTGCACCACGCAGGTGGCCTGATCGCAGACCTCTCGCTCTACTTCGTCCGCGCCCTTTCCCGTCACCACCAGGATGCGGTCTATATATCCCGCCTCCCTCAACCCCTCGAGGGCGTCCACGACCCAGGAGAGCATGGGGCGGCCGCACACGCGGTGCAGCACCTTTGGTATGTCCGATTTCATCCGGGTGCCCTCGCCGGCGGCGAGGACCAGGGCCACGCGGACCACTTGCGCCTCCTTCCCGTCCCGACGGCATTATTGTATAGGACGCAACCCGGCAGTCCAACTCCGTTCCGCCGTGTCCCGCCCCGGAAAGCGAAAAGAGGGCTCGAAGCCCTCTTGGTTATCTGGCTGGGGCGGTAGGATTCGAACCTACGATAGCGGCTCCAAAGGCCGCTGCCTTACCACTTGGCCACGCCCCAGAGAAGAAGCGTGTACTGTCGCCTATTCCTCCGGCAGCGGCTCGCCTTCTCCCCTTTTCACCTTGAAGAACTCGCGCAGGACCGCCTCCTGTATCTTCTCGCGCGTCTCCGAGTTCAAGGGATGTGCAATATCTTTGAAATCCCCGTTCGGGAGCTTCCGGGAGGGCATTGCCACGAAATAACCGCGATCTCCGTCTACCACCCTCAGGTCGTGGATCACGAAACAGTCGTCCAGGATGATGCTGGCTATGCCTTTGACCATGTTCATGTCGATCTCGCGCACCGTGACCCTCGTGATCTCCAAGATTTGTGTCCCCCCCAGGTAGTCCTTTTGTCCTCGGCAACCGACAGGAAACTTGCTAACTATATTATGCTCCTGACGCCCGCTTTTCAAGGTTGAATGGCTGGTTTGCTAAACATTCTTCAGGATGATTTTCGCTGCGTCCGCCTTCTTCCCTCGCCCGCGGTCGCGGGTGCGGTTAACCCGCAGGTCACGTCGCTTCACGTGGCGTGACCGGGCTCACTCCCGCGCCGCGGAAGCTGGTGCGGAACACCAGGGGGGCATGCCTCCCCATCTCCACCTCCAAGGACGCGGCCAGCTCTTCGCTCGCCGCGAGTACGAAGATGGTGGGGCCGCTGCCGCTCACCATCGCCGCGGCCGCGCCAGCCCCGGCAGCCCTCTCCAGCAGCACCGCAACCTCCGGCATGAGCTCACACGCGGCCCGCTGCAGCGAGTTGTGCAGGAGGGGGGCGACATCCGCGGCGTCTCCCCGCGGCAGCGCTTCGATGAGGTCCCCGGGGCCGTGCGAGGGAGGGCTGTCTCCGCCGCTCAAGTCAAAACGGCGATAGACCTCGCCCGTGGCGAGTTCAACGCCTGGGTTCACCAGCAGGACCGGCAGGGGTGGAGCCTGCACCAGCGGGGTGACGCGCTCGCCTCTCCCCTCGCCCAGCGCGGTACCTCCCACCAGGAAGAATGGGACGTCCATGCCCAGGCCGGCGGCCGCGTCCAGCAGTTCCTCCCTGGCCATGGCCTCGCCGGCTACGAAGTTGAGCGCTCGCAGCACCGCCGCCGCGTCGGAGCTGCCG
>MTKY01052014.1_pt1 | contig 22473 bp, 18 predicted proteins | sample 1042731 | NCBI WGS metagenome assembly MTKY01 (sample SAMN06212206, study PRJNA360538) | anaerobic digester metagenome | biome: Wastewater treatment plant; material: sludge; isolation source: anaerobic digester fed with sludge from wastewater treatment plant | place: Denmark: WWTP Soeholt ... | reverse complement strand
CCCGAGCCGATGCTTCGAGGCGAGACGGCGAGAAGGCTGCCGCTGAGGTCCTCGCCTCGAGGGTCAGGCGGGTGTGAGCAGCGCCTCGGGGTACGCCGCCTTTTTCCTGCCCTGGAGGTTGTGCTATTTTTAGTGCGGGCCGGAACAGCGTGCTGATGAAAGCGAGGGGATATGCGCACAAGAACGACGGGGGCCGCCGCGATGGTGGTATGCATGGCCGTGGCCGTCTCCATTCTCGTGGCCGCGTGCGGCGGCAGCGGCGACGGCGAAGGCCTGCTCAAGCGCGAGCTGCCCGAGAATGCCACACCCGAGAAGATCATGCTCGATGGCCTCAACGCCACCGACGCGGCGAAAGGTCTCCATTACATTTTCGATTACTCTTTCATCATTCCGCCCACCGGGCAGCAGGCGTACACCAGCGAGGTGGCCTTGAACGGCGAGGGAGATTTCGACGCCGGGAGCGGCAACGCGAGCGCGCGCATGGCCTGGCCATCCTTCGAGCTCGAGTTCGATTACGTGCTCTACGACGGCGTGCAATACTACCGCAGCGGTGAGAACGAACCCTGGTACGAACTCCCTGCAGGTTCCTCGTTGAGCATACCGAGCGTATCCGAGATCACCCGCAACACGGCGGAATACATGGACAATTTCCAGAAGATAACGCGGCTCGAGGACTCCGTGGTGAACGGCCGGGACTGCTACCACATAGCCATGGTGCCCAATTTCGACGCCATCATGGAGAACGAGGAGTTCCTGAACATGATAAAGGGTGAACAGGAGCAGCTGGGTGAGGACACCCTCAGCGAGCTAGAGGAGATCAAGGAATCGCTGAAAGAGGCCAGCGTCAATTACGAATACTGGTTCGACAAGGAATACCTGGTCCTCAGGCGCACCGTGTATAACATCGAGATGGTGCAGCCGGGAGACGAGAGCAATCCCGCTTACACCGTCAAGATCATCATGGAGATAGACTTCCCCACCTACAACCAGAAGGTGGAGATCGCCAGGCCTGAAGAATCCCTGATGTACAAGGAATAGACCGGGAGGTGCAGGACTTGAACAGGAAAAGGCTCGCCGTCCTCCTTTCTCTTCTCGCCGTTCTGGCGTCCTCGCTCGTCCTCGGGGGCTGCGGGGGGAAGCAGGATCCCCAGGAGGCTTTCGCCGCGGCCACGCATGCGGCCCGCGAGGCGGGCAGCGCGCATGCGCAGATAAACGTGGTCCTTTCCCCCCGGGAGGGCGAGACGGGCACGGAATTAAACCTCCAGGGCGATGCCTGGATGGACATGGATGCCGGCACGCTGGAGGCGCGCTTCACGGTCATGGGCATGGAGCTTTCCGTGCGTTACGTGGACGATACCGCGTACGTACAGTTCGGGGGCAAATGGTACGTGGTACAGGGAGAGATGCTGGACGGGGCGGGCGAAGGGGTGATCGGCTCGTTCGTCGCGGTGCTCTCCTCCCTGCCGGAGATCATCTCCTCCACCCTCGAGCTGAACGAGCTCGGCGAGAAGAAGGTGGGGGACCGCGACTGCGTCCTGCTCGAGGTGGTGCCCGACCTTCGGGCCATTTCGGCCATGGACCCGGTGCGGGAGGTGGCCGCCCAACTCGAAATGAGCCAGGGCGAGTTGAGGGAATACCTCGAGGAAGCGGATGTCGCGATCGAGGTCTGCGTGCAGAAGGACGAGGCGGTCGTCCGCCAGGTCTTCATGGCCGCGAGCGTGGAGCTGCCGACGTTGAGCGATATCGTGGGGATCCCCCTGCTGCCCGAGATGGCCCGCGTCGAGATAACCATGGACTTCCCGGAGTATGGCATGGAGGTGGATGTCAGGGCTCCGGCCGACGCCGTCCCCTTCGAAGGCCTCTAGGTACCGTTCAACCTGCAGGAGATGACCTTGACGAGGTCGACGGGGGGGAGGGCTTGAACCTCGAAACCGTCGAACCCGGCTTCTCTCAGCACCGCCTCCCATTCCTCCACCGTGATGATATATTCGCCGTCGCCCCGCAGCAGGAAGGGGATGGACTGCAACTCCCCCAGCATCATCTCCCAGGCGCCGTGGTCGAGGGAATAGAGCGCCTTCGCAACCAGCCGCTCGACGACATCCCTCACCTTTTCCGGGTCCGCGAAGTCGCCGGGCACGCCGCAGAAGGGGTCGGCGTGGATGAAGCGCCCGCCCGGCTCCAGGACCCGGGCTATCTCCCTCGCCATGTCCGGCTTGCGTTCCGGCGGGACGTGGTGCAGGGCCAGGGATGACACGATGAGGTCGAAGCTGCTATCCGGGTACGGTATGGCCTGCGCGTCGCCTTCCTTGATCTCCACGTTGGGGTAGTCCACGAACCGCTCCGCGCACACCTCCCGCATGCCCGTGGAGGGGTCCACCCCGCTGAAACCAGCGCTCGGGAACTCTTCCAGCAGGAGGGCGATGAGGTTACCGGTGCCGCAGCCGAGGTCCAGGGCTCTCTCCACGGCGGCTCCCCTCGCGCCCTCCACCACGCTCGCGAGGATCCGCGCATACATGGGGTCCTTGAAAAAAGACTCGTCGAAGTCCCTTGCGATCTCGTCCCAGTCAGCCATCAGTGATCCCCCCCTCAGAGGTCCTTTCGGGCGTGAGCCGCTATTTGATATCATAGCCCTAACCGAGAACCCGGGAGGATGCCGGATGTACTTTCAGGACATGATCATGGCCCTGCAGGCCTACTGGACGGGGCGCGGCTGCATCCTGGTGCAGCCACACGACGTGGAGGTGGGGGCGGGAACCTTCAACCCCGCCACCTTCCTGCGCGCCCTGGGGCCGGAGCCGTGGAGGGTCGCCTACGTGGAGCCCTCGCGGCGCCCCACCGACGGGCGCTACGCCGAGAACCCCAACCGCCTGCACCAGCACACCCAGTTCCAGGTTATACTCAAGCCCTCGCCCGACGACATCCAGGACATCTACCTGGATTCGCTGCGGGCCATCGGCATCGATCCGCACCTCCACGACGTGCGTTTCGTCGAGGACGACTGGGAGTCGCCCACCCTGGGGGCGTGGGGCCTGGGATGGGAGGTCTGGCTGGACGGCATGGAGATTACCCAGTTCACGTATTTCCAGCAGGTCGGCTCGCTGGACTGCAGTCCCGTATCCGTGGAGCTCACCTACGGCATGGAGAGGCTGGCCATGTACGTGCAGGAGGTTGACAACGTCTTCGACGTGCGCTGGAACGAGGCGCTCACCTACGGCGACGCGCAGCGCCGGGCCGAGGTGGAATGGAGCACCTACTGCTTCGACGAGGCGGACACGGAGATGACCTTCGCGCTCTTCGACCGCCACGAGGCCGAGGCCAGGCGCCTGCTGGAGAAGGGGCTGGTGCTCCCGGCGTACGACTGCGTCCTCAAGTGCTCCCACCTCTTCAACATCCTGGATGCACGCGGAGTCATCAGCGTCACCGAGCGCACCGCCTATATAGCCCGGGTGAGGGACATCGCCCGTGGCGCCGCCTCCGCTTTTCTGGCGCAGCGCGAGGAGATGGGCTTCCCCCTGCTGGAAGGGGGGCCGTGATGGCCAGGGACCTGCTGCTGGAGATAGGGACCGAGGAACTGCCCTGGGGCGCCGTGCGGGACGGGCGGCGTCAGCTGGCCGCGAACGCCTCTTCCATGCTGGAAAAGGAGAGGTTGCGCCGCGGCGATATCGCCGTCTATTCCACCCCGCGCCGCCTGGCCCTCGTGGTCACCGGCCTGGAGGAGAGGCAGGAGGACATGGCGGCGGAGGTGCGGGGCCCCTCTCGCGAGGCCGCCTACGACGCGGAGGGCAGGCCGACCAGGGCGGCCGAGGGCTTCGCCCGTTCCCGCGGCCTGAAAGTGGAGGACCTGGAGATGCGGGGCACAGAGAAGGGCGACTTCGTCTTCGCGACGGTGAGAGAGGAGGGCAGGCCCGCTCGGGAGGTGCTGCCAGGCCTCCTGGAGGCGCTCGTCCGCTCCCTGTCCTTCCGCAAGTCCATGCGCTGGGGAAGCGGGGAGTTCCGCTTCGCGCGTCCGGTGCGCTGGATCGTCGCCCTTTACGGCGACGAGGTGGTGCCCTTCACCCTGGACGGGCTGGAGGCGGGCAGGACCAGCCGCGGCCACCGCTTCCTCTCCCCTGGAGATGTAGAGGTAACCGACCCCAGGGCCTACCTCGGGGAGCTGCGTGCGTCCTTTGTCCTGGCGGACGAGGAAGTGCGGCGGCAGGCCGTCATCGCCGGCATCGAGGAGGCCGTCTCGGGCAGGGGACTGCGGGCGGTGCCCGGCGGCGATACCCTGGATGAGGTGATCGACCTGGTGGAATATCCCCATGTGATCATGGGGAGTTACGACGCGCGTTTCCTGGAGCTGCCGCGCGAGGTGCTGGAAACGGCCATGCAGGAGCACCAGCGTTACTTCCCGGTGGAGGACGCGCGCGGGGGCCTGGCCGCTGCCTTCCTGGTGGTGCACAACGGCGATCCCGCCCAGGAGGAGGTCATACGCAGAGGCAACGAACGCGTTCTGCGCGCCAGGCTGGAGGACGCCTCCTTCTTCTATAGGGAGGACCTCTCGGTGTCCCTCGAGGACAGGATGGGACAGCTGCAGGCCGTGGTGTGGCAGGCCAGGCTCGGAAGCATGTACGAGAAGAGCCAGCGCCTGCGCGAACTTTGCGGCGGCATCTGCGCCATGGCGCACCTCTCGCCCGAGGTGGAGGAAGCGTCTGTGCGCGCCGCCCTGTTATGCAAGTCGGACCTGGTTACCTCCATGGTCAGCGAGTTCCCCTCACTGCAGGGCGTGATGGGGCGCATTTACGCCCTGGCCGGAGGCGAGAACGAGGATACGGCCCGGGCCATCGAGGAGCACTACCGGCCGCGTTTCTCGGGTGACGCCCCGCCCTCTACCGTACCCGGCACCGTGCTCTCCCTGGCCGAGAAGGCCGACAACCTCGCCGGCTGTTTCGGCGCGGGGCTGGCGCCCACGGGCTCGGAGGACCCCTACGCCCTGCGCCGCCAGGCGCAGGCGGTGATGACGATACTAGCCGGCGCCCGCATGCACCTGGACTTCACCGCGGTGGTGGGGGAGGCTGCCACGAGACTCGGCTTTTCCGATCCCGGGGGAGTGGCGGAGGAGGTGGCGGAGTTCAGCCGCCAGCGCTGGAGACAGGCCCTCATCTCAGAGGGTTTCGACTACGACCTGGTGGCCGCCGTGATGCCCTTGGCAGCGCGGGACCCTTACGACGCGCGCCGCCGCCTGGAGGCCATGCGCGATGCCCGTGCGAGGGGCCTGCTCCAGAAGGCTTACACGGGATTCGAGCGCTGCTACAACCTTTCCCGCAAGGCCGGGGAGGTCGCCCTGGACGAGGCGCTCCTCGCCGAGGAAGCGGAGAGGAACCTGTATTCCCGACTGGTGTGGGCGCAGCAGCCGCTGCGCGATCACCTGGACGCGGACGAATACGACGCCGCCCTCGGGGTGCTGCTGGAGATGGCGCCGGACGTGGACCGCTTCTTCGAGACCATCTTCGTCATGGGCGACGACGAGAGGCTGCGCGACAACCGCCTGGCCCTGCTGTCCATGGTGGCCTCGCTCTTCCTGGAGTTCGCTGATTTTACGCAGATCGTAACGGAATGAGAGGGCACGCTCCAGGCGGGCGGTTTACGGGCGTGTCTTGAGGGTAAAAACATATTATAATCTCACTGTTTTTCGTCTTCCCGAAGTGGGATATCCGTTTCGAGTCCGATTGTTAGGAGGAAGGCAACATGGCGAAGTACGTGTACGATTTCAACGAGGGCGAGACCGGCATGAAGGCACTGCTCGGGGGCAAGGGAGCGAACCTGGCCGAGATGACCAGGCTGGGGCTGCCCGTGCCGCCCGGGTTTACCATCACCACGGAGGCGTGCAACTACTATTACCGGGGGGGAGAATATCCCGACGGCCTGAAGGAGGAGATCGAGGAGCACCTGCGCAGCCTGGAGGAAAAGATGGGGAAGAAGCTGGGCGATCCCGGCGACCCCCTCCTGGTGTCGGTGCGTTCCGGTGCGGCGATATCCATGCCGGGGATGATGGACACCGTTCTCAACCTGGGCCTCAACGACGATTCGGTACGGGGGCTGGCTTCCCTCACGGGAGACGAGCGTTTCGCCTACGATGCCTACCGCCGCTTCATCACCATGTTCTCGGACATCGTCATGGGAGTGGAGCGCAGCTTCTACGAGGAGGAGTTGAGCCGCAAGAAAGAGGAACTCGGGGTGAAGCTGGACGTCGAATTGGACGCCACGGCCTGGAAGGAGCTGGTGGAGGAGTTCAAGGCGATAACCCGGGAGCATGCCGGGCGGGACTTCCCGACCGACCCGCGCGAGCAGCTCGATATGGCCATCCGGGCGGTGTTCAAGAGCTGGGAGAGCGACCGCGCCAGGACCTACCGCAAACAGTACGATATCCCCGATGACCTGGGTACGGCGGTGAACGTGCAGAGCATGGTCTTCGGCAACATGGGCGAGGGCTCCGCCACCGGGGTCTGTTTCACCCGCAATCCCTCCACGGGGGAGGCGCGCCGCTTCGGGGAGTACCTCATCAACGCCCAGGGCGAGGACGTGGTGGCGGGCATCCGCACCCCCCACACCCTGGAGGACCTGGGGGAGGAGATGCCCGGGCCATACGAGCAGCTCACCCAGGTAATGGACAAGCTCGAGAAGCACTACCGGGACATGCAGGACATAGAGTTCACCATCGAGAAGGGCGATCTCTTCATGCTGCAGACCAGGACCGGGAAGCGCACCGCCGCCGCCGCCCTCAAAATAGCCGTGGACATGGTGGCCGAGGGCCTCATCGGCGAGGAGGAGGCCGTCTCGAGGGTACAGCCGGAGCAGCTGGACCAGCTCCTGCATCCGCGCCTGGACCCGGACACGGATTACGAGGTCATCGCCAAAGGCCTTCCGGCCTCGCCCGGCGCCGCCGTGGGCGAGGTCGTCTTCGACGCGGACACCGCCGAGATGCGGGGCTCGCGCGGGGACAGGGTCATCCTGGTGCGCTGGGAGACCACCCCCGACGACATCCACGGCATCATCAAAGCCCAGGGAGTCCTCACCAGCCACGGCGGCATGACCAGCCACGCGGCGGTGGTGGCGAGGGGGATGGGAAAGCCCTGCATCAGCGGCGCCGAGGCCATCAAGATAAACCAGGCCGAGAGGATATTCGAGGTGAACGGACTGGTGGTACGCGAGGGCGAGACCATAACCATCGACGGCACCTCCGGCAAGGTGATCCTGGGGGAGGTGACGCTCATCGAGCCTAAGGTGGACGAGAACCTGGAAAGGGTGCTCGCCTGGGCCGATAAACTGCGCCGGCTCGGGGTGCGCACCAACGCCGATACGCCCGATGACGCCCAGCGCGCGCGCGATTTCGGCGCGGAGGGCATCGGGCTCACCCGCATCGAGCATATGCTCATCGGCGAGGACCGCCTGCCCATCGTCAGGCGCATGATCCTGGCGGAGGACGACGAGGGTCGCGAAGAGGCCTACATGGAGCTGGAGCCCCTGCTGCGCAGGGATTTCGAGGGCATCCTGGAGGCCATGGACGGCCTGCCGGTGACCATAAGGCTTCTCGACCCGCCGCTGCACGAGTTCCTGCCCAACCTCGCCGACCTGAGGGTGGAGCTGGAGAGGCTCAAGCACGTGCCGGGAGAGAGGGAGGAATACGAGCACAAGGAGAGGCTCCTGGCCAGGGTGCGGGCCGAGGCGGAGTCCAACCCCATGCTGGGCCTGCGCGGCTGCCGTGTGGGTTGCGTCCTGGGCGGTGTCACCGAAATGCAGGTCAGGGCCATTATCAAGGCCGCGTGTGACCTCAAGAAGAAGGGTAAGGACCCCAGGGTCGAGATAATGATACCCCTGGTCGCGTTCCGCAAGGAACTGGAGATCGAGAAGGAGAAGGTGAAGGAGGTCGCCGACGCGGTGATAGAGGCGATGCAGACCGACCTGGATTACCTGGTCGGCACCATGATCGAGCTGCCGCGAGCGGCCCTCACCGCTGACCAGATCGCCGAAGAGGCCGACTTCTTCTCCTTCGGCACCAACGACCTCACCCAGACCACGCTCGGTTTCAGCCGCGACGATGCGGAGGCGAAGTTCCTGCCCCTTTACCTGGAGCGGGGCATCATAACGGACAATCCTTTCCAGACCCTGGACGTCGAAGGGGTGGGCAAGCTGGTGCGCATGGCATGCGAGCTGGGACGCGGCACCAATCCCGGCATCAAGCTGGGGATATGCGGCGAGCACGGCGGCGACCCGCGCAGTATCGCGTTCTGCCACCAGGTGGGGCTGAACTACGTGAGCTGTTCCCCGTTCCGGGTACCGCTGGCCAGGCTGGCGGCGGCCCACGCCGCCATGGGCGGAGCCTACGACGCGACGAAGTGACCTTGTCGCGCTGCGAGAAGGTCATCGCGAGAAGCCCGCATCAAGGCGCGATGCCGGTTGCGCCTGGCCTTACCCTGGAAAAGCCCCGAGGGCGGTCCCGACACTGGCACGGATTAAAATCGGTGATGGGAGGCGATTCCACGTCCGCATGCCGGCCGTCAGTCCCCTCGCGATGCCTTGGGCGTGGCGGAGGGGAGGTTTAAGCGGGGCGGTGAACGGATATGAATATGCGGCGACGCCGGTTTGAGGAACAGCCGAGAGAAGAGATACCCGGAGGTGATGATCCCGTGTTAATACTGGCGATCAACGGAAGCCCGAACCGCAGCGGCAATACCGCTACTCTGCTGCAGGCCGTGCTGGACGCGGCCGCGGAAGAAGGCGTCGAGGGCAAGCTCATCCAGGTCATGGACGCGGTAAAGAAGCAGAAGATGCCCTTCTGCGTGGCCTGCTCGAGCCCCTGTAAGGAGGCGTGCCACGACAAGGACGCCGGTCTCAAGGAGGCCTGCGACGCCCTGGAGAGCGCGGCGGCGGTGGTGCTGGGCAGCCCCGTATATTTCGGCACCGTGTCGGCGCAGCTCAAGGCCCTTTGGGATAAGACCAGGGCCGTGCGCGGTAGGAAGTCCCTGGTGGGGAAGCCGGCGGCCGCGGTGAGCGTGGGGGCGGCGCGTTTCGGAGGGCAGGAGACCACTCTCCGGGCCCTGCATGATATGCTCCTCGTCCAGGGCATGAGCGTCGTGGGAGAGGGTACGGATGACGACGATGCGGGACACCAGGGAGTGAGCGCGCAGAAGCCGGCGGAGGAGGATGCCTACGCCCTGGAGAGAGCGCGCATCCTGGGAAAGCGCCTGGCGCGGGAGGTGAAGAAGGCGGCACGATGAGCCCGCGTGAGGATATCGAACGGATGGAGGACGAGTGGCTCTCCCCCCATGCCGTACGCAGCCGCGACAGCAGGGGGCGCGAAAGGGAGGAGCCTCCCGATCCGCTGCGCACCTGCTTCATGCGCGACCGCGACCGCATCATCCATTGCAAGTCTTTCCGCCGCCTCAAGCACAAGACGCAGGTCTTCCTGGCTCCCGAGGGAGACCATTACCGCACCAGGCTCACCCATACCCTGGAGGTGAGCCAGATCTCGCGCACCATCGCACGCGCCCTGCGGCTCAACGAGGACCTGACCGAGGCGATCGCCCTTGGCCATGACCTGGGGCACACGCCCTTCGGCCACATGGGCGAGGAGGCCTTGCAGGGCTTGACCCCCAGCCCGTTCAGTCACAACGAGCAGAGCCTGCGGGTGGTGGAGAAGCTGGAATACGGCGGCAAGGGCCTCAACCTGACCTGGGAGGTGAGGGACGGCATCCTGGGGCATACGGGAAAAAGCCGGTTGCCCGCCACCCTGGAGGGAAGGGTGGTGCGCACAGCCGACCGCATCGCCTATGTCAACCACGATATCGACGACGCCATCCGCGCGGGCATACTCGAGGAGACCGACTTGCCCGAATCCACCCTGAAAGTTCTGGGGCGTCACCACAGCTTGCGCATAAACACCCTGGTAAATGACATGGTAGCTCAGAGCACGGGCCGCGACGACATCCTCTTGAGCGAGCAGGTGTCGGCGGCCCTGGACGAGCTGCGCGCCTTTCTCTTCGACCGCGTTTACATCGGGTCCGTGGCCAAGGCGGAGGAGGGCAAGGCCGTGACCATGCTGCGCAACCTGTTCAACTTCTACCTCGAGAACCCGCAGGAGATGCCCGAGGAGTTCCGTGGTGGAGATGAGGACCTGCGCGTAAGGGTGTGCGACTACGTGGCGGGGATGACGGACCGTTTCGCCGATCAGAGATACAGGGAGCACTTCGTTCCCAGCGGGTGGCAGGGGAAGCGTTAAAAAGGAGGACGATGGGCAGGGGCAGGATCCGGGACGAGGATATCGACAGGCTGCGGGAACAGGCGAGCATCGTAGACGTGATATCCGACTACGTGCAGCTCAAGAAGGCCGGCCGGTACCTCAAGGGCCTTTGCCCGTTTCACGACGAGAAGACGCCGTCTTTCATGGTCGATCCCGCCAAGCAGCTCTACCACTGCTTCGGCTGCGGCGAGGGTGGGAACGTCTTCACCTTTCTCAAGAAGAAGGAGGGGCTGGACTTCCGCGAGGCCGCCGAGAGGCTGGCCGCCCGCACCGGGTTCACCCTGCATTACGAGGGGGTCACCAAGGAGTCGGGTGAGGCGGAGAGCCGCCGCGGCAGGCTCTACCGCCTCAACCAGTGGGCGGCGGACTTATACCAGGACGTGCTCCTCAAACGCGAGGCGGGAAAGCCTGCGCGGGACTACCTCGTTTCCAGGGGCATCGACCGCGAGGCCGCGCTGGCTTTCAAGCTCGGCTATGCCCCCGGTTCATGGGATTTTCTCTACCGCGAGGCCACCCGCAAGGGCTTCTCCGCGCAGGATTTCATGGCCGTGGGGCTTGGCCTGCAGGGAGAGAAGGGCATATACGACCGCTTCCGCGGCCGCCTCATCTTCCCCATCCAGGACCTGCAGGACCGCGTGATCGCCTTCGGGGGGAGGATTATCGCGGAGGGCCAGCCCAAGTATCTCAACTCGCCCGAGACGCCCATCTACACGAAGAGCCGGCACCTTTACGCCCTCAACCTGGCCAGGCGGGAGATCGTTCGCGAGGGGTTCGCGGTCCTGGTGGAGGGATACACCGACGTGATAGGGCTGTGGCGGGCGGGGATACGCAATGCCGCAGCCACCCTGGGAACCGCCCTGGGAGAGGAGCACATCAAGCAGCTGTCCCGCCTCACGGAGCGGGTCGTGCTGGCTTTCGACGCCGACGCGGCCGGCATCAGCGCCAGCGAGAGGGGGCTGGATTTCTACGACGATTACAACCTCGACCTGCGGGTGACGACCTTCGAGGAGGGGATGGACCCGGCTGATCTCGTCTCCTCGCGCGGGCCGGACGAATTCCGGCTGCGGGTGGAGCAGAGCGTGCCCCTGGTGGATTTCTGCCTGGAAAAAGTGCTGGAAGAGCATGATCCCTCGGACACCAACTCGCGCCTGCGCGGCGTGCGCAAAGCCGTTCACCTGGTGGGAGGCCTGGGAAGGGAGATCGGCGCTGAGCGCTACATCAAGGAGATAGCCGACTGGGCCGGCTCCGGCTACCAGGCCGTTTACGAGCTGTACAGGCGCGAGCATGGAGACGCCGCGGCGGGGAGGGCCGTCGCGCCGGAGGCCTCCATCTCCCTTCCCCCCCACGTGAGGGTGGAAAGGGAACTTTTGCGGCTGATCGTGCATCATCCCTTTCTATTGGAAACAGCCCAGGACGAGCTGGATATGGGGTTGTTTGATGACCCCGGGTACCGTATAATCCTTCAGGCCTTGCTCGAGAGCCCCGGGAACGCCGGGGATTCCGGCCGGGAGGGCGAAGGCCTCATATCCGGTATCATCGAGGAGCTGGAGTCCGAGCAGGTCAGGAACACCGCTACGGCGTTAGTTTTCGATAAAAGTGGGAATGTTGATAATGTAAGTGGCGACGACGCTCAGGTGATGTACGGCGACATGCTCCTGTCCCTGAAGGAGTTCTATTTCGAGCGTCAAATAAGGAGATTGAAGAAAGAGTTGGAAAGCCACGCATCCGCTTCCCGGAGGGATCACGCACGCGAGCAGGAACTCACCGAGGAGATTTTCGCTCTTGAACGCCTGAAACGGGAGTTAAGACAGGGGCATTAAAGGGAATTTGGAGTTCGCTCGATATCCATTAGGAAATCCTCTCTCAGGTGGTATAAGTGGAAGATTGGAAAGACCTCGATTACGAGGAGATAAAGGAACTGCTCTCGAAAGGACAGGGCAGAGGCATACTCACTCAGGAAGAGATAACCGAGTCGCTGCAGGCCCTGCACCTCAGCCCTGAGCAGATGGACCATTTATATGCGCTTCTGGACGAGATGAACGTGGAAGTGACGGATGGGCCGTCCGCGGAAAACCTGCGCGAGATGGAGGAGGAAGAGGCCGAGGAGGCCGAGGAGGAGAAGGAAGAGAACCTGGAAAAAGACATGGAAATGGCGGGGAAGACTCCCACCAACGATCCCGTACGCATGTATCTCAAGGAGATCGGCAAGGTACCGCTGCTCACCGCCAGCGAGGAGGTCGACCTGGCCAAGAAGATCGAGGCCGGCGAGGAGGCCTCCACCAGGCTGCGCGAAAAGGGCGACAAGCTCTCGCGCGAGGAACTGAGGAAGCTGCGGCGCCTGGAGCGCACGGGGCAGGAAGCGAAGAGAAAGCTGGTGGAGGCCAACCTCAGGCTGGTGGTCTCCATCGCCAAGCGGTACGTGGGCAGGGGGATGCTCTTCCTCGACCTCATCCAGGAGGGCAACCTGGGGCTCATCCGCGCCGTGGAGAAGTTCGATTTCCGCAAGGGCTACAAGTTCTCCACCTATGCCACCTGGTGGATCAGGCAGGCCATCACCCGCGCCATCGCGGACCAGGCCCGCACCATCCGCATCCCGGTGCACATGGTAGAGACCATCAACAAGCTCATCCGGGTGCAGCGCTCGCTGCTTCAGGAGCTCGGCCGGGAGCCCACCCCGGAGGAGATCGCCGAGCAGATGGAGCTGACCCCCGAAAAGGTAAGGGAGATCATCAAGGTATCGCAGGAGCCGGTGTCCCTGGAGACCCCCATCGGCGAGGAGGAGGATTCCCACCTCGGTGACTTCATCGAGGACGCCGACGCCGTGGTGCCCATAGACGCCGCCTCCTTCATCCTCCTGCAGGAGCAGCTCGAGGACGTGCTCAACTCCCTCAACGAGAGGGAGAAGGAGGTCATCCGCCTGCGCTTCGGCCTCACTGACGGCCACCCGCGCACCCTGGAGGAAGTCGGCAGGGAATTCGGGGTCACGCGCGAGAGGATCCGCCAGATCGAATCAAAGACCCTGGCCAAGCTGCGCCACCCCACCCGCTCCGCCAAACTCCGCGACTACCTGGAGTAATCCGCTAAAGGCCTGGCCTTCGCGCTCCGAATCATTACCGAGATGATAATCCTGGAACTGCTCATAGTCGCCTGGATGGCATCCGGCTGTATCTACTGGCTGGTGGTGCTCTGGCTCACCGTGCGCATCGTGAGGACGGTGCCCCTCATGGAGAAGCTGCCCGAGCCACGGCGGGAGGAATGGCCGGAAGTCTCCGTCATAGTCCCCTTGCGCGACGAGGCGGAGAACGTGAAGGGGCCCGTTGCGGGGCGTCTCGCTGAAGAATATCCCGAAGTGGAGTTCGTGCTGGTGGACGACCGCTCCACGGACGGGACCGGGGGACTCATAGACTCCCTGGCCGCATCGGACGCGAGGGTCAGGGCGGTTCACGTAAAAGAGCTACCGGGCGGATGGATAGGCAAAGCATATGCCATGCAGCGGGGGCTCGAGGAGTCCGGCGGGGGGTGGCTTGCCTTCAGCGATGCGGACGTGGACGTCAAATCGGGCACGCTGGAGAAAGCGGTCTCCTACTGCGAATCGGAAGGTCTCGACTTCCTGGCCGTGATACCCGGACTGAACCGCGGCAAGTCACTTATGGACTCGGTATCCCAGGTGCTGCTGCGCGTCATGCTCATCACCGAGAGGGTGTGGAAGGTGGACGACGACGAGAGCGGGGCCGCGGTCGGCTCGCCTTCCCTGGCGCTCGTGCGCCGCGCGGTCCTGGAGGAGGCCGGCGGGCTGGCCGAGCTGCGCATGGAACCCTCGGAGGACGTTGCGCTGGCCCAGATGGTCAAGGCTTCGGGCGGCCGCTGCGGGATCTTGAACGGACGCGGCTACGTGGGCGCCTCCTTTCCTCCCAGGCTGCGCGAAATGGCATTGGACTCGGAAAGAGCGATATACGCTTCCCTGGGCGGCTTCAGCCTGGCGCGCATATTCTGGCTCACCCTGCTGTTCTTCGTCCTGGAGTTCGGCCCCTACCTGTTCTTCTTTCCCTTCGGCATCCCTTACCACGATCTCATCGGGACGGCGGCCGTTTCGGTGGGCATCGTGGTCTCCATCATCATCTGCAGGTGGACGGGATTGCCCCTGCTGGCGGCGTTCTACTTCCCCATCGACCTGTTCATCGTGGTCTATATCATGTTAAGGGCGGGAATCGTGGGGACGGCGCAGGGTGGCCTGTGGTGGCAAGGGGACTTTTACCCGGCGGAGATGCTCTCCATGGGCAGGAAGTTCAGATACCGTTGACCCCTCCTCCCACCGCATCGCAGACAGTCGCAGTGCCGCTTCCGGTATCCGCGGGCCGGGTTCCGGGAAAGCAAAAGGACGCCCCGCGGGGCGTCCTTCCTATCGCCCGATCGACGGTCACTTCTTAGTGTACTGCACAAGGGTGAAGTCATCGACAAGCGCCGCCACTTCGTCCATGCCTATCATCACGCTCAGGACCACCGGGGTCCCATCCTCGAAGGTGAGATCGACCCAGTAATAGCCCTCCTCGTCCTGGCTCACCACGTACGTCCCTTCCGCCATGTCCTCCCAACCATCGGTAGTGAAAGTGCCGTCCGCGTTGAGCTCGATGTACTTTCCCTCGTCCGACTCGAAGGTTCCGACCACGCTGTACTCAGCCGTCTTCTCGCCAGCATCGGGAGAGCCGTTGACCAGCGGCTCATCCTTTTTTGCGTCGCCGTTGTCCGAGCCGCCGCAGCCCGCGGCTATCACCGCCGAGGCCGACAGCATGACCAGCAGGGCGATCACCAGCAACTTCTTCAATTCAAGGCCTCCTTCCAGGGTCTTTTTCCTATACTTGCTCACAACCTATAATCGGAATGCGCCGCAGGCTCCTTGAATCTTCCGGGGGTCAGGCCTCCGCCGTCATTTCCTGTTGTACTGGACGAGGGTATCGTCGTCGACGATCGCGGAAACCCCGCCGTCGCCGATCATCACGCTCAAAGTCGCCGAGGATCCGTCGCCGAACGAGAGCCTGATCCAGGCTCCCCCCCTCTCCTCCTTATAGCTGCCTTCCTTCTTGGCGCCCCAGGCATCGCTCTCGAAGGAACCGTCGTCATTCAGGGTGATGAAGGTCCCCTCCCCGGATTCGTAGGTGCCGAGTACCGAATATCCGGCAGGGTCCTCCCCCTCCTCCTTGTCGCTTCCGGCCGCTTCGCCGTCAGCGGTCTCCTTCTTCTCTGTGCCGCCGCCGGCCGTTCCGGTGTCAGCGGCTTCCTCTCCACTGTCGCCGTTCACCACGTCTTCAGCGGTTTCGCCATTGCCGCCGCTTGAGCCGCCGCATCCCGCGGCTGTTGTCACCGAGGCGACGAGCAGAACGAGCAGTGCGATCACCAGCGATTTCTTCAATCAGGGCCTCCTCTCATCGTCGTTTACAGCATATGCTCAAGTCATTGCATCGGAACCAGGGTTAACCACGTTTAACCGGCCGTCGCCTCTCCCCAGCGAGACGGCGATCGAGTCAGAGGTTTGCCTCGTGATCCCCCTGCACTCCCTTCAACCGCGTCAGCCTCCAACGAGATCGCCGCGCCGCTTCGTCCCAGCCGCTCATTCCCTCCGACTCCCGCCGCTCTTTCCCCATCCACGAGTACGCGACCACTTACGACGTCTCCACCAGGGTGACCTCCGAAACGTTATTGCGCACGTACGATCTCGAGAACAGTCACCTGTGGCGGGGCGTAATTGGAGACGAAGAGCCGCTCCCCCCTGGCGTCCACGGCCATGCCGATGGGGTCCGGGGTGCGGTACGTGAATATCTGGCTGCGCGCCGCGACGTCCACGCAGCCGACCGTACTGTCATCGTAGTTGCACACGAAGAGGTAGGCGCCGTCGGGGGTGATGGCGATGGTGCGCGCCTTGTTGCCCACCTTCACGGTGGCCGTGGCCGTCCCCGCTATACGGTCCACGTAGGTGATAGTGCCCGGTATGTTGTTGCTCACGTAGATGGTGCCGCCGTCGGGGGAGAGCACGGCGTGGCGGGGGTTCTCGCCGCAGTAGATCTGGCGGGAGACCACGTGTCCCGCCGCCACGTCCACCTCGGCCAGGGTGTTCCCCCCCATCACGCACACGTACACCTTGCCGCCGTCGGGGGAGAAGACCATGCCGCGGGGAGTGCCGTACATCGCTATGTCCTTGACCCTGGCGTGCGAAGCCGCGTCGATGACCGAAACGGTGTTTGAGTCCCAGTTGGCGACGTAGACCCACTTGCCGTCCGGGCTGATGGCGATCTCCTTGGGGATGCTCCCCGTCTGCACCTGCGCGGTTATCGCCCCCGCCTCCGTGTCTACCACCACCACCTTGGAGGTGTTGTAGAGCGAGACCCAGGCGAAACGCCCGTCCGGAGAGAAATCCGTCTCCACCGGCTCGTCGGGCAGGGGGATGACCTCGAGCACCTCGTAGGTGTCCGCGTCGAAGATAAAGCTCTTGTGGGCGTAGAGGTCGTTGACGAAGATGCGGCCGCCGCCCGGCATCAACTCCACCGATTTGGGGCCCGCCTCGACGTAGAGGGTCGTGACCGGGCTGAGCCCCGTCACCGCTCCCGTGGCGAAACGCGGCGCCGGTGGCCCTTCCGCCTGCTCCTCATCCACCGCCGAGGTCTCTTCCTGCGCAGGGGGTTCCTCCGCGTTCGTGGCGGTGCCCCCGGAGGCGCCGCAGCCGGCGGCAAGCATCAGTGAGAGCGCCGCCGCCAGCAGAACCCACAAGAGCGACATGATCTCGTGGCGTCTCATTAGCCGTCCCTCCCCGGGTGGACCCGGTCCTCTCCTTCTCCGGCCCGCACATTCTTTCGCCCGTCCGCCGCGATCCACCTCCCCGGTCCTGGGATGGAGCGGAGGAGGCAGCGGTTCCCGCAAACACCGCCACGGGCGTCCTCGTCTCGCCCTGCGCAGGCGAGCCCGGCCTTCTCAGACGCGCAGCCAGCCCGGGACGAAGAGGAAGGCGTATCGCATGCTGAAGCGGGCGTGCAGGGGATACAGCTCTAGCCCCAGGCGGCTCGCGGCCATGAGCCCGTAGGGGTGGGTGGCCTCGATGAGCAGGCGGTTGAGATAGCTCAACTTCCACAGCAGGTTGATCTTGCGGAACTCCCGGTAAGCTTCCTCCGGGCGGTCCAGCGCCATTGCCGCTATCTTGCCGGTGACCAGTGCCCCATGCACACCGAAGAGGAGCACGGGGTCCTGGGCCCCGGCCAGGGTCCCGGCGAGGATGAACCTGTCCGAGAAGAGCCGCGGGTTGTTGATGGAGCCCATGGGGAGCACCCCCACGTCCAGTTCGATCCACTCCGGGAACTCGATGCCCTCGTCCTTCGCGAGCTGGGCGGGGAACCACCCCCTGGCCTCCCGCGACAGGGGTTTCTTGCGCTGGAAGAGCAGCGCTCCCGCCAACCCGTGGATGGTGGAGAAGAACGCGTAGTCCCAGGTATGCCGGTCCATGTACAGGATGACGCTGGGGCCGTCGTAGTCGTCGGCAACCATGCCCTGCCCGAAGAGCCCGTCCACGCGCACGTAGGGGATGTCCAGTATCTTGTACGCGTCCTCGAAGAGGCCGGCGGCGATGATGCTCTTGGGCGGGAGGTCGTCGAAATCCCTGCGCGTCTTCAGGGGGAAGTTGAACTCGAACTCGACGCCCTCGTCGACGGCGATGCGGTAGAGGTACATATCCATGGAATCCTTGCGCGAGCCCCGCTCCACCAGCACCGCGGGCACGTTATCGGGGAAGGCGGTGTCGAAACGCTTGCCGAAACTGTAGATGCGGGCGCTCTTCAGGGGCATACAGGCGGGGGAGACGTCGATGCCGATATAGCGGGACAGCTTCCCCACCTCCATGGGGGTGCCGTCGGCCATGACGTAGGTGAGTTCGCCCGTGGACATGTCGCGCGCCGGGCCGCCTACGCTGTCCCTCCTCTCCAGCACCCTGACCTCGTGGCCCTCGCGCCTGAGGTTGATGGCGGCGCACAGCCCGGCCAGGCCCGCGCCGACCACGATCCGCTCGCTCATCCTTCTCCTCCCTCGTCAGGAACCCCTCCCAGGACGAAAGAGCAACGGAGCGGTACCCGGGCGCTTCCTCGCAGATCGAGTTACCGTCAGGGTTTGAGGTAGAGAGATCCTCCCGGGCGGGCTGGATCGACCCTTCCTCCCCGGCATCGCGCCTTTATGATATCAGAAAGGGCTGAAGTCCTCACAGGAGCGATGCGGTCGAGGCGAGAACGGGCAGCATGGACACATTGGTCGCCGCGACGATCGCAACGATCGCCCATATGATCATGGTTACGATGACAACGGCCAGGCCTATCCAGCCCAGGATTATCCCCGCCCTGGCGTTCGATTCCCCCGTCTGGTAACCTCCGCTCTCGGCGATCTCCTTCTTCGCGGTGGAGCCCAGGATTATCGCCAGGACAGAACAGACTATGGGGCATACGAAAAGGCCGACTATCCCCAGCACGAGAGAGGCCGTCGCCTTGCTGTTGTTCACCTGCACCACCACGGGGTAAGGTCCCTGCGCATAGGGAGCGCCGGGCGGGGGATACTGTGCGGGATAGGCGGCCGGTGGCTGTCCGTAGGGCGGCGGGGCGGCTTCCTCCCCGGCCTCCTCGGGCGTGAAGGCGCCCCCGCAGTTCGCGCAGAAAATCGCGTCATCCGGGTTCTCCTTACCACATCTCGCGCACGTCTTCATCCTTCCTCCCCTTTCCTGCCGGGCGCCTCTGGCCTTTCTGCGTCCAAGTATAATCGAACTCGAAGTCGTTATCCCGGGAAAGCTCACGCCGCCTTCGGGCGCGCCGGGCGCTCCTACCTGCGGGCGGTCACCCTGCCGCCTGGTTCCCCGCGGTCTATGAAGCCGGGACGCAGGCGTTCTCTATGAGCCACGCGTAGGCGGAGAGCGCGGCCTTGGCCCCCTCGCCCGCGGCGATGATTATCTGTTTCTCCACCACGTTGGTGACATCTCCTGCCGCGAAGAGGCCGGGGATGCTGGTGCGGTTGTTGGAGTCGATTACTATCTCTCCCAGCTCGTTCAGCTCTACCCCGGGGGGGAGAAAAGCGGTGCTGGGGATGCTGCCGATCTCTATGAAGACGCCCGAGACCTCCAGGGACCTCTCCGCGCCGTCCACCAGGAGATCGATGGCAGCGACGAACCTCTCGCCGCGTATGGCAGCTACCTGCGTGGAGGTGAGCACCTCTATCTTCCCCGCCGCCGTTACCTGGTTGCGGCGTATCTCGTCTCCGCTCAGGCACTCCTCCACGGTGACGACGTAAACCTTCTCGGCTATCTGGTTCAGCTGCAGCGCGGCGTCCAGGGCTGAGTTGCCGCCGCCGATCACCGCCACCTTCTTGCCGCGGAAGAGGGGACCATCGCACGTGGAGCAGTAGGCGACGCCGCGGCCGCGGAAGGTGTCCTCCCCGGGAACGTCCAGGAGCCGCGGGACCTTGCCGGAGGCGACGATCACCGCTCGCGCCGCCAGCTCTCCATCCCTGTCGCTGTTGACGACGAAACCATCGTCCGTTCTGGCCAGGGTGGAGACGTTGCGCCCGTCCCGCAACTCCACCTTGAAGTTGTCCAGGTGTTCGCGAAAACGCTCCACCAGTTCCACGCCGGTGATGAGCTGGTACCCGAGGTAGTTCTCGACCTCCCAGGACCACGTGGCCTGGCCGCCGATATTGGCGGAGACCACGAGGGTATCGAGCATCTTGCGCGCGCAATAAATCCCAGCCGAGAGGCCCGCCGGCCCGGCGCCCACGATCAGCACATCGTACATTCTCTCCCCCGCGGTCATACCGTGGCGACCTGGCGGCCGGGACGATATTTTTCCATCAACTCGCGGAAGGCGTCGCCCTCCAGGGTCTCCTTCTCCAGGAGCATCCCGGCGATGCCCTCCAGCGCTGCGGTGTTCTCCTCGAGGATTCTCTTCACGCGGTCGTAGTTGCCGGTGATGATCCGCTTGACTTCCTGGTCTATGACCTCTGCCGTGGCCTCGCTGTAATTGGATTCCTTGCCGTAGGAGTACTCGCCCATGAGAAGGCGCGCCCCCCTCTCCATGCCCAGGGAGATGGGTCCCACCCTTTCGCTCATGCCGTAGTCCTCCACCATCTTTCGCGTCAGGATGGTGGCTTTTTCCAGGTCGTTCTGAGCCCCGGTAGAGACCTGTCCCAGCATGATCTCCTCGGCGGCGCGGCCCCCCAGGAGCACGCCCAGGCGGTCCTCCAGCTCGGGCAGGGTCATGATGTAGCGGTCCTCTTCGGGCAGCTGCGTGGTCATGCCCAGCGACCCTATGCCGCGGGGTATCACCGTTATGCGGTGCACCGGGTCGGCGTGCTCCAGCAGCGAGGCGGCCAGCGCGTGGCCCACTTCGTGGAAGGCCACCACCCGCCTCTCCTTTTCGCTCATGACCCGGCTCTTGAGCTCGAGGCCCCCGATGACACGGTCGATGGCCTGCTCGAAATCCTCCTCGAACACCTGCTTTTTATCCTTGCGCGCCGCGAGCAGGGCGGCCTCGTTCACCACGTTGGCCAGCTCGGCGCCCGCGAAGCCCGGGGTGCGCGCGGCTATCTTCTTCAGGTCCACGTCGTCCGCGAGCTTGACCCGTCTCGCGTGGACCTTGAGTATCTCCTCGCGCCCCCGGATGTCCGGGCGGTCGATCATGATCTGCCGGTCGAAGCGGCCGGGGCGCAGGATGGCGCTGTCCAGGACCTCGGGGCGGTTGGTCGCGGCCAGGATTATCACTCCCGTCTGTGGGTCGAAGCCGTCCATCTCCGACAGCAGCTGGTTCAAGGTCTGTTCCCGCTCCTCCGTCCCCCCGCTGGCGACGATGCCGCCGCGCACCTTACCGATGGACTCGATCTCGTCGATGAACACGATGCAGGGCGCCTTGGCCTTGGCCTGTTCGAAGAGGTCACGCACGCGTGCGGCTCCCACACCCACGAACATCTCCATGAACTGCGAGCCGCTGATGGAGAAGAACGGCACGTCGGCCTCGCCCGCGACGGCGCGGGCCATGAGGGTCTTACCCGTACCCGGCGCCCCCACCAGCAGCACGCCCTTGGGGATAAGGGCCCCGATGCTGCGGTATTTCTGCGGTTTGCGCAGGAAATCGATGATCTCGCGCAGTTCCTCCTTGGCCTCGTCGAGCCCGGCCACGTCGTCGAAGGTCACCCGCTCGACGCTGCGGTCGTATAGCTTCACCTTGGACTGGCCGAAGGACATGGGGCTTGCTCCCCCGATGCGCCTGGAGAGGCGCCGGAACACGAAGAACCAGATGAACAGGATGAGGCCGAGGGGAAGGATCCAGGTGATGAGGAAGTCGCGCCAGAAAGTGTTCTCCACCTTTCCCGAGAACTCCACCCCCTTTTCCGCCAACAGGTTGATGAGTTCCTGGTCGTCCGTGTTGGGAATACGGCTGGTGACGAAATCGCTTTCCGCGTTCTCGCTGACGGATTTTCCCTCGATGCGGGTTTCCGTGACCGTCACCTCGGTGATCTGCCCCGCCTCCAGTCGCGCGAGGAACTCGCTGTAGCTGATCTCCGGCGATTGGAACGGGTTGGCGAACTGGATGCTCAGGATGATGGCCAGAGCGATAAGGCCGTAGACCACGTACAGCCATACCCTTTTTTTCTTGCTTTCTTCCATAATCCCATTATACCCGCAATGCGGGAGGGTCCTTTTCGTCCTCGAGCAACTCGCCCTGGATGCCTACCTTGACAGTGCGGAAGGGTATGTCCTTGCCGGATTCCCGCAGGGCCTGGCGCGCCAGGTTCACCAGCCCGGAACAGCAGGGGACCTCCATGTAGGCCACGGTGAGTTCACGGATGTCGTTTTCCCGCAGGATGGACGCGAGCTTTTCGCGGTAGAAGGCGGCGTCGTCCAGCTTAGGGCACCCCACGATGAGGGTCTTCCCCGCGAGCAGGCCGCGGTGGAAATCGGGGTACGCGAAACCCACGCAGTCGGCGGCCAGCAGCAGGCTCGCTTTATCCAGATATGGGGCGCCCTGCGGCACCAGGTGCATCTGCACCGGCCAGTTGCGAAGGTGGGAGGGTATGCCCTCCACCTCATCGCCGGCAGCCTCCCGGGCCTCGGCCGCCGGGTCGAGCTCGCGGATCATGGAGCCGGGACAGCCGCAGGCGAGGGCCTCGGCCGCCGCGGCGGGGACCGC
>MTKY01002694.1_pt1 | contig 22509 bp, 20 predicted proteins | sample 1042731 | NCBI WGS metagenome assembly MTKY01 (sample SAMN06212206, study PRJNA360538) | anaerobic digester metagenome | biome: Wastewater treatment plant; material: sludge; isolation source: anaerobic digester fed with sludge from wastewater treatment plant | place: Denmark: WWTP Soeholt ... | reverse complement strand
GCCGACGGGCTCATGTGGCTCCTCATGTTCGGGAATGGCCGGGCGGGGGAGTTCGACGGGTGGGCGGGGGAGTGCAGCGGGTGGCGCTGGCCGGCTGCGCGACCGGTGGAGTGTCGGGATCGACGTGCCCGCGGTGACCGGCCGGGCCGACTCGGGCGACATCGAGATCGACCTCGTCGAGTTGCTCAGCGACGTCGGCGGGCTCGCGGCGGATCGTGGCGTCGGGGTGGCGATCTTCATCGACGAGATGCAGGACCTCGGCGCTGACGACGTGTCCGCATTGTGTGCTGCGGCCCACGAAATCTCCCAGTCCGGGCTGCCGGTCGTCATCGTCGGGGCCGGGCTGCCGCACCTTCCGGCGGTCTTGTCGGCGTCAAAGTCCTACTCGGAGAGGCTGTTTCGCTACTCGCGGATCGACCGCCTGGACGTCGAGGCCGCCTCGGTCGCCCTCACCGCGCCCGCCGCGGAGGAAGGCGCCTCCTGGGCGCCCGAGGCCTTGTGGGAGATGTATGCCGTGACCGCCGGCTACCCCTACTTCGTCCAGGCCTACGGGAAGGCCGTCTGGGACGTCGCGGTCGGGCCGGAGATCTCGGCCGACGATGTGCGCATGGCGGCTCCCGAGGCGGAGGCCGAGCTGGCAGTCGGCTTCTTCGGGTCTCGGTATGAACGTGCGACGCCCGCAGAGCGGGAGTACCTGCGGGCGATGGCGGAGGCGGCATACGCCGAGGGGCCGTGGAGCGACCCGGGAAGTGCCGCGTACTCGTCGAAACTCTCGATTGAGCTCGACTCGGTGCCAACGTCGGCCGTGGCGTCGGTGCTTGGCAAGAAGCCCCAGTCGCTTTCTCCTGCAAGGGACTCGCTGATGAAGAAGGGCCTGGTCTATTCGAGCGAGCGTGGCCAGATCGCCTTCACCGTCCCCCACTTCGGCCGATACCTGCGCACCCATCCGGACTGACATCGTCGAGTCCGAGCATGCGCCCGTCGCGAGCAACGCCATGCCGAGGTACGTGCCGGGCCGATCCGCCCGACACGGTGTCCAACCGTGCACCACCGAGCCGTCCAAATGTTAGTTAGAAAACCGTCTGGCTCACGGCATACTGAGCGGCGACGGCCACAGACGCGGCATACGCGGCATACGCGACGATCCTCGACGCGGCGACGGCCGGCGAGCGGGACAAGCCGGCGCGCCAGACCGTGGCCGGGTATCGCGAGCACCTGGAGCGGATCTTCGTGCTCGACCCGCTCCCCGCCTGGACGCCGACGTTCGCCCCGCTGAAGCGCCTGACCAGCTCCCCCAAGCACCACCTCGTCGATCCGGCCCTGGCGGCTCGCCTCATGGCAAGCGGCCGGGACGCTCTACTTCGCGGCGAAGGGGAGCGCGTCACCACCCGCCCAGAGACCGAGACTTGGCTGGGCGCGCTCTTCGAGTCGCTGACCGTTCAGTCGGTGCGCGTCTATGCCGCGGCAGCGGGCGCGACGGTGGGTCTCCTGCGGACCAGGGACAAGGCCAACGTCGACATCACCTGGCTGCGCGACGAATCCCTCGAGGTTTGAACTGCTCGCCACCGCGTTGAAGGAAGCTCCGGCCCACCTGCGTGAGTGACAGGAAATGCATAGGAATCCGAAAGGTCGGGCCTATGGGACCGGCCTACTTTCCTCGTCGAGAGGACGTCCCGACCGTGGGCGACATTGCGATGAACACCAGCCGTAGGTCCGTTTTGCAGGGTATGGCCGCTACTGCCGTCATGAGTGTATTGAGTGCCTGTACCTCCGACTCCTCGTCGTCCTCGCCCTCCGGCTCGGCAACCACGGGGTCCGGCTCCGGGGCACCGTCCGGGTCGCTCGCCTGGGACGCCAAGGGATGGAGCTTCGACGCCACGAACGACGTGTACTACCAGATCGGCCGCTCGTATGCCGCGACGCCGCAGGCCCCCGACTATCAAACCCTGGGCATCTTCGTCCCCGCCAAGTACCTCACCGCGACCAAGAACCCGGACGGCGTCACCTACACCGCGACGGTGAACCCGTCCGGATCGGTCGGCGGCTTCACCGCTGCCACCGCGCCGATCGTGCTACCCGTCGACACCCCTGGGTATGCCGCGCAGAAGCCGCCGACGAGCTACTCCTATAACGCGGTTTCCGCCTATCTCAAGGCGGGCTTCGTCTACGTGTGGGCGGGGATGCGCGGCAAGGACAGCAACTCGACGTCCTACACGGGAAACGCCCCGTGGGGCGTGACCGACCTCAAGGCGGCCGTGCGGTTCTTGCGCTACAACGCCTCGCAGATCCCCGGGAGCAAGGACCGGATGTTCGTCTTCGGCATGAGTGGAGGTGGTGCGCAGACCACCATCATGGGAGCCTCCGGGGACAGCGCGCTCTACACCCCCTATCTGCAGGCCATCGGCGCCGCCACCACGGGCCCGGCTGGCGAGACACTGTCCGATGCTGTTGCCGGAGCGATGGCCTGGTGCCCCATCACCACCATGGACTCCGCCGACGCGGCATACGAGTGGAATATGGGCCAGTTCTCCGCCTCCGGCACCCGCGCGGCCGGCACCTGGACGGCGGCATACTCCACCGACCTGGCCAAGGAATTCCCCAGCTATCTCAACGCTTTGGGTCTCAAGGATGCCTCCGGCAAGAAGCTGGCACTGGAGTCGTCGGCCACCGGCATCGCGTTGTCCGGCAGCTACTACGACCACCTGGTGGGGGTGATCGAGGAATCGCTGAACAACTTCGTCGCCGACACGACCTTCCCCTACACGCCGTCTTCCGGCGGGATGGGTGGCCCGGGCGGTGGCATGCCCGGAGGTGGCATGCCCGGAGGAGGAGCGCCTCCGTCCGGGACGACCGGGCCTGCTCAGGGTGGGTCCACCACCTCAAGCACCTACGCGACGATCGAGGACTACATCAGCTCCCTCAATGTCTCCGGGCCATGGGTGACGTATGACGCCGCGACCAAGAAGGCGAAGGTCGCCAGCCTGCAAGGCTTTGTCACCAGTCAGAAGAGCCCCAGCAAAAGTGTGGGCGCCTTCGACGGCCCGTCCCGCGGGGTCGGTGAGAACGTCGTCTTCGGGCTGGGCACCACTGCCCTGCACTTCGACGCGACCGCCGAAAAGGTCATCGCAGCGAACGCCGCGAGATACGCCGGCCTCACCGGCTGGCAATCCGCTTACGCGGCAACGGAGTACACGAGTGACCTCGCCAAGAAGGATGCCGTCGGCGTCGATGTGCCCACCCGGGTGAACATGTACAACCCCATGTATTACCTCTGCGACCAGTACGCCGGGTATCAGAAGTCGAAGGTCGCTCCGTATTGGCGGATCCGGACCGGGATCAAGCAGGGCGACACGGCCAACACGGTCGAGGTCAACCTCGCGCTGGCGTTGGCGAGCTACGGCGTCAAAGCAGTCGACTTCGCGACGGTGTGGGGTCAGGCTCACGTCAAGGCCGAGCGCACCGGCGACGCGACGACCAACTTTGTCAATTGGGTCGTCAAGACCCTCGCTTGAGGCCCGGGAGACCGCCGCAAGCCGCCCTCGCGTGGGCCGTCACGTCGTGCGAATCACCGCCAAGAGATCAGCACCTGACTGCACGGTGACGACCTTGCCATGCAACTCCAGAGGCAGGTGGCGACGATCGCGCGGATCGATGACGCACGCCGGACAACCGACCGGGAGGATGACCAAACCGGCGGCTCTCGCCACCTCCACGACGAGGTCCCAAATCGCCTCGCCGCCTGCGTGGGTCACCATGAGTGATCCAAGACCCAGGCCGTAGCACTCAGCGTCCCCATCTCGGGTCACCAGCCGAGCGAAGTCACCGTCACGGACGGCGATGTATGCCGCGAGCTCCTCCTCGATGACGGCCGGATCGGCTGCGCCTGTTCCTCCATCACGGAACGCCTGAAGGAACACGTCGAAACTCATGGCCACCACGGTAGTGCCGCACCGACTTCCTGACGCGTATACATAGTGCATACAACCGCACCTATGCTGTGACCCATGCCGGTCCTCGTTCAGATCCGTGACGTCGACGCCGCCGTGCGAGACGAGCTCAAGGCCCGGGCGAGCCGCGACGGGGTATCGCTCAACTCCTACCTGCGCGACCTGCTGACCCAGGCGGCCACCACCCCTCGGCGGGAGGACGTGGTGGCTCGCATCCTTGCCCGCAGCGAGAGATCGCGTGTGTCTGCCGCCGAGATCCTCCGAGCCGAGCGCGATGACCGCAGCACCCACCCGTGATCTCGTCGTCGACGCCTCGACCCTGGTCGACCTCCTCGTGGGCAGCCAGACCGAGTCCATCGCCCGCGCTATCCGCGACTTCCGCTGGCACGCTCCAGCCCATGTCGACGTCGAGGTCACGTCAGCGCTGCGCGGCCTCGTCCTGGGCGGGCACCTCAGCCCCGCCCGCGCCGTCGACGCGTTGATCGACTTCCACGATCTTGCCATCACTCGGTGGCCACCCGACCTGCCGACCAGCAGGCGGATCCTGGCGCTGCGGGCTGGGCTCACGGCATACGACGCCGCGTATGTCGTGTGCGCGGAAGGCCTGCTCGCCCCCTTGGTGACCCGCGACGAGCGGCTGGCGCGGGCTGCGGCACCTTACGTCGAGGTGATGAGAGCCTCCTAGGCGTGCGGCTGGCTCCGCGTCGACCCACTCATCATCGATCATCCGATGCAAAGCCAGCGGTATGCCGCCCCGCCAGTTTCCACGACGGGATCGATAGACCGCGCACTCCTCGGCTCAGGCCGAGCCGACCGCATCCTGAATCCGCCCGATGACATCTGCGACCTGGCCGCGGGAGAGCAGCCCAGGACCCAACGGGCCGCTGTCGATCGTGCCAACCCGAGGCAGCCGACCCAACGCGGCGCGACTCGCATCGGTCAATTCGGCTAGCTGCCAAGCGATTTCCTCATCGACGACGTCGGGTTGGCCTGGATTGGCGAGCGCGACGGCCTTGACGGCATACCCAGCGGCGCCGAGGGCATGTGCGCCCATGTGGGCAACGGCGGAGGCTTGGGCGGCGGACCGGGCGGCCGCGGCTCCAGCCGGGGTCGTGGCAGCGCTCGCCGCCTTGACGGCGACCATTCGGAGTCGGATTTCGGCGTATGTGGTGCTTTCGCCCCGGCCGTAGGCGCTCGCGCGGGCCACCGCGTCCCGGACGCGATCGTCCTCCGGGGCTGAGGCTTCGAAGAGTCCCACGACCCGCTCGGCGCACGCCGCCGCCCAGCGGGCCAGGACCCGTCGATCGTCGTCACTGAGCGTCTGTGGCGAGGTCACGGCGGGGTTCGTGATGAGGTCTTGGTAGATGTGATGGTCTCAACTGTACAAATGTGAGGGCTCTGACTAGACAATCTTGAGGACCTCTGAGCCTCGGCATCGAGCGGCGTGCGGCGGGCTAGGCAGAGAATCGGGACAGGAAGCCCTGCACTCGCGCATGGAACAACTCCGTGGCGCCCGAGTCGTGCTCGTCCGGCAATCCAGCATCCATGAAGAGGTGCGCCCTGCCCGGATAGGCGTAGTCGGAGACGTCCGACCCAGCGCGCGCTGCCTCCGCGACTAGGCGTGCGGCTGGCTCCGCGTCGACCCACTCGTCGTCGATCATCCGATGCAAAGCCAGCGGTATGCCGCCCCGCCACCTCCCGTCGTCACCGAACTCCGCGCCGTAGCGGCCGCCGCCGGCCACCAGCATCGCTCCAACCACTCCGGGCTCTCGCTCGGCCAAACGCTGGACCGCCATGGCGCCCATCGAGAAGCCGATGACGACCATGGGAGCCGAGCACGCGGCATACGCCTCGTGCAATGCCGCCACGGCAGAGGCCCGAGCGGTGTCCAGGTGAGCCATAGCGGCGGCATACCCCTCGGGGCCGCCCTCGAAGACGGCCCCGCCGAAGAGGTCAGGCGCCACGACCCGGAAGCCGAGCGCGCGCACCCGGTCGGCGAGGTCGAGGATGGCTGGGCGCAGGCCGAGGGCCGAGTGCGCGATGAGGACGGTGGTCATGGCCGCGACGCTAGCGGCCCCGACTGACACCGGCCCTATCCGCGACCCCGCGCCACCCCAACCACCGACGACCCGCCATGGCCGCGAGGCGTCGCCATCGAAGGGCCACCTCCGATGGCACGGCCGTCTGCCCGCCCATAGGGTGACAACCAATGAATGCCGGAATTGGTGACCCCAGGGTGGCGGCAGAGCAGCGGGCTCGCCTGCTCATTGATCGCCAGCTTGCCGATGCCGGCTGGGTCGTCCAGGACAAGAAGGACCTCAACCTGTTCGTCGGCCAGGGAATCGCCTGCCGCGAGGTTGTCATGAAGCCCGGTCACGGCCGCGTCGACTATCTCCTCTATGTCGATCGCCGGGTCGTCGGGGTGATCGAGGCCAAGCCTGAGGGCACGACCCTGTCGGGGGTCGAGTGGCAATCCGCGGTTTATGCTACGGGGCTTCCCCCGGAGGCGGAACGGCGGGCGACGACCATCGACGGCCGGCTTCCCTTCGTCTTCGAGGCCAGCGGGTCGGAAACCCACTTCACCAACGGCTACGACCCCAACCCGCGGGCCCGGCGAATCTTCGCGGTCCCGCGTCCGTCGACCCTCGCCACCATCATCCGGGACGCCGAAGCCGATCCCGCGAACCCGACCTGGCGGGCCAAGGTCCGGCACCTCCCGACCCTGGATCCGGCGCCACTGCGCGACGCCCAAGTCAAGGCCCTCCTCGGCATAGAGCGAAGCCTTGCCGAGCGACACCACGACCGCTCGCTCGTGCAGATGGCGACGGGGGCGGGCAAGACCTACACGGCGGTCACCGCGGCATACCGGCTGTTGAAGTTCGGCGGATTCCGGCGGATTCTCTTCCTCGTCGACCGCAACACCCTGGCCAAACAGACCAAGGGCGAGTTCGAGAACTTCCGCATTCCAGGTGACGGACGGCGCTTCACCGAGCTCTACCCCGTTGACCGGCTAACCGGAGTAGGCAGCCTCGACTCGTCCAACGTGGTCATCTCCACCATCCAACGGGTCTACTCGGTGCTCTCGGGGCGCGCCGTCCCGCAGGACGACGATCCCAACCTCGACGACTTCGTCCCCGACGCTCCGGTGACCGTCACCTACAGCCCCGGTATGCCGCCCGAAGCCTTCGATCTCGTCATCGTCGACGAGGCGCACCGCTCGATCTACGGCGTCTGGCGCGGCGTGCTCGAATACTTTGACGCCCACGTCATCGGCCTCACCGCCACCCCCGGCAAGCAGACCTTCGCCTTCTTCCGGCAAAACCTCGTCTCCGAATACACCTATCCGCAATCGGTTGCCGACCGGGTCAACGTCGACTTCGACATCTTCCGGATTCGCACCCAGATCAGCGAGCAGGGCGGTGCCATCGAGGCCGGCACCATCGTCCCCAAGGTCGACCGCCGGACCCGCCAGCAGCGGCTCGAAGCCATCGAGGAAGACCTCGAATACACCCAGAAGCAGCTCGATCGCGCCGTCACCGCCACCTCGCAGATCCGACTCATCCTGGAGACGTTCCGTGACCGGCTCTTCACCGAGATCTTCCCGGGCCGCACCACCGTCCCCAAGACGCTGATCTTCGCCAAGGACGATGCCCACGCGGAGGAAATCGTCACCACCGTGCGCGAAGTCTTCGGCAAGGGCAACGACTTCGCCGCCAAGATCACGTATGCCGCGCGCGACCCGGAGGGGCAGCTCAAGGCCTTCCGTACGTCCCCCTCTCTGCGGATCGCCGTGACCGTCGACATGATCGCCACCGGCACAGACGTCAAGCCGCTCGAGTGTGTCTTCTTCATGCGCGACGTCCGCTCGGCCCAATACTTCGAGCAGATGAAGGGCCGCGGCGCCCGAACCATCGCCCCAGCCGACTTCCAAGCGGTCACGCCCGATGCGAGCGCCAAGACCCGGTTTGTCATCGTCGACGCCGTCGGAGTCACCGAGCACGACTTCGTCGAACCGCCACTCAACCGAGACCCGGGCGTCTCGCTCAAGAAGCTCCTCGACAAGGCGGCCGCCCTGACCATCTCCGAGGCCGAAACCGCCACTCTCGCCTCCCGATTGGCCAAGCTGGAGCTGCAGCTCTCGCCCTCCGAGCGCGCCGAGCTCGACACCGTCGCCTGTATGCCGGTGCGAGACCTCGTCCGCGGCCTCGTCGACGCGGTAGACCCGGATCTGCAGGCGCAGGCCCTGGCGGGAGCGCCTGATCCGGCCGCTGCCCTCGATGCGTTGCTCGAACGTGTAGTTGGGCCGCTGGCGGCCAACCCGCCCCTTCGCGCCCGCATTCTCGAGCTTCGGGCGACGCACGACCGGATCATCGACGAAGTCAACAAGGACGTCCTGCTCGATGCGCATGGTGTCCTCGACCCCGGGAAGGCGAAGTCGGTGGTGGAGTCGTGGGCGGCATACCTCGTGGAGCACCGCGACGAGATCACGGCGATCCAGCTCGCGAGCGAGGCGAAGGTGCGGCGCATCCGGTTCGCCGACATCAAGGAACTCGCCGATCGGATCGCCCGCCCGCCGCACAACTGGACGCCCGAGGTGATTTGGGCGGCATACGAGGCGGTGGACGCGGGTCGCGTGCGACACAGCGAGCGGCATACGCTTACCGATCTGGTGTCGTTGCTGCGCTTCACGATTGGGCTCGACGGGGAGCTCGTCCCCTACGCGGCGCGCGTCCAGGAGCGGTATGCCGCGTGGCTGGCTCAGCAAGCCCAGGCCGGGACGGAGTTCTCACCGATGGAGCGGTGGTGGCTGGACCGGATGGTCGAGGTGATCTCGGCGTCGGCAGGGATCACGGCGGAGGATCTGGACCGGTCGCCCTTCACCGAGCGAGGAGGCGTCGACGGGGCACTTCACGAACTCGGGGACGCCCGAGTCGAGGTCCTGCTCGCGGAGCTGAACTCGGAGCTGACCGCGTGACCAGGGTTCCAGCGGATTGGTCTCTTATGCCGCTGATAAGAGCCGCTGAGATCACGATGGGGCAGTCGCCACCCGGGACGTCGTATAACGGTAACGGGATAGGGGTGCCGTTCTTTCAAGGCAAGACCGAGTTCACGGAGCTCGTGGCCCAGGTCCGGAAGTTCACGACTGCTGGGACCAAGTTTGCCAAGGCCGGCGACGTCTTGGTTTCCGTTCGAGCTCCTGTAGGGCCTACGAACCTTGCTCCAGTTGACTGCGCTATCGGTCGCGGGCTCGCTTCGCTCCGAGCACGAGGCGCTGTTGATCAGCGCTACCTTCTTTGGGCAATGCGAGCCAGTGAACCGGAGCTCGCGAAGCATGGGGCGGGTAGCACCTTCGCCGCGGTGACAGGATCACAGCTGCGCGCACACCCAATCGCTGTTGCTCCTATCAAGGAGCAGCGGCGGATCGTCGAGATCATCGAAGACCACCTCTCCCGCCTCGACGCCGCCAACCGAGAACTCGCTAAGGCGTCTGCGCGACTCGAGAGGCTCGATGAGGCGGCCTTGGCCCGGGTTCTCCCCTCAGAGGGTCCAAGTCGTCCCGTTGTTGATTTGCTGGAAGCGCCTTTGTCGAACGGTCGGTCGGTCCCAACACGTGAAGGTGGCTTCCCCGTTCTCCGTTTGACCGCGCTGAAGGATGCCGGGGTTGACCTCGCGGAGCGCAAGGAGGGCGCGTGGACAAGGAAAGATGCCGCTCGTTTCCTTGTTCAAAGAGGGGACTTCCTCATCGCGCGAGGAAACGGCAGTCTCCGCCTGGTTGGTCGGGGCTCGCTCGTGCGGGACGAACCGGACGACATCGCCTTCCCTGACACCGTCGTCCGAGCCCGGCCGCAAACGGATCTGCTTTTGCCTGATTTCCTCGACGTGGTGTGGAACGCGCGGCGGACCCGTGACCAGATTGAGGCAGTGTCTCGGACAAGTGCCGGGATCTACAAGATCAGTCAGTCTCAGCTCAACGCGATAAAGCTGCCCAGCCTGCCAATTGAGGAACAGCAGGAAGTAGTTTCAACGATGCGCCAAATCGATGATCAACGTGCACGTTCTGTCCAGGCATTTGCGACCGCTCGTAACCGGGGAGATGCGTTGAGGCGAGCGGTCTTGGCGGCGGCGTTCGAGGGGAAGCTGACCGGGCGGCATACCGACGCGGAAGTGATCGAGGAGAGAGCGAGCGTCTGACCTCAAGTCGCGCTCCTTGTCGGTGCCTCGGCATACGCTCCTCGAGAAAACCGGGAAGGTCAACTCGATGGCCACCGAAGGTGACCGCTGGCAGACTGATGGGCTGGAGGTGAGGCCGATGCGCAGCTACGAGATCAGGCTGCTGGAGCATGACAGCGAGCCTGGCGAGATCCTTGTTGATGACCTGGAGCGGCTAGCAGGAGCGTTCAAGGACATCGTCTATCGACTCACTCGGCACGCCGCGGAGCACGTGCGGGCTGGTCGGGCGCCAGGTGACGTGGAACGGCTGAGCCAAGTCCGACTCTCCCTCCTGCAGGGCTCGACGCGCCTGTGCTTCCGGGTCGGTGATCAACACTCCCTTGACGTGGACCCACTCGCAGAAACCGTGGACCAGCGTTTCCAGGTCATCACCGACGGGATGGTTGCGAACCAACGGCCAGGCGATCTGCCGGACAGCGTGGCCCAAGCGGTTGACCGGCTCGTTGTTGCTTTGACCAGGGCAACGCCGCGAGCAGAGATCACCACACCGGGCCAAATCCCAAAGGTGCTGGCCACTCGTCGGCTTAGCCGATCGCCCTGGCAGCAACACGACGAGGCAGGCGTCGATGAAGTGGCGATCTACGGAATCCTCGAGATGGTCGACCTGCACTCATCCCGATTCCGGGTGCGCGACGTCGCAGGCAACGCGGTCGATCTGCTAGGTGTCGCGAACGCGGCTGAGGTGGCTCACCTCGTGGGAGACCGGGTGCGTGCTCGTGGCGTGTTGAGAAGGGGCACGGGGACTCAGCATCATCGCTTGGAAGGACCGGTCGTAGAGGCGGCGCCTCCGATCGCAGCTCGCCTGGGCGTTGCTCCGTTGGCCAGCCTGGACCAGTTGCTTGAGGCAGCACGTCGGGCGCCCGCACCGCCGCCAATCGAGATCTCCGACGCCGAGATGGATGAGTTCCTTGCCGCCGTCAGTCAGTAGTGTCGTCTTGCTAGACACAGATGTCTGGAGCCTGGCGATCTTCCCGCGCCGCACCTTCTCGGTTCAGGGTGAGCGTTGGCGAAGGGTGCTGCTGGGCCGAGACGTGGTCGTCGCCGCCCAAACGGAGGCCGAACTGCGTTTCGGCGCGTTGACTGCCGGATGGAAGGCGGAGCGTTTGGCCGCCCTCGAAGTAGGCTTGGCGACGACGCCCACGCTGCCGGTAACCGCGGACGTCATCCGAACGGTCGCCGAGGTTCGCGCGGCCTGCCGCAGAGTTGGCCACCCGCTTGGGGCGAAACACCACATGGGCGACGCGTGGATCGCTGCGACCGCCATCGCATATCGAGTTCCGCTGCTCTCCGGAGACGGCGTGTTCAACAACGCCCCCGGGCTATGGCTCTTGGCAGAGAACACGGACTGACTCATCCAGCTGCGGGCGAGTCCGGAGGGCCATGCTGACAACGTCACCGCTATCGTTTCTCTGCGACGGCGTCAGTGAAACTTTCAGCGTTAGAGTTGCCTGGAGAGGCCGACGCCGTGAGTGACTCGCGGCGGGTTGGTCGACCTGATGTGGTCCAACTGCGACGTCTCCGGGACGACGGCGTCGGCGTCATACAGTTCAACGAGCAGTTGACCTACCTGCTCTTCCTCACGTTCGTTCATGAGCGTTGTGCGTCCCCGGCTCGCCTTGTCGCCCGTCTGCGGTTCCTGTTATCACCATGTCCGTCGAACTCATGAGGAGACTGGGGGGATCTTCTTGCCCACAAGGGATTGATCTGTTCGTTTTGTTCGTTTGCCGATAGGGTGGGAGGCGAAGGAGACGCCATGAGCCGCACTGCCGCTGCGCCAACTGCCCACACGTATGTCCCCGACGTCGAGGATGCGTTGATCCTCGACTTCGCCGCGGCGCTCGAAGCTGCGGGTCGTCGCGCACCCGAGGCCAAGCCGTCCCTGGTTGACGCAGACGGTCGCCGTCTTGAGTTGCCTGACGTCATGTACGACGTCCTGCGCCAGGTCGCTGAGGCGCTCGCGAGCGGGATGGGTGTCACCGTCGCCCCGATGAACGCCCTGCTGACGACGCAAGAGGCGGCCGACTATCTCGGTGTGTCGCGACCGACGTTGGTCCGCATCCTCGAGCGTGGCGATCTCCCGATGGAACGCCCCGGTCGGCACCGGTTCGTTCGCCTCAGCGACCTCGTCGCCTTCCAGGCGGCACAGCGGAAGGAGCGCCGCGGCATACTCAAGAGGATGCAGCAGGAGGGCCATGAGGACGGACTCTACGCAGTCACCGACGGCGCCATTCCCCCGCCCGCTGACCAGTGGCGTTTCCGGTCTTCTTCGACTCATGTGCTCTCTTCGGAGGCACGCTGAACGACACGTTGCTGCGCCTAGGCGAGCAAGGTGAGTCGGCTGGATGCGCGGCATACTGAGCCGTTCGGGTGTGCCACGGTTCGCCGCCGAGGCCCAGCGCCACGACTTCCTCGTCCCAGGAGCGATTGATGACTGACTCGCGTCGACTCGTCGACAAGCTGTGGTCCTACTGCGACGTGTTGCGCGACGACGGCGTCGGCGTCATCGAATACACCGAGCAGCTCACCTATCTGCTCTTCCTCAAGATGGCCCACGAGCGCGCGACCCGGAAGCTCCATCCACAGCAGATCCTCCCGCCGGCCTACTCCTGGCAGCGCCTCCTCGATGCCCAGGGCGACCAGCTCGAACGGGAATACACGCGGATGCTCGTCGACCTGGCCCGCGAGCCCGGCGTCATCGGGACCATCTTCCGCAAGGCCCAGAACCGCATCCAGGACGCGGCCAAACTCCGGCGCCTGGTCATCGACCTCATCGACAAGGAGAACTGGAGCAGCACCGGCACCGACATCAAGGGCGACGCCTACGAGGAGCTGCTCAGCAAGGGCGCGTCGGACAAGGGGTCCGGCGCTGGCCAGTACTTCACTCCGCGCGCGCTCATTCAGGCGATCGTCGACGTCGTCCGGCCCACGATCGCAGACACTGTCGTCGACCCCGCCTGCGGCACGGGGGGCTTCCTCCTCGTCGCACACGAGTATGCCGCCCGCCGGGCTGAGTCGATGACCCCGACCCAGCGCGCCAAGTTGCAGGACGACTTCGTTCGGGGCTACGAACTCGTCGATGGCACAGCCCGATTGGCGGCGATGAACCTCCTCCTGCACGGCATGGGAACAGCCGATGGCGACTCACTCATCGAGGTCCGCGACTCGCTCGTCTCCGACCCAGGCCACCGCTGGTCGGTGGTCCTGTCCAACCCGCCGTTCGGCCGGAAGTCATCGCTCACCATGGTCGGCGCCGACGGTCGCGAGGTCCGCGAGGATCGCGAGATCGAGCGCCAGGACTTCGTCGCGACGACGAGCAACAAGCAGCTCAACTTCGTCCAGCACATCATGACCATCCTCGACAGCAACGGCCGTGCCGCGGTCGTCCTCCCCGACAACGTCCTTTTCGAGGGGGGCGCTGGCGAGACGATCCGGCGCAAGCTGCTCACCGACTTCGACCTGCACACCATGCTGCGACTGCCGACCGGCATCTTCTATGCCCAAGGCGTCAAGGCCAACGTCCTCTTCTTCGACAAGAAGGTCGCCCGACCGGGCATGCCGTGGACCCAGCGGCTCTGGGTCTACGACCTGCGCACCAACCAGCACTTCACCCTCAAGCAGAACCCACTCCGCCGAGGGCACCTCGATGAGTTCGTGGCGGCATACATTCCGGGTATGCCGCGTGACTCGCGAGTCGAGGGGGAGCGCTGGAAGTCGTTCTCCTACAACGAGATCATTGCCCGCGACAAAGCCAACCTCGACATCACCTGGCTGCGCGACGAGTCGCTGGAAGACCTCGATAACCTCCCGTCCCCGGACGTGCTCGCGCGCGAGATCGTGGAAGACCTCACCGCGGCGTTGGCCGAGTTCGAGGCGGTCGCCGCCGCGCTGGAGGAGCAACTCGGCTGACCCGTATGCCGTGTGAGTCCGCCCGCGGGTGTCGGGGTTGGGCGGCATACTGGCTCGACCTCGGGCGGCCGGCGGCCGGGTGACAACGGATGACGAGCGAAGGAGCAAGACGCATGCCCAGGTATCTGCTGGCCGTCTACGGCCCGGCCGAGCGGACGGCGTTCGGCAACTACCCCAGCAAGGATGCGATGCTCCAGGCCTTCGCCGACACGGGCGAGTTCAACGCCAAGCTTGAGCGCGACGGACACTTCGTGTTTGCCGATGGGCTGCAGGCCGCGTCCAGCGCAACGACGGTCGACGGGCGAGGCGAAGCGCCGGTGTTCACGCCAGGGCCAATCATCCAGTCCGAGAAGCATATTGACGGCTTCTGGGTCATCGAGGCGGCCGATCTCGACGAAGCCCTCGCGCTCGCCGCAGAAGGGTCCAAGGCGTGCCGCGGCACGATCGAGGTGCGACCCTTCCAGACCGAGGAGTCGATCACAGCGCTGCTTGACTCCTGACCGGCGGCCCCTGCCCCGATCCGCACCGCACCACCCTGTCAGGGGGCGGCGGCATACTGGCGCGATGGCGACGGACGACGACCTGGCGCGCATCGCGATGGCCCTGCCCGAGGTGGAGGTCGGCACCTTTTGGGGCGGGCCTGCATACGTCGTCGCGGGCAAGGCGATCGCCAACCGCCGCCTACCCCGCCGCGACGAAGGCACCGTCGACCCGCGCACTGGTGAGCCCTACGAAGACCTCATCGTCGTCCACCTCGGCACCCGCGAGGCGAAGGAAGAGGCGCTGGGCACCTTCGACCCGGACGTCGTCTTCACGATCCCGCACTTCGCCCGTTCGTATGCCGTGCTCGCCCACCTCGATCGCATCGACGTCGCCGACCTCGAAGACCTCGTCGATCTCGCCTGGACCACTCGGGCACCCAAACGCCTTGTCGCGGAACGAAAGTTGGGAGACTGAGAACCCATGACCGAGAACGCCCCGCCGACGGACAACGTCATCGCCTGGCTCCTCGACGGTGACCCCGCAATCCGGTGGCAGGTCATGCGCGACCTGCTCGACGAGCCGGAGCAAGTCTGGCAGGCCGAACGCGCCAAGGTCGAGACCCACGGCTGGGGCGCAGAACTGCTCGCCCGACAAGGCGAGGACGGTCTCTGGGACGGAGGCGTCTTCGTGCCCGCCGGTTTCACCCGCGAGCTGTGGCAGCGGGAGGGGCAGCCCTGGACGGGCGCGGCATACGCGCTCAACGACCTGCGCGAATGGGGGCTGGACCCACGCTCGGCAGCCGCCCGCCGGGTCGTCCGCTTGGTCGGCGAGAACGGTCGCTGGGACGAGGGCGACCAGCCGTTCTGGGAGGGCGAGGTCGAGGAGTGCATCAACGGGCGCTTGCTTGCTGACGGCGCCTACTTCGGCGTCGACATGGTGGCGCTTGCCGCGCGACTGGTGAGCGAGCGCCAGCCCGACGGCGGCTGGAACTGTGAGCGCGCCAACGGGTCGGTCCGCTCCTCGTTCGACTCGACGATCAACGTCCTCGAAGGGCTGCTCGAGTTCGAGCGCGCCACGGGTGGGACGCCCGAGTCACGGACGGCTCGGCAGGCGGGGGAAGAGTTCCTTCTCGAACGAAACCTGTTCCGCCGCAAGACGACCGGAGAGCCGGCTGACGCGGACTACCTCTTGCTCGGGCACCCGCACCGTTGGGTCCACAGCGTCCTGCGCGCCCTTGACCACCTGCGCGCCGGAGCCTCACTCGCCGGAGCACCCGCCGACCCGCGTCTCACCGAAGCCCTCGATCACCTGCGCAGTCGCCGTATGCCGGACGGCCGGTGGCCGCTGGATGTGCGGCATGGCGGGCGGCAGTGGTTCGAGGTCGACGAGGGACCTGGTATGCCGTCCCGCTGGGTCACCCTCTCGGCCCTGAGGGTGCTGCGTTGGGCTGAGGCGTAGCAGCGGGCAGGCTCGCACATCGCGCAGGCCGATCTCGGTATGGCGTGTGCCAGATCATCCGGCAGGACCTAGCGCAGGCCGATGAGCAGGGCGTCAACCGCGGTGTCCGCCAGCTCGTCGACCACGTGTCGAGGGGTGTCGGGGTGGGCGGTAGCCAGCGCCGCGACCCCGTGCACCGCCGCCCAGATCGTCAACGCGACGGTGTGGGTGTTCCCCTGACGTAGCACGCCCCTGGCCATCGCCTCCGCGACATCGCCGACGAGGCCGGCGAGTTCGGCGTCGGGGGAGTGCCCACGCCGCGGTTCGATGAAGAGCACGCGGAACAGGGCGGGCCGCTCGCGGGCAAAGTCCCGATAGGCCCGTCCGCGCGCGCGGAGGCGTTCCAGCGGATCCTCCAGACCGGCGATCGCGTCCTGTTGGCTGGCGACGAAGTCCTCCCACCCCGACCGGCTCGCCTCGGCGAACAGCGCGTCGCGGGTGGGCCAGTAGTGGTAGAGCGAGGGTGGCGTGCACCGGGCTGCGGAGACGATCGACGAGATGGTCACCGCGGCAGGGTCGCCCATGGCCTCGAGTTGGTCACGAGTCACCGCGAGCAGCTCACGCCTCAGGTCAGACCCGTCCCGCCTCCGCGCACGCTGCATGCACGGACTATAGCAACGCTATAAGATTGTATATAGTGGCGCTATATAGAAGGGACGTAGACATGAAGCCTCGACCAGTACACCCCCGTCACCGGCTGGGCGGCACACCCAAGGGTCGGCTTGTCGTCGTCAGCCTCCTGGCGTATGCCGTCGCTGCCCTGGTGATGTTCGCCCCATGGCCGGGGCTGGTTGCCGCTGTTGAGCAGGCTTGCGGAGCGCCGGCTTTGGACGTCCGCGGGAGCTGGACGGCGTCGGAGGCCCAGGCCCTGCTGACGGCCTGCGGGACCGCCGGGCGCGCGGCATACCTGCGACTGCAATGGGCGGACACGGTCTATCCGGGCGTCACCGCACTCGCCCTTGCTCTGGCGACCCGCTGGCTGTGGGCCCGCCTTGGACGACGGGGATGGCTCATCGCGGCACCGGCGCTGGTGGCTGGTGTGCTGGACTACGCCGAGAACGCCGTGGTGTGGAGCCTGCTGCTGCGCTGGCCCGACATGCCTCAACTGCTCGCCGAGATCGGCGGGACGGTGACCACAGCCAAGCGGGTGGTGGCCACCCTGGCATTCGTCATTCCTCTCGGGTTGGTGACGGGTGTGATCGGTCAGCGCCTGCGCGCCGGATCGCATCAAGGGAAGAGTCCATAGGCCTGGTCGGTCGAGCCCACGCCGTCGGGTGACGATGCCCAGCTCGCGGGCGCGGGTGACCGCCTCTCGGCGGGAACGTACGAGGACCGCGATCTGGCGAGCCCCAGGTTTGTTGAGGGCGTAAGAGCGCGTGGCCGGCGCGTCGGAGCCGAGTCCAAGGCGCGGGAAGCCTTTTCGACCGCCTCCTCCTCGTGGCCACGTTCAGCTTCTGAGGGCGCTCGGAGGCAGGGCACAAGAGTCCGGCCGATATGCCAGGTTTAGGCTGTGGGGATGTCCTTCGCGGGCCCTCGTGGCCAGACCAGCCGACGCCAACTGCTGCTCCTGGCGTCCCTCAGCGCCGTGTCAGCCGCCACGTCGGCATGCAGCGAGGCGAAGACCGGCCAGCAGGAGCCTCGCCAGAGCCCAGCGACGGCATACTCCGGGGGGACTGGACCAACCGATCAGGCGAGTGCCACGACGGGCGCAGGCGCCGCAACGGCCCCCCCGCGAGTTCTCATTGTGGGCGCGGGCGCTGCCGGAATTGCCGCGGCGCAGCGCCTCGTCGCGGCCGGAGTGAGCGTGGAGATCCTCGAAGCGCGGGACCGGATCGGCGGCCGCGTCCACACGACGTCAACCTGGCCCGATCTGCCGGTCGACATCGGGGCGTCGTGGATCCATGGCCACCAGGGCAACCCGGTCACCGAATGGGCCGCCGCCGCGGGCGCCCGCACCCTGTCGACCAGCTACGACTCCGGCGAGATCTATGTCGCGGCGGCGTTGCGCGCGGCCGGCCTGCGGACTCACGACGCCGACCGCTGGGAGGCGTATGCCGCTCGCGCCCTTCGCGAGGCGGCCAAGCGTGACTCCGACATCTCCATCGACGCCGCGATCCGGGGGCTGCCCGAGTTCGCTCGGCTCACGTCCACGGAACGCGCCGACCTCGCCTTCTATCTCACGGGCAGCGTCGAGAGCGAGTGGGGCGCCGACGTCGACGCCGTCTCGGCGTGGACGGTCGAAGAGGGCAAGGAGTTCGGTGGCGAGGACCGACTGTTCCCGGGCGGCTTCTCGGCAGTGCTCGCGCACGCGGTGCAAGGGGTGCAGGTCACCCTCAGCACGCCGGTGCGGCAGGTTCGGGTGGACGGGCCGACCGTGCGAGTGACGACCGACGCTGGGGAGCGCACCGCTGAGGCGGTCGTCCTCACCGTTCCGCTCGGGGTGCTCCAAGCCGGGACGATCCGGATCGAGCCCGGCTGGTCGGTCTCCGGGGCGCGAGCGTTGGACAAGCTCGCCATGGGAGTCCTCAGCAAGACCTTCGTCCGGTTCGACTCCGCCTTCTGGCCCGCCCACATCGACTGGCACGAATACCTCGGGCTGCAGGCTGGCTATTGGGCGGAATGGGTGAGCTTCGCCAAGGCCGGGGTCCCGGTCATCCTCGGCTTCAATGCGGGGTCGGGCGGCCGACGCGTCGAGGCGGCCAGCCCGGCCGTGGTGGCCAGCGAGGTCCACGAGGTGCTTCGCGACATGTTCGGCGGCGGAGTCCCGGCGCCCCGCGCGGTCCTCACCTCAACCTGGTCGACGGACGAATGGGCCCGAGGGAGCTACTCGGTCAACGCGGTCGGCAGCACCCCGGCGGACCGCGCCGCGTTGGCGCGGCCGATCGCAGGCCGGATCTTCATCGCGGGCGAGGCGACCGAGCCCGACTATCACAGCACCGTGCACGGCGCCGTCATCTCCGGACGCCGGGCCGCCGCGGAAGTCCTCGACGCCCTGCGGTGACCGATTGGCGCGCTTTGACCGCGACCTGCCGTGAAAGTCCAGTCGCCTTCTCCGCAGCTCAGGCGCGGACGTATGCCGCGAGATGCGTTCCGGTGAGGGTGGATCGGGCCGCGACGAGGTCGGCGGGCGTGCCTTCGAAAACGATGCGACCGCCGTCATGCCCGGCGCCAGGCCCGAGGTCGATGATCCAGTCGGCGTGCGCCATCACCGCCTGGTGATGCTCGACGACGATGACCGACTTCCCCGAGTCCACGAGTCGGTCCAGCAGCCCGAGCAACTGTTCGACATCGGCCAGGTGCAGCCCGGAGGTCGGCTCGTCGAGCACATAGATCGAGCCCTTCTCACCCATGTGCGTGGCCAGCTTGAGCCGCTGGCGCTCGCCGCCGGACAACGTCGTCAGCGGCTGTCCCAAGCGCACATAACCCAACCCCACGTCGGCGAGCCGTTGCAGGATCGCGTATGCCGTCGGCGTCGCCGCCGCCTGCCCCGGCCCGAAGAACGTCGCCGCCTCCGCCACCGGCAGATCGAGCACTTCCGCGATGTTTCGTCCGCCGAAGCGATACTCCAAGACCGCCGCCTGGAACCGTCGGCCCTCGCACTCCTCGCACGTCGTGGCGACCCCGGCCATCATTGCCAGGTCCGTCAAGATCACCCCAGCGCCGTTGCACGCCGGGCAGGCTCCCTCCGAATTCGAGCTGAACAGAGCCGGTTTCACGCCGTTGGCCTTGGCGAACGCCTTGCGGATCGGCTCGAGCATCCCCGTGTAGGTCGCCGGGTTGCTGCGTCGTGACCCGCGGATCGGCGTCTGGTCGATCGAGACGACGCCGTCCAGACCAGCCACCGAGCCGTCGATGAGTGAGCTCTTCCCCGACCCAGCCACACCGGTCACCGCGACGAGCACCCCCAACGGGATGTCCACGTCGACACCTCGCAGGTTGTTGGCGGTGGCGCCCCGGACGGGGAGCGAGCCGGACGGCATACGGACCGCGTCTTTGAGTCGGGCACGATCGTCGAGGTGACGTCCGGTCACTGTGTCGCTGGCGCGCAGCTCCGCGACCGACCCCTCGAAGACGACCTCGCCACCCGCGGTCCCCGCACCGGGCCCGAGGTCAACAACGTGGTCGGCGACCTCGATGACCTCGGGCTTGTGCTCGACGACGAGCACGGTGTTTCCCTTGTCCCGCAATCGGATCAGCAGCTCGTTCATCCGCTGGATGTCGTGGGGGTGCAGTCCCGCGGTTGGCTCGTCGAAGACATAAGTGACGTCGGTGAGCGCCGACCCGAGGTGGCGGATCATCTTCGTCCGCTGCGCCTCGCCGCCGGAGAGTGTGCCCGCGGGGCGGCTGAGACTGAGGTAGCCCAGGCCGATCTCGACGAACGAGTCGAGGGTATGCCGCAGGGTCACCAACAGCGGCGCGACGCTCGGTTCGTCGAGCCCGGCCACCCATTCGGCGAGGTCGCTGATCTGCATGGCGCAGGCGTCGGCGATGTTGATCCCACGGATCTTCGACGAGCGGGCGCCCTCGTTGAGCCGGGTGCCGGCGCACTCGGGGCAGGTCTGGAAGGTGATCGCCCGCTCGACGAAGGCCCGGATGTGCGGCTGCATCGCCTCGACATCCTTGGCCAGGAACGACTTCTGGATCTTGGGGATGAGGCCCTCGTAGGTGAGGTTGATCCCCTCGACCTTGATCTTGGTCGGCTCCTTGTGCAGCAGGTCGGCGAGTTCGCGCTTGGTGTAGTCGCGGATGGGCTTGTCCATGTCGAAGAAGCCACTGCCGGCGAAGATCCGGCCGTACCAGCCGTCCATGCTGTAGCCCGGAATCGTCAGGGCGCCCTCGCGCAGCGACTTGCTGTCGTCATAGAGCGCGGTGACATCAAAGTCGCTCACAGACCCGCGGCCTTCGCAGCGCGGACACATGCCGCCCGTGATCGAGAACTCGCGCCGCTCCTTGACCGTCTCGCCGCCGCGTTGGATCTTGACGGCTCCCGCGCCGCTGATCGAGGCGACGTTGAACGAAAAGGCTTGCGCCGAGCCGATATGCGGCTGTCCGAGCCGACTGAAGAGGATCCGCAAGAGGGCCAGCGCATCGGTCGCTGTCCCCACGGTGGAGCGCGGGTCGGCGCCCATCCGCTGCTGGTCGACGATGATCGCGGTCGTCAGCCCGTCGAGCACGTCGACGTCCGGCCGGGCCAGCGTCGGCATGAAACCCTGCACGAACGCGCTGTAGGTCTCGTTGATCATCCGCTGCGATTCGGCGGCAATGGTGTTGAAGACCAACGAACTCTTGCCCGACCCCGACACACCCGTGAAGACCGTCAGCCGTCGTTTGGGGATCTCGACGTCGACGTTCTTGAGGTTGTTCTCCCGCGCGCCGTGGACCCGGATCAGGTCGTGACTGTCGGCGGGGTGGAGTCCCGGCTGCGTCGGCATGGGGTGCCTTCCCGTGGGTTGCCTGAGGCGAACACCCTAACCGCGGTGAGCACACGGCATACCAATGGTCGGCCGTGGCGGGGACGCGCACGCACGCGCGCCCCCGCTGTGGCCGACCAATGTCATTCCGTATGCCGTGCGACCCGCCGATGCACGACCTGCGGGGGGTGCGGACACTACAGCCGCGGCGGGTAGCCCTGTCCGAGGAGCACCACCCCGCCTGGCCCGACGAGCAACACCGCGCCCAGGGGGTCTTGCAGGAAACCCCCGATGATCGGGCCACCTCCAGGCGTGGGGTCGACACACGGCATCGGCGGGGCGCCCGGGGGAGCGGGGAAGCACACGGTGTCGTCCTCACCCACGACCACATCAGGCTCGTCAGGGCACCCGCCGTAGGCGATTGTCGGGTCGCACTCGCCGCGAATCTCCGGCGTCCCCTCGACCACCGTCGTACACGGATCGACGCCTGGCATCGGGTGGCCGACGAGCAACCCGCAGGCTTCATCGCGAGCCCGCACGAGCTCCTCCGTTGAGACAGTAGGCAATCCGCACACTGCGGAGTCGCCGTCGACGAGCGCGACGGTCATGTCCATTCGGCAGCCCTGCAGCATCCGGGCCAGTTCCTGGCACGAGAAGCTCTTCCAACCACCCTGCTCGCACTCCCACACCTGTCGGCGCACCTTCTCGCAGGTGCTCTCGGCGGACTGGCCCGCGGGAGTGCCGGACGTGCCGGAGCCGGTCCCCGTGCCACCGGTCGGCGCGGGCGTGGATCCCGGCGTGCCGGCCGCACTGGCCTTCTTTTGAGCCTCTTCGCGAGCCTTGGCGGCCTCCTCGGCCTTCTTCTTCGCCTCCGCGTCGGCCTTCTTTGCCGCGTCGTATGCCGCCGCGACCTCGGCGCGGGTCTTGGCGGCTGCGGCCTGCTCGGCCGCCTTCCTGGCGGCAGCGGCTGCCTTGGCCGCCGCATCCGCTGCTGCTCGTGCCTGGTCGGCGGCGGCCTGGGCACCTGCACTTCC